>ERZ835880.1881-NODE-1881-length-15453-cov-2.936355_pt1 | contig 15453 bp, 11 predicted proteins | sample MGYA00519944_ERZ835880 | MGnify/ENA primary metagenome ERZ835880 (study PRJEB31850, sample SAMEA3708787) | human gut metagenome | biome: human gut; feature: human-associated habitat; material: faeces | place: China | collected 2014 ... | reverse complement strand
GAATAACCGGAAGACCAAGACCGCAAAATACCTTAGCTACCTTTTCATTGAGGGAGGCGCCGCCGCTGATAGCAACTTTTAATTGTCCGCCAAATTGATCCTGCAATGTCTTTGAAATTTTCTTCTGGAATACTTTGCCCAAGTTTTTATCAAAGATGGCGGAGAAACCTCCTTCGTATGGAATCTTGTTCTTTCTGCAGAAATCTCGCCAGCCGACATTAACTCCCCAGTTGAATAATTTCTGAGCGATGGGGCCTTTCTTCTTCAAAGCCTCTTGAAGTTTGCCGTAAATCCTTTCGTAGACTCTTGGAACCGAAATCAGAACATCCGGTTTAGCAATCTTGAAGTCATCTGCCAAATATTGAAGAGAACGATTGAAAATAATGGTGCTTCCAGTCGCTAGAGCCAGATAATAACCGGCTGTCCTTTCAAACATGTGAGATAACGGAAGGAAGGACAAAAATTTTGCGCCGATTTCCGGTCTGACATGAGCAAGAGTAGAACGAACGTTGCTGGCAATATTTTTATGGGAGAGCATTACTCCTTTTGGCTTTCCGGTAGTGCCGGAGGTATAAACAATGCAGGCCAAATCGTGCTCCGTAGGCGCCGGAGGCAGAATCTCTTTCCCTGTTACGCTGCTAAGCCAATCTTTCAAACTTTGAGCGATAGCGGCCGTTGAAAGATTATCTTCCTGCGTAATAATAACTTTCTTTAATTTACTCAAATCGAAGCCCGCTTTTTGGATTTGCTCCCACTTCTCTAATCTGTTGGTGATTAAGAAAGAAGCCTCGCTATCTTGCAGAATGAAGGCACTCGATGCCGGAGTGTCGATTGCATGAAGAGGAACAGGAATCAGTCCGTTAGCCATAGCGGCTTGGTCAAAGCAAACTGCATCCACTCCATTGGGCAGAAGCATAGCTACTCTGGATCCCGGGTTAATTTGGCTGGCTGCAAAAGCGCGCTGCCATTCTTTAACCTTATTCGCGACTTCTTGATAAGTATAAGAAATCCACTTTTTTGTGGATTTATCAAACTCACGGAGAGCCTCGTCTTGCGGTCCTTTTTCAACTCGATTTTGAAAAAAATCACATAATGTATGTAACGAATCTAACGCACGGGCACGTTCTTCTTTAGTGTCTGTCAAGACCTTCTCCTACACTTCTCCTATTTTCTCTCGTAGCTTAAGAGAAATTTTGCTTTTGCAACGGGCGAAATTTTAAGGGTATTTACTTATATTTTCGTTAATCCGAAACAGAGATAAGAATTCTTGACTCTCCAATTCCAATCCGCCGGAAACCTTTGAAAACTCCGGCCATGAAAAATGACCGCTTTACCAAAAGACAGAGCGGTCATATTTTTCGACAATCAATATTACATTGGTTTTACGGCACCGTTGTTGCCTGCCATCCTGACGGACATTCCGTCACATAAGGGTAGAAGTTCTTAGATGCTTGGCACCAATACATAACATTGCCTGAACCGACTGACGGAGTGACGGTAACCGGTGGAGCCACTACTACGGGAGGTGCGACTACTGCAGGAGGCGAGACAACTACCGGAGCAGAAGGCACAATATAGTTAGGAGGCACATAAGTCGGTGTGGGCGGCACATAAACCGTTGTCGGAGGGGGCGTACTGACGGAATTGGCAATCGCACCTGCGACTCCAAGTCCTAACCCTATCGCCAGAGCACCTCCTAAAACATCGGCACCCCAATGATGTCTTGGTGGTCTGGGACCAGGACCGGGCCTAAAGCCGGGACCTGGGCCAGGACCTCCGGGACCGGGTCTAAAACCGGGTCCTCCGGGAGGAGGTCCGGGCGGTCTTGCTAAACCGTCTGTACAGAGCGTAAAGGCGCAGCAAGCAACAAAAGCAAGCTGAACTGCTGTTTTAGTTTTCATCCTTGCACCCCTGATAAGTTAAATAATTACTTCCAATTGTGCACTTGTTTGAAAGACTTGAACAGCCTTAGCGTCCAAATTAAACAATCTTTACGATTAATTTTTAGAGAAAGAGGCCTTCTTCTGATCCAGCTCTTCCCATCGAGCGTATTTCTTTTCCAACAGATCCGAGATTTCCGCCATTCTCTTATTGGTATTTGCAAAAAACTCAGGCGTTTTCTTTTCCGAGCCCTCCCCGCTCATCGATGCTATTAGTTGTTCCTGTTCCGCTTCCAGACTTTCAATTTCGGACGGGAGCTTCTCCAACTCCATATTTTCCTTATAGGAGAGTTTTGTAGGTTTACTTTTTTCCCTTACTTGAGCAGGTTTGGGTGCCGGCTTCTTGTCCTCGGCAGGTTTCTCTAATTCTTCGCGATGACGAAGCCATTCTTCATAACCCCCGACATAAGAAGTCCAGACTCCTTTACTGTCAGGAGCAATTACAAAGGACGCAACATTGTCCATGAAGGTCTGGTCATGAGACACAAGAATAATTGTTCCTTGATAATTGCTCAAAGTATCTTCGAGCATTTCTAAGGATTCAATATCCAGGTCGTTAGTCGGCTCGTCCATGACCAGCAAATTTGCCGGTTTTGCAAAGAGCTTAGCTAACAGCAAACGATTCTTTTCACCGCCGGACAAACTGGAAACTTTGACATTGGCACGATGAGGAGGGAACAAAAAGTCGCCGAGGTAACCGATAACATGCTTCCTTTGGCCGTTGACTTCAACCCAGTCAGAACCCGGAGATACAGTCTCAACCAAAGTTTTCTCCGGATTAAGCTCAGCGCGAAGTTGATCAAAATAAGCCACTTCCAAGTTTGTTCCCAAACGGACTTTACCGCTAGTCGGCGCAAGCTTGCCAAGAATGACCTTAATTAAAGAGCTCTTACCAACACCGTTCGGACCAATCAATCCGAGTTTATCTCCCCTCATTAAACGGAGATTCAAATTTTTAATAAGAGTTCTATCTCCGAAACTCAGACAAACATCTTCGAGTTCAGCGACCATCTTTCCGCTTTTTTCACCCGCATCTAAAGCAAGTTTGGCGGTTCCTATGCGATCTCTTCTGGCTTCGCGTTCCCGACGGATCTGCTCCAGTCTGCGTACTCGACCTTCATTTCTGGTTCTGCGAGCTTCGATGCCCTTGCGAATCCAGACCTCTTCCTGAGCCCAAAACTTATCGAACTGGCTGCGGGCTTTTTCTTCAGCCTCAAGCTCTTCATTTTTTCTTTTTTCGTAAGCTTCGAAGTTGCCCGGATAAGTTCTCAGATCTCCGCGATCGAGCTCAAGAATTTGCTGAGCAACTTTATTTAAGAACGAGCGGTCGTGAGTAATAGTCACGAGTGTGCGGTTCTTTCGGAAATTACTAAGAATAAGCTCTTCGAGCTTAAAAATAGCATCAATATCCAGGTGGTTTGTAGGTTCGTCCAACAAAAGAAGCTGCGGTTCCAGTGCAAAAGCCAGAGCTAAGGCTCCTTTTTTCTTCTCGCCTCCGGAAATACTTTCAGGGGAAGCATCTGCATTCAGTCCAAACACATGGATATATTCATTGAGCTTTGAAATGACCTCCCAACGGTGCACTTCGTCGCCTATCTCATCTATCTTTCCTCTCTTGAGGAGAGCATCGTAGACGGTGGACGCTTCCGGATAAACCGGGTCTTGCTCGACATAAATAGCTCTTAAACCCTTAGCGACGTTTCTCTTGCCTGCATCTAATTTTTCGACTCCAGCCAGCACTTTCAGCAAAGAACTTTTCCCGGTTCCGTTGCGGCCGATAAGGCCAAATCGCTGACCTTCCTCAATAGTCAAATTAACTTTGTCGAGCAGAGGGGCGTCTCCCCACGCGAGGTGGGCATCTTGTAATGTCTGAAGAATCATAGACCGGCCTCTTCCGCACTTTCTTCAAAGGCCACATCATCGGCCAATTCGCGCTTTGGAGTAACAACGGTTTTGTCCAGAGTCCTTTTTGCGCTGCTGCTGGTCTTCTTATCGAAATGAATCTTTCCACTCAGACCATCTTCAAGATCGATTTGATCTTGCCACTCCAGCCAGCTCTTTCCGAGAGCCCAAGCATCCACACCTACTGCAAAAAGATGCCGGTCATCGCTGTTGAGCTTAAGAAGGATTGGTCTGTACTTCAAATAATTTTGATGACTCAGCTGAGTAATAGCCGGTATTTCCAATGTCACCATACCGGTTAAATCATTGGCTTGTGTTTGAGAAGTCATCACGTCATTGGTTCTATACGGATTGGTGTAGCTCGTACCGAATACCGGCAGCTCGGGAGGAAGATACGGCCGGATGAGGCTAGCCTGCTGCGGATTCATAGCGAAAAAAGCTCCTCTAAAGCTTTTTCCTCTCATCTCAGTCCTCAAGTAGGAAATTTGTTCCGTACTTACATGGCGTATTTCACCGACTGAGCCATTTTTACTTAACTCTTGCACAATAGCTCTTGCAACTCTCTCGTCATAGCTATTGGGAGTCGCCAACACTACGAAATCTCCTATTGGGTTCTTAGCTGTATTTTCAAGAGCTACTTTAACCAATTGTTCAACTTCGCTTTCAATAGCTACGTCGATGCTCATAAAAAGCTCAGGCTGAACAGCAGAATCAGTTTTGTTGATGGCCACAACCGGAAGCGGAAGATAAGGGAGGCTTGCGATTTTGTCTACCGAAGTCTTTAAAACCGGTCCAATCATCAGCATTGCTTTTGTATCAGCCGCATGATTAAGAACCTCCAGGACATTGCCTGATTCGCTTATTTCATATTTGACAAGTTCATAGCGGTCTTCGTCTTCTTTGAATGCTGCTTCCACTCCGTGGATTAAAGGAGCAGTAGCGGCCGCAAGGCTGCTGTTTTGAGGAGGCACCATCAACCCGACCTTTATTTTCCCCGTCGGTTCTGAGGTTGAAACTGCCGCTTCTTGAGCGTTAACCAAGTTCTGACCCATTAATGAGAGTAGGCTTAATGTAACGAAACAAACTTTGTTCAAAAGTGTAGAGGACACAATGGACTCCGTACCCAACCAATTCGAAAACAATATTTTATTTACTGAGACACGATTAGCAAGTCAAGATTTTCCGGCTCCTGCACTTTATGTAGTTGGCCTTCCGATCGGCAACTTTGCTGATATCACGCTGCGTGCCCTTTGGACCTTAAGCTTGTGCGACAAAGTCGCTGCCGAAGATACAAGAGAGACTAGTAAACTGCTTCAAAAGTTTAGTCTATCTAAAGAATTATTCCCCGTTCATCAGCATAATGAGCAGAATGGGGCTTCTAAAATCCTTGGCTTCCTTGAAGAAGGCCTGAGAATTGCTCTAGTAACCGACGCCGGAACTCCGGCCATTTCTGATCCCGGATGCAAGGTCGTCGATGCTGTTCAAAAGGCAGGATTTCCCGTGATTCCTATTCCCGGCTCCAGTGCGGTGGTCACCGCCTTATCGGCTGCCGGCATGGCTCCTGAAGGTTTTATTTTCCACGGGTTCTTAGACAGCGGTTCTAAAGAAAGATTAAAGACAATAAAAGAGCTTGTTGACACGGGAAGAACCTTCGTCCTCTATGAAGCTCCCCACAGAATGGAGAAATTGGCTAAAGAATTAGCCCAAACGGTTCCTCCGGAAAGAAAGATTGTTGTCGCCAGAGAGCTTACAAAGAAATTTGAGGAAATTAAAAGTTTCACCTCTGAAACCATCGTGGAATGGTTTGCCTCAAAAAAACCGGCAGGGGAATTTGTGGTAATCATCAATGCGGATACCTCTAAGAAGGAGCAGTCTCTGGATGAGAGCACGCTAAAATGGCTTAAACGCCTCTCCTCCTTGCTTCCGACAGGCGAGCTGAGTGCGATGGCTCACGACATCACAGGCATCCCCAAAAAACAAATCTATGATGTCCTTCTGCAACTTAAAAAGCAGGATTAACAATTACTAAAGAGCATTGCAGTTGACGGGGGAATTTAGTTTTATTATTTTCACGGGTCCAAATTTTCAATTAAGGAGATGAACTTGTCTTCGAACGATAAAAATAAAGCCAAGGCTAACGAAGCTGAAGTCCTCAATAAAGAAACAAATGCAGAAATGGAGAAAATTGCGGCCGAAGGTCCTTCCGAAAGTGAAAAAATCGGAACCACTATCGAAAGCATTTCATCCTCTCCGGTAACTTCCGAAACCGAGGCAGAAGAGTATGTGACAGAGCAGACTTTCTCTGCCGCAACAGAACATGAGCTGCAAGCTTTAATTGCCATTCTGGACGGAGAATCTCCGACAGATCGCAAATCCATTTTGAAAGCTCTCGTCCGCAGAGAAAAACTCAAAGAAGCTCCGGCCAACTTAAAAGATAAAAAAGACGCCTCTGAAGACGAATTAAACGAAGATTGGAGAAAAGGCGGCTATCCGTACAAGAACCGTATGAGCCGCAAACTCTACGAAAAAGAAAAATATCTTTTGCAGGTTGAGCTTCTCAAACTCCAGTCTTGGGTTAAAGAAACCGGTCAAAAACTCGTCATTCTTTTTGAAGGACGCGACGCAGCCGGCAAAGGCGGCACAATCCGCCGTTTCATGGAGCACTTAAATCCCCGCGGCGCCCGTGTGGTTGCTCTTGAAAAACCGACTGACCGTGAACTCGGACAATGGTATTTTCAACGCTATATTCCGCATCTTCCGACCAAAGGGGAAATCGTTCTCTTTGACCGTTCTTGGTACAACCGCGCCGGCGTCGAAAGAGTCATGGGTTTCTGCACTAACGAGCAGTACATTGAATTCATGCAGGAATGCCCGGAATTTGAAAGATTCCTCACCCGCAGCGGCATCTATCTGATTAAGTTCTGGTTCTCAGTCAGCCGTAAAGAACAGCGTCGCCGTTTCAAAGAACGTCAAGTCCATCCTTTGAAGAGATGGAAACTCTCTCCGGTTGATATGGCTTCTTTGGATAAATGGGATGACTACACCCGCGCTAAAGAAGATATGTTCTTGAGCACCGATACCGTAGCTGCCCCGTGGACCGTCATTAAGAGCGACGACAAGAAGAGAGCCCGTTTAAACGCGATGAGATATGTACTTCACTCCTTACCGTATACCGGCAAGGATGCTGCAGCCATCGGCCCGATCGATCCTCTAATCTTAGGACGTGCCAACACCATTTATGAAAAAGGCGAGCACAGCGATATTCTCCTGCAGCTCAGCAGCAATATTGGAAGCGTCAACAAAAAAGGCAAATAAGCTTTCTTGATGCACAGAGAGGTCTCGCTTAAGAGGCCTCTTTTCATAGGTTTTAAGCAATATAAATAAGTAGCTCCGAACTGAGGAAGAAACAATCCTAAAATCAGGAACATTTAAATAACATTGAGAAGCGAGCTTCACACATAAAAATTGAGCCTGAAACCGCAAGATTTCAAGCACCGACCAACATAGAAAAGCTGAAATAAATTAAAATTTTTTGGCCTAATTACCACAAAGACAACAACCTGTTCAAACTGCAGCCATCCCTTGAATTAAGTTATTTATTGAGCATCCCTACTCTATTGTTAAGTTCCAAAAATCAAACTCTCCGCCTGTTTTTCCAGCAAACGGAGAGTTTTTCTTTATTTTCAGAACCATTAAGTTCTGATTTTCGCCTCTATACCAATGTGTTCATCTGTCCTGCATAGAGAATAAACAAACGCAGGCACATCATGCCGCCGATGGCACAAAGACCGGCAAAATAGAATGACATCTTGGATTCCGGCTTAGATCCGGCCACAATGGAAGCCAGCAATGGAACTCCAAAACCGACACACACTGCCCCGACCCAGAATACAACCGCCCAGACACCTTCAGTAAAGGCACTGAAAGCCAACTTGGCAGATTCGTTGCCGCTAAGCAGAGCAATCGCAATCATGAATAAACAGAAAGCTTCCGTTGCCATGACCGGCCACTCTGCCTGATGCATTGCGTGCATGTCAGGATCAGTTTCTTTAGCTCCGAAGAACCAAGCCGCCAAAATCTTCGTCGCAGCCATTCCGGCAGAAATACCGGAGGCAACGAACAAAGCAGGCAGCACTGCTGTATTGATAAGAGGAAAGCGAATAAGTGCGGAAATCAGGAAACCTGTATATGCGCAGATCGCAAGGGCTAAAACCATAACGATAGCGTTAATCCAAGTTTTCCAAGCTTCCAGCTTTGCACACACTGGTTTGATCCAACCCAACAGCGGCCAAGTGCTGAATGTATCTGCAAAGCACATAACAAACAACACCGCAACCAGAGGTATGTAGAAGAGCAGCAGCATGACGCCGATACTCATAACGCTTGTCGGATTGTAATAGACCAAAATTCTCCAGAAATACAGAGGATTTGTCAGATCAAGGACCAAGCAAAGCATACCTAAGAGAATGGTAGCCAAACCAATAATGCTGGCTGACTTCAGGATCGGCGTGACATCGCTCTTATGCTTAAAGAAGTTAAGCATCAAAGCCACAGCCACTGCTCCTCCGGAAATGCCTGCTAGGAACAGATAAACCGCAATTGGCCAAGGCCAAGCAATCCCCTCGGATAAACCGGTCGTAAAAGTAATAGTACCGTCCATTTAGATGCTCTCCTTTGTAACGGGGATATATCTCACGCTTGGATTTGTTCCGAGGTGAGGTTTCACACGGACAGTGTCCTTAACGTTAAGGAGCTTGCTGACATAAGAATTCGGATCATTGACGTCTCCGAAGGCCAGAGCGCCGTAACGGCATTTAGAAACACAGGCCGGATCTTCACCGTTAGCCAATTTAGTTTGAAGGCAGAAGTCACAGTTTTCAGCGACTTTAGTCGTTGGGTTAATGAAGCGGACGTTGTAGGGGCAAGCCGCAATACAGTATTTGCAGCCCACACATCTGTCCGGATCCATCGTGACGATATTCGTGACTTCATCTCTATGTGCAGCTTGTGTCGGACAAACACGAACGCAAGGTGCATCCAGACACTGCTGGCAAGAAACGCGGACGTAAACTCGTTCACAATCACACGGTTCAATCTTTCCGCAGTATGGACAGGCTGTTCCGGGAACTCTCGTATTTTGTCTTTCAAGGACCATACGATGAACACCCGGAGGCAGTTTATTAACTTCGCTACACGCTTCTACACATTCACCGCATCCAACGCACTTGTTCTGGTTGAACACCAAAACATAATGAGGATTGGAAGCTGCGGTTTTTTGTGCAGAGCCGGCTGCAGGTTGTCCTTTCGTCTTATCAGCCTCAGCAGCCTTTTGAGATTTATCTCCGGGCTTTTGAGGTGTTTCTGATTTTGGAGAACAACCGGCAAGCGTGAGAACGAACAGAGAACCGGCGCCAGCGCCTCTCAAAATTGTTCTTCTGTTTAAAGTACTCACAATGTATCTCCTTGGCGGTTTTAACCGCTTAATCTTCATAAGGGAGAGGTTGGTTCGGGATATGTCCCGAACCGTCCCAACCTTACTTGGCTACGACTTTGGTGTAACCGCCCTTGTCGATGATCTGTTGTGCCTTGGCAATGTAAGCTTTGGCAGTCTGAACGCGGTCAAGCAAGTAATTCTGTGCATGAACGCCCCAAGACCCATCTTTCTGAATCATTGCTGCAATATCATCAGCCTTGTCCAGCAGCAAACGTGCTTCGGTCTGATCAGCGGGACTTAAGCGGGTAACTTCAAGAAGTTTTCTGATGCGCGGAATGGCGCCTGCAACTTCTTCGTAACCTTCTTTGATCGGGGTCTGCCACTTCATCACTTCGCCGTAGACTTCTTTCTGATCTTGGTAAACGAGACCTTGATCAAGTTTAGAAGTAGCTTCGTTGTGACATCCCTTCCCTTCGAAGACTGTGTAGTCGGCGGGAGAATTTCTTGCACAGCTCCACATCAAATCTACAAAGGCATTGCCGTCTTCATTCTTAGCAAGAACGTAGGCTTTAACTTTGCCTTTTGGTGTATCGACTTCTTCCTGAACCATTGTGGAAGCAGCCGGATCAACATTGATCTTGTATGTATGCAGGCGTTTGAGAGCCTTTGGACCAGCAGCCTTTTGATCGGTTGAATAGTCATCGGCAGAGGCCATATTCGGCATATGGCATGCAATGCAGTCGATCTTGTCATGAGTATCGGTATGAGCGAAGACCTCGGCTTGCACGGTATGGCAGTCTTGGCAGCTCTGACGGATTGCCGGTTTAGAAACAACGGCCATCCAAGCAACGCCTTGTTTGCCCTTCGGATCGTGACAAGAAACACAGCTGACGCCTTTCTGAGAGTGCACTGTCATGAAGTGCTGATCGGCTTTTTCTTGATAAGCCTGCTGAGTCAGCAATGTCTTTTCTTTCTTAGTCAGTTTAGGCTGTGCATCTTTGGCAATGCCTAAGGACTGCATGAATTCCGGTTTTTCAGGAATATTAATCTGTTCAACTTTGTAGCCGCCTTCCTGGGCAAATACGGCAGAAACTCCAAACGCTGCCAAACAAGAAAGAGCTATAGTGGTTAATTTCGTAAGCATGGTATTTTCGCACCTATGTTGCGGAGCTTGAAATCTCAAAACCCCGGCATTCTTTACTAGAGCATTTCTGCTTCGCCCTGATCCATTTCCTCGGCCAAGAAGTCTGCGTAGGCATCTTCCAAGTAATCGGAAGAATAGAGATACAGAGAGCCAGCTGAGGTTTCGGCAACTCGAATATCTTTTGCCTTCGGATCCTTAGCGACCTTATCCAAAACATCTTGGATAACTTTCGGGTCGAGGTTGAACGGAGCAAACTCAAAGGAAAAAATTCCAACCGGTCTCGGATACAGCTGCGAGCTTTCACGAACCGTATTCAATATCAGCTGATAAGGATTGTTCTGAGCAGACATGAGTCTTGCGAAAGAACTGGAAAGAAGCGGCAGGAAATGTACATACCGTTTTCCGTCCCAGCTTTCGAATTCCTCAATGTTGTTCGGCCCTTTCAGAGCTTCAGCGTAGACCTCGTCGAAATATTCCGGAGTGACCTCTCTAAGTTCTGCAGGTTCGCCTTCTTGTTTTTCCAGATCCCGTACGCTCAGCTCTCCGTTGAACAGAGAGTGAAGCATTCTTCTTCTGGAAATCAGTCTGCGGCGTTCCTTACCTTCCGGACTATCGTCAGCAGAATTGCGCAGTTCTTTTTCCTTATAAGGAATAGTGTCAATTTCAGTCTTTGCTTCCTCTTTAGTCAGCATTTTCTGATTCGGAGCCCGTTCGAGAAACTCTGCCCGGAGCTCTTCAACAGTGACAAGTTGAACCTTGGAACTGTGTTCTGTGACTAAATCAACAAGAAATACGATGTCAGATTTGAACTGGCTGGTATTTGTTGAGAGTTTGTTTTCAGGACAATTCATACTATTGCTCTACTTTCCAGGCATTAAACCTTCTTTTTGCATGACAGGGACGACGAAGTCGAGCTGCATTTCTTTGTAGGCCTTTTCAGTCGGGGCTCCGGTCTTCGGATCCCAGTTAACCATTTCAAAGAAAATATCAAAGCTCTTTTCGATATCGTCTTTATCCATTCTGATCGTACCTTTCGTAAATGCAGGACGATTCTTCGGATCTGTGAAAATCCAATTCGGATAGAAGTCGTGTTTCTTGCGCATATTCAGCTCATTCATCTGGCGCATTGTGTAAGCGCGATGAAGAGTAAATGCTCTGAAACCGGCGTTGTCTAACTGTTGAGCAGTGTCCTTTCTGCCTGTTAAAGCACGATAGACCTTGCCTTCCATGTCATCGTCTCCGATATAGTTGTCAGACTTGTTCGGAGAGACAACCCACGGAGCCATCCAAGAGCAAAGACCTAACATATCATGAAGCTCTTTTCTGCAGATAACCCAGCGGAGGCGGCGCATCTTAGCTTCGTTTGTCGGAGTGTAGTCGCCGATCTCATCGACGGCATCACCGCTGCCCCAGAAGCGTTCGGCAATTGTCTTTTTGACGCCGATTGGCAAGCCGCTTCTTGTGAAGTTAACGGTACCGTGGCTCATCGGGTCGCGGTTGTACAGGCAGTTCAAAACAGTTCCGACCTGTCCGTCGTCTTCGTTGGCATGATGTTTCGGATGGCTCAAAGCCCAGTAGTTCGTAGACTTATCATTTCTCCAATCATCTTCAGGAATGCCGAAGTGATCAAGCATATAAGCAGTGCTTTCTCCGAGCCACTTGCCCATTTCGCCTTGTCTGTAAGCGATACGGGTGAAGAGATCCATTAAGAAAGAGGCGTCGCAGTCTTCAATCTTCTGCCATGGAATGGAGTTGTATTCCTTCTCCGGAAGTAACTTCTTCCAACGTCCTTCTACGTACATCTTCTTGAAGTCGCGGTGGAGTTGACCGTAGTTGCACCAAACACCAAGGTCATCCATCACCTGGATACCAACCATGGAAGCTTGGCGGGCTGCCGGCAAATCGCGTTTAGCGGCAATCTTCGGGAAGATCACGCGGCCGAAATACAGAGACATGCAGGTCTGTTCGGTCATCTTATTGATGTGGTAGCGGGCAGCAGCTTCATCATCTTCAACGATAGCGTAGCAGCGGAGCGGGCAGCCGTAGCAGCCGTTATTTCTAACCTTAATCTTCAAACCCTGCGGTTTGCCAAGGAAGAACTGGCTGGCGCACCAACGATAAGAAATGCGGTTAGGACTGCGCATATCTTCGGAAAGAATAATAGGCGGATTAGCTTTCTGCCACACATTACCCGGCATACCGTTCCAACGGCTTCCCGGTGCATAGAACTCAAACAGCGGATTAGGAGCAGACGGAACGACGTGCTGGTTCAAAGAACCGAACAATTCGATATTTCTTTCGTTGATCTTCTGCCACTCTTGTTTATCGGCGTGAATGTGAATCGGCTGGTCGCCGTTAACTACGACACCTTTGAGCTTCTTAGAGCCGAAAATACTTCCGATACCGCCGCCGGAGTGCTGACGTGCACTGATAAGAACAGACATCGGAACGAGGTTTTCACCGGCCGGTCCGATAACGGCTACTGAAGCCGTCGGCTTAGTCTGATTGGCAAGCATCTGTTGTGCGCGGCGAGTGCCTTGGCCCCAAATACCTTTAGCGTCTCTAATTTCAACTTCATCGTTGTCGATATAGAGATATACAGGTTTATCAGATTTTCCTTCAATGATGATGAAGTCATATCCGGCTAATTTCAACTTAGCTGCCAAATCACCGCCGATGTGAGCGCTGGCGATCATAGGGATCGGGTAGATAGTCGGATAGATAGTAGTGATGGAAGTACGGCTGGAGCAAAGAGCACCTGATCCGGAGAATGGTCCGGGAGCAATAACCAATTTGTTAGCTTCGTCTAAAGGCTGTGTCTTCGGAGGAACTTCATCCCAAAATACGCGGTAACCGATAGCTGTTCCGCCGATTTCATCTTTGAAACGAGGGAATGTCGGCTCCTTAGTAATCTGGCCGGTTGTTAAATTAACGCGGAGGCCCTGACCGGTATAGCCATATCTTTTTTGTGTGTTGTCCATTTCAGTTCCTTTCAGTTAATTAACCGTGGCAAACAGAACACTGTTTGGCGTTTTCTTCCGGCAGATAACCGTGAACAGGACGCTTGCCTGGTTCGCCGGAACGATCTTTCCAAGGCAGATAAACAAGAGCAGCGGCAGGACACGCTTTCACGCACTTCGGATCACCGTCGCATAAGAAGCACTTGCTGGCTTTTTCCGCTTCGCGGTCAAAAGTCATCATGTCCCAAGGGCAGGCTTTCTGACATAAACCGCAGCCGATGCACTGGTCTTCGACAACGAATCTTGCACCGGTTTCAGGATTGACTTGAATGGCGCCTTGAGGACAAGCATTTGCGCAAGGAACCGGGTGAGCACACTGGCGGCAGGTATCCTGAACCACAGTGGAATTGCCCCAAACACCTTGCAGAGGACGGTAACCGGAGTTGCCGGGTCCGTACCAAATATTGCGGCCGATCTTAATTCTTGCTAAAACGGGGTCGTTTTTGCCGTCGTTATATTCGGTACAGGCCATTTCGCAACGCTGGCAATCAACACAGAGAGAGGGATCGCCAACGATTAAACCTTCCGGTGCCTGCAAAATGATGTAAGGACGTGTTCCGGTTTGAGCTCGTACTTGGTTCATCGCAGCCAATGTAGCAGTCACGGATGCGACCTCGAGGAAACCGCGTCGGGTAATGTCTTGGGGTAAATTGACCTTGGACATCAAGTCTTTTAGATCAAACATAATTATTTTTCTCCTGGTGGAGGGACGAAAAACCGTAGTAATCCGTCATAGGGACAGCCTCTAAAACTCGAGCTTGCGCTGCTTTTTAGAAACTTACTGGCTTGAAGAGCGACAAAGATTATTTGCTTTGGAGGGACCAGCCGTTGCTGCCGACAGGCTTAATAGTCCATCTTGTGCGTAAGGAAGGGGTAATAAAGGAGAGAACAACAGAACAATCACGCTCGGAGGCGATGCATTGAATTTCCGAATTGTGATTGGTTCTTATGGAACTCATTTTATTTCTCCGCAACAATTAACTGTTGCCGTCTTGGGGAGTACTGCTGAAAACCTTTACATTTGTATGAAACGTAACAGCATGTTAGGGATTTTAACAAATAGAAATAAATAGTGAAGAGGTTTTAAGCTCCTTTTAACAATTTTTCCAGATAAAAAATTCATTGAATTTATATAATTTATCGAGTATGTTTGCATATTAATTAAAATATTTATATTAATTTCAAGTAGTTAATTACTCGTTTAATTTTTAAATTATTTTTCATATAACTCGAAAACTCGTGAGTTGTAAATTTGCAAATATCATCCTTTCGGATTAGCTTTGTTCGCAATATCGAAATTTCGAATCTAATATGAGGTATCTTTGCAATACTCCCGGGCAAACGTTCCTCAAGAACGGAAATAGAAAGGAACCTCAACTGCGTCAGGAGCTATAAACAAATAACAGATAAAACTCACATTTTCTGTGAAGCCCATATTTGTCCGTTTTGTGCATTCTGATTTTTCAACTTACGTCAGCAAACACTCCGTGCCTGCGTACAGAAACATCAATCTGAAAGAAAGGCCAAAGAAAGCAGCTTTAGTCCTCATACTTATCTCCTGATGATCGATTCTTTTTTTAACTGAGGTCATTTTCTGCCAGGAAACTGCTCGAGTAGTTTGATATAGATCAAACTTCGGTCATTTTTGAAATCCATAGGCAACCAGAAAAACAACAAGCGGCCAAGAACTTCGAGCTATAACAGCTCATATTTGCTGATTTCTTCACGGATTTACCTGTCTCTCGGCCTAAAATAACGGTTTTAGGTTTATTGCGTCCAAGTCATGAACGGAAATTTTGTACTCTATCCTTTCAGCCGTCCGCCATTGCCATTTGAAAAAGTCAAAATCACTTCTGCTTTGGCAAATAGTTTTGGTCTTGAGCTGGCGGAAGACGTTATCAGCCAAGAAAATATTCCACCCTATGATGTGGCAACAAGAGACGGCTGGGCTATTGCTACCGAAGATAAGCACTATCCGCTTAAATCTCCGGCAATCGTTAACGGCGAGGGGCC
>ERZ835880.1867-NODE-1867-length-15581-cov-2.639894_pt1 | contig 15581 bp, 10 predicted proteins | sample MGYA00519944_ERZ835880 | MGnify/ENA primary metagenome ERZ835880 (study PRJEB31850, sample SAMEA3708787) | human gut metagenome | biome: human gut; feature: human-associated habitat; material: faeces | place: China | collected 2014 ... | reverse complement strand
GCTGTGGATTCCTATTTAAATAAATTAGTAGAAAAAGGATATAAAGTCGGGATCTGTGAGCAGGTTGAAGATCCAAGCCAGGCAAAGGGAATCGTAAAACGAGAGATCGTGCGTATTGTAACGCCAGGAACGAATATTTCCCAGCAGAGTCTTGATGATGAGAAAAATAACTATCTGATGTGTATTTTTGCAAATGATGGAAGTTACGGAATTTCATTTGTTGATGTTACAACGGGGGATTTTAGAACAACATCAATGGATAGTTTAGCGAAAGTCAGAGATGAGATCTTCAAGTTCGAGCCGGCAGAGATCGTTTGTAATGATGCATTTTTGATCAGTGGCATGGATTTTGATTACTTAAAAGACAAGATGTCGATCGTGATCTCAAGCATTGAGCCATACCATTTTGATGAAGAACAGGCAGAGGAAAGGATCAAGCGTCAGTTCAAAGTAGGAAATTTAGAAGGTCTTGGACTTTTGGATCATCCAATGGGAGTGATCGCAACGGGTGCATTGCTTGGATATCTTCATGAGACACAGAAGAGTTCTCTGGATCATCTGATGCATATTGAAGCTTATGAGACAAGTGAATTTATGATCATCGACAGCTCCAGCCGTAGAAATTTGGAACTTTGTGAGACATTACGTGATAAACAAAAAAAAGGGTCACTCTTATGGGTATTAGATAAGACAAAAACAGCCATGGGTGCCAGAATGCTAAGAAACATGGTTGAGCAGCCATTGGTGGACAAGAAAAAGATCGAAGAGAGATACGATGCGATCACAACACTTACGGATCAGACGATCGTAAGAGAAGAATTAAGAGAATACTTAAATCCGATCTATGATCTGGAACGTTTAATGACAAAAGTAAGTTATAAGACAGCGAATCCAAGAGATATGATCGCATTTAAAACATCGTTGGAATTGCTGCCTGCGATCAAAACAGTTCTTGAAGAATGCAAAGATCCATTATTGTCTGGATTAAGAGAAGATTTAGATCCATTGGAAGATATCCACAATCTTTTGGAAGATTCCATCATTGAAGAACCACCGCTTGCGATCAAAGAAGGTGGGATCATCAAGGAAGGATTCAAGGAAGATATAGACAAATTAAAACGTGCTAAAACAGAAGGAAAGCAATGGTTGATGGAACTTGAGGAACGGGAACGTGAAAAAACAGGGATCAAGAACTTAAAGATCAAGTTTAATAAAGTATTTGGGTACTATTTAGATGTGACAAATTCCTACAAAGATCTTGTACCTGATCATTATATCCGTAAGCAGACACTGGCCAATTCCGAGCGTTACACAACCGAAGAATTAAACCAGCTGGCGGATACGATCCTGGGTTCCGAAGACCGTCTGTATGCGTTAGAATATGAAACGTATGTTATGATCCGTGAAACATTAGCAGGAGAGATGGAACGAATCTCAAGAACAGCGAATGTGATCGCGCAGATCGATGCACTTGCCTCCCTTGCATATGTCGCAGAACGCAATCATTTTGTACGTCCGAAGTTAAATGTCAGAGGGACGATTGATATCAAGGATGGAAGACATCCGGTTGTAGAGCAGGTGATTCCAAATGATATGTTTATTTCTAATGATACATATCTTGATAACAAGAAGAATCGTGTAGCGATCATCACGGGACCAAACATGGCAGGTAAATCAACTTATATGAGGCAGGTTGCCCTGATCGTATTAATGGCACAGATTGGTTCCTTTGTACCAGCGGCGAAAGCAAATATCGGTATCGTAGATCGCATCTTTACAAGGGTTGGAGCATCAGATGATCTTGCTTCTGGACAGAGTACATTTATGGTTGAGATGAGTGAAGTTGCCAATATTTTAAGAAATGCAACGAAAAACAGTTTGTTGATCTTAGACGAGATCGGACGTGGAACGAGTACATTTGATGGGTTGTCCATTGCATGGGCAGTTGTGGAATATATCAGCAATTCCAAGCTCCTCGGTGCAAAAACTCTGTTTGCGACACATTATCATGAACTGACAGAGTTAGAAGGTAAGATCGACAGTGTACATAACTACTGCATTGCTGTCAAAGAACAGGGAGATGACATCGTGTTCCTGCGTAAGATCGTAAAAGGTGGTGCAGATAAGAGTTATGGAGTGCAGGTTGCAAAACTTGCCGGAGTCCCAGATGCCGTGATCAATCGAGCAAAAGAGATCGCAAGAGAATTAGAAGAACATGATCTGACGTCAGGAGCGAAGGATATCATGCCATATGGAGAGGCACAACAGTTAAGTTTCTTCAGAGAAAGCGATGAACCAACGATGGAACATCCATTTATGGCAGAACTAAGAGAAAAAGATCTTTCTGACATGACACCGCTGGAAGCGTTGAATTATTTATATGTGTTACAGGAGAAGTTAAAGAACGAGGAGTAATTTTATGGCGAAGATACAATTACTAGATCAAAAGACGATCGATAATATTGCAGCAGGAGAAGTTATTGAACGGCCAGCTTCTGTTGTCAAAGAGCTTGTGGAAAATGCAGTGGATGCAAAAGCAAATGCAGTGACTGTGGAGATCAAAGACGGCGGAATGACATTGATCAGGGTAACTGACAATGGGATCGGAATTCCAAAAGATCAGGTAAAGACTGCATTTTTACGTCATGCGACAAGCAAGATCCGTTCGGTTGAAGATCTGTTAAGTGTATCTTCGCTTGGATTTCGAGGAGAGGCATTATCAAGTATCAGCGCAGTTGCACAGGTTGAGCTGGTAACGAAGACTGCAGAAAGCTTCAGTGGAGTATCCTATAAGATCTATGGAGGCGAGGAAGAAGCTTTTGACGATATCGGAGCACCCGATGGAACAACATTTCTGGTAAAGAATCTGTTTTATAATACGCCAGCAAGAAGAAAATTCTTAAAGAGTGCGACAACCGAAGCAGGGTATGTAGAACAGATGATGGTACACATTGCCCTAAGTCATCCGGAAATTTCATTTAAATTTATCCATAACAATAAAAATAAGATTTATACTTCTGGGAATGGTAAGGTAAAGGACATCATCTATCATATTTATGGGCGAGATGTGGCAGGAGCATTGATCCCGCTAGAAGCACAAAATGAAGATGTGAAAGTCACGGGATTTGTCGCAAAACCGTATGTTTCCAGAGGAAACAGAAACTATGAGAGTTACTTTATTAATGGAAGATATATCAAAAGCTCGATCATTTACAAGGCAATCGAAGAAGGATACCGCACCTTTACGATGAAACACAGATATCCATTTGTGTGCCTTGATTTCAAGATCGATCAGGAACTGCTGGATGTGAATGTTCATCCGACAAAGATGGAGATCCGTTTCCGAAATGGAAGAGAAATCTACGAGCTTGTAGTAGATGCAGTCAGAGCGGCATTACTTCAGAAAGATCTGGTGCAGGATGTATTAAGAGAGACACCGAAGAAGAAAGAATTGCCGAAGACAAAAGAAGTGAAAAAGCCTGAGCCATTTGAGGTAAACCGAAGGAAAGAAGAGGTTCAGAAGGTAGATCAGCAAGGGCAAGGTGTACAACAGCAGGTTGAAAAGCAAAGGCAAGCTGTACAACAACAGATTGAAAAGCCGTCACATCCTGTAAAGAAAACACTAACAGCCAGCGAATCATCAAAAAATACAAAGAAACCGACTTATGCAGGCTTAAACTACAATACTCAGAAAAAAGAATTTCCACAATACAAGACCGATGAATTAAGCAGCAATCAGATGACACTAAGAGAAGATCCAGTATTTTCAGTTCAGGCAAGACCTGACCGCAAGATCTTAGGTCAGCTCTTTAAGACATATTGGCTTATTGAGTACGAAGACCAGTTATTTATCATGGACCAGCATGCAGCACATGAAAAAGTCAATTATGAGAGGCTGATGAAGAATTTCAAAGAAAAAGAAATATACAGCCAGAGATTAGAACCGCCAATGGTTGTGACGGTTTCTATGACGGAAGCAGAAGCGTTAACAAGATACAAAGATGCATTCGCAGGTTTAGGATTTACGATCGAATCTTTTGGAGGGAATGAATATTGTATCCGGGAAGTTCCAGCCAATCTCTATGGGATCGGGGAAAGAGACTTATTTATGGAACTTTTAGATGCGGTAAGTCAAGAAAATGGTACCTTGGATACAGAAGTGATCGCATCAAAGATTGCGACAATGGCATGTAAGATGTCGATCAAGGGAAATCAGAGAGTATCGTTAATGGAAGTAGAACATCTTTTAGATGAACTGATGAAGCTGGAAAATCCATACCAGTGTCCACATGGAAGACCAACGATCATCAAGATGAGTAAGTATGAGATAGACAAGAAGTTTAAGAGAATCGTATAGTGAAACCAGACAAGGAGGGAAGACTATGACAGATCAGGAATTATTAGATTTTGCAGATAAAGCAAAAGAGAAAGCATACGCACCTTATTCCAGATTTCAAGTAGGAGCAGCAATTCTTACCAAAGAAGGAAAAGTATTCACCGGGTGTAATGTGGAGAATTCTTCTTATGGAGCAGCCATTTGTGCAGAGAGAACAGCGGCAGTCAAAGCTGTCAGTGAAGGATATCATGACTTTGAAATGATCGCGATCGCATCCAATGGCAGTGACAAAGAAACGGTTTATCCATGTGGAATCTGCCGCCAGTTTCTACATGAATTCAATCCAGATCTGAAAGTGATCTGTCAAAGCCCAGATGGATTTGAAACATATCGATTATCAGAACTTATGCCGAAAGGATTTTAAATAGATGAAACCAATGGTAATTTTAACAGGACCGACAGCAGTTGGAAAAACAGAACTGTCGATCCGATTAGCAAAGATTTTAGATGCAGAGATCATTTCCGCAGATTCTATGCAGGTTTATAAGAAGATGGATATCGGAACTGCCAAGATCATGCCGGAAGAGATGGAAGGGATCAAGCATTATCTGGTGGATGAACTTGATCCTAAAGAAGAATTTCATGTAGCGAGATTTCAGCAGATGGCAAAAGATGCCCTAAAGGAAATCTATGCAAAAGGCAAGATTCCACTAATCGTTGGTGGAACAGGATTCTATATCCAAAGTCTTTTATATGATATTGATTTCACAAAAGAAGATGGAGACCAGGAATACAGAAAACAACTGGAAGAAAAAGCTAAAAGAGAAGGAAACGACAGTTTATACGAGATGTTAAAACAAGTCGATCCAAAATCTATAGAAAAGATTCATAAAAATAATGTAAAGCGGGTGATCCGTGCATTAGAATTTTATAAATTAAATGGATATCCGATCTCAGAGCATAATGAGAAGGAAGCAGCAAAGACCTCACCATATAATTTTGCTTATTTTGTATTAAACCACAAAAGAGATATCTTATATGACAGGATCAATCGCCGCGTTGATATTATGGCGGAACAAGGATTGATCGATGAAGTAAAACGATTAAAAGAAGAAGGATATGAAAAAACAATGGTTTCCATGCAGGGAATCGGGTATCGTCAGGTGTTTGAGTATTTAGAAGGAAATCTTTCTTTGGAGGATACGATCGAACAGATCAAGAAAGACACCAGACATTTTGCAAAGCGTCAGCTTACCTGGTTTCGCAGAGAACGCGATGTAACATGGCTTGATATTGACGGAGCAAAAAACGAAGATGTTATAAGCATATTGACAGAGCAGTGTGTAAAAAACTTACATGCCGCAGTAAAAATACAGCAAAAATAGAAAAGAGACAATGAAAGAAACTTACCTGTCCATGGGGATTGGTGAAAAGACGTATGAATTTTGTGAGAAAATCGAGCAGGATCTTAAAGAACGTTTCTGCGAGATTGATAAAGTTGCAGAGCAGAATCAGATGAAGGTGCTTGGTGCAATGCAAAAAAATCATGTAAGTGAAGCTTGCTTTGCAGCAACAACTGGATATGGATACAATGATATGGGAAGAGAAACGTTAGAGCAGGTATATGCTGATACATTTCATACAGAGGCTGCATTGGTGCGTCCACAGATCACATGCGGAACACATGCGCTTGCGCTTGCACTATCTGCAAATCTTCGTCCAGGTGATGAGCTGCTTTCACCTGTGGGAAAGCCATATGATACGCTTGAAGAGGTAATTGGAATCCGTCAGTCTGTTGGTTCTCTTAGAGAATATAATATTTCATATCGTCAGGTAGATCTGCTTAGTGATGGCAGCTTTGACTGGGAAGGTATTCGCGCTGCAATCAATGAGAAGACAAAAGTAGCAACTATTCAGCGTTCTAAGGGATATCAGACAAGACCGACACTTTCAGTTGAGCGTATCGGTGAGCTGATTTCATTCATCAAGTCAATTAAGCCAGACGTGATCTGTATGGTAGATAATTGTTATGGTGAATTTATCGAAGAAATTGAGCCATCTGATGTTGGGGCAGATATGACAGTTGGTTCTCTTATTAAAAATCCAGGCGGCGGATTAGCACCGATTGGCGGTTATATCTGCGGAACAGCAGCATGTATTGAGCAGTGTGCATATCGTCTTAGTGCTCCGGGACTTGGTCAGGAGGTTGGTGCATCTTTGGGCGTTCTTCCGTCATTCTATCAGGGATTTTTCCTGGCGCCGACTGTAGTCAACAGTGCGGTAAAAGGTGCGGTGTTTGCGGCAAATATTTATGAGAAACTTGGATTCCCGGTAATCCCGGATTCCACAGAACCACGTCAGGACATCATTCAGGCGGTAAGTCTTGGCACACCGGAAGGTCTGATCGCATTCTGTAAGGGTATTCAGGCAGCAGCACCGGTTGACAGTTATGTAGATCCGGAGCCATGGGATATGCCCGGATATGACAGTCAGGTTATCATGGCAGCAGGTGCTTTTGTACAGGGCTCTTCCATCGAGCTTTCTGCAGATGGTCCGATGAAGCCTCCATATGCAGTGTATTTTCAGGGAGGACTTACCTGGGAACATGCAAAACTGGGTGTTCTGATGTCCCTGCAGAAAATGGTTGATAAAGGACTTGTAACTTTATGAAAAAAAGACAGGTAGTGATCACAGGAGCAGGAGCCTGTGGACTGATGGCAGCGATCATGGCAGCCCGAAACGGGGCAGCAGTCACTGTTCTGGAACAGAACGAGAAACCCGGAAAGAAAATCTGTGCTACAGGAAACGGCAGATGTAATTTTTCCAATCTTGCAAGACCGGATGATGCATACAGAGGCGAACATCCGGAATTTGTCGAAGATGCACTCAGAGAGTTTTCTGTCGAGAATACCATTGAGTTTTTCAAAGAGATAGGAATCTATCCTTTAAACAGGAACGGCTATCTTTATCCGAGAAGCAATCAGGCGCAGAGTGTTGTAGATGTACTGTGTATGGAGGCTGCCAGTCTGGGTGTGAAAATAAAGACAAACGAACAGGTTACAGAAATAAAAACCGGGACAAATGAAAAGAATTTCCAAATCCTGACAAAAGGATGGCACTATGATGCAGATGCACTGATACTTGCCAATGGATCCCGGGCATCTTCTGTTTCAGGTTCAGACGGCAGCGGATATATGCTGGCAGAGAGCTTTCATCACCGCATTGTCCCGGTTTATCCGGCACTTACTGCCCTGAAATGTAAAGGTTCTTCTTTTAAGGCATGGGCAGGCGTACGTACAGAAGGAGAGATTTCTCTTTTTACAGATGGGAAATTCTGTAAATCTGAACATGGCGAGCTGCAGCTTACAGAATACGGAATCTCCGGAATCCCAGTGTTTCAGCTCAGCACTTATGCAGTACGTGCAGTCAGAGAAGGACATAAAGCAGAGCTCCGCATTAATTTCATGCCGGAGCTGTCAGAAGAAGAATTAAAGAAACTTCTGTATGCACGAAAGAAGGCATGTCCCTATAAAAAAGAAAAAGAACTCCTGGTGGGACTTTTCCCGGAAAAGCTTATCAAAATCCTTATATCACAAAAACAACTGGTTTCTGCCATAAGGGAATTTCCTCTTGAAGTGCAGGATGGCATGTCATTTTCACAGGCACAGGTCTGCTCCGGGGGAGTAGATACCTCACAGGTAAATTCTCAAACCATGGAGTCAAAGCTCTGTAGGGGTCTGTACTTTGCAGGGGAGCTTCTGGATATTGACGGTACATGCGGCGGATATAATCTGCAATGGGCATGGAGCAGCGGCGCAGTGGCCGGCAAAAATGCAGCAAAGGAGGAGAAAAATTGATTCGAATTTCACAGCTGAAACTTCCAATCACACATACAAAGGCACAGCTCGAAAAAAAGATTGCAAAAACATTAAAAAATCCCGGAAACAGTTTTACTTACGAGATAAAAAAGCAATCTCTGGACTGCAGACACAAAAATGACAAAATCTTTGTATATACTGTAGATGTAACGATCAGAGATGAACAGAAACTCGCCAAAAAAGTTAACAATAACAACATTATGTTAACAAAAGAGAAACCATATGAATTTCCCTCTCCGGGTGAGACACCTCTTTTACATTCTCCCGTTATTGTGGGAAGTGGTCCTGCAGGGCTTTTCTGCGGATGGTATCTTGCGAAGGCCGGATATTGTCCAATAATACTTGAACGCGGAGAAGAGGCTGAGAAACGTCAGAAAACAGTAGAGAATTTCTGGAAAAATGGTGTTCTTGACCCTGAGTCCAATGTACAGTTCGGAGAGGGCGGCGCCGGCACCTTTTCCGACGGAAAGCTGAACACGCTGGTAAAAGATCCTTACGGACGTAATCATGAGGTACTGAAGCGTTTCGTAGCTGCCGGCGCACCGGAAGAAATTATTTATCAGCAGAAGCCACATCTGGGAACGGATGTGCTGGTTGGTATTGTTGAAAAAATGCGTCATGAAATCGAAGAAATGGGAGGAAAATTCTGCTTCCGTTCCAAGGTGACAGATCTGATTTTTGAGAACAATACATTAAAAGAAATTGAGATCAACAATGATAAGAGAATCCCTGCACAGGTCTGTGTACTGGCACCAGGACACAGTGCAAGAGATACTTTTGAAATGTTACAGAAACGTGGTGTTTATATGGAGCCAAAGTCATTTGCAGTGGGGCTGCGTATTGAACATCCTCAGGAAATGATCAATCTTTATGGAGAGCCTGAGAATGAATTACTTGGTGCAGCCAGCTATAAAGTAACCCATAAGTGTGCAAATGGCAGAGGTGTTTATTCTTTTTGTATGTGTCCGGGCGGATATGTTGTAAATGCATCCTCTGAACCCGGCCGTCTCGCAGTGAACGGAATGAGCTATCAGGCACGTGATTCCAGAAATGCAAACAGTGCCATGATCGTCACAGTCACACCAGAAGATTTCCCGGATAAAGGAGTTCTTGGCGGCGTAGAATTTCAGCGTAATCTGGAGAAAAAAGCATGGGAGCTCGGAGAAGGAAAAATTCCTGTTCAGCTGTTTGGTGATTTTTGCAAAAATCAGGCAAGTGAAGCATTAGGAGAGGTTACTCCCTGTATGAAGGGAGAATATATACTGACAAATGTACGCTCTGTTCTGCCAAAAGCAGTAGGCGATTCTATTGAAGAAGGTGTCAGAGCCTTCGGAAAACGAATTTCCGGATTTGACAGAGAGGATGCACTGCTCAGTGGTATTGAAAGCCGTACTTCTTCTCCTGTAAGAATCGTACGTGATCAGGAGCTCACAGCAAATATGGCAGGAATTTATCCATGTGGCGAAGGTGCAGGTTACGCAGGCGGAATCACAAGTGCTGCCATGGATGGAATCAAAGTTGCTGAGACTGTATGCCGAAAATATGCGGCTATAAAAAATAATTGATCTCTTAAGCGGGATATTACCGATAAACAGTAACCCAGTAACTATAAAGTTCACATAAAAATCAGAGAGGAGAGTGTACATCTCTCCTCTTTTATGCTAGAATATAATTTGCAATTTGCCCAGAGGCTTTAGAGAGCACAGGCAGACTTATGAATAATGCAAATAATATTATGAAGCAGCTTCCCAGGGAACAGCGGCCGTATGAGAAATGCTTTATGCAGGGTGAGGGTTCATTAAATGACACTGAACTGCTGGCAGTAATCCTGCGCAGCGGCACTTCAGGAAAGAATTCACTGGCACTTGCACAGGAGATCCTGAAATTTATGGAGTCGTCCTCCTATCCCGGCCTTATGGGGCTTATGCATGTATCTGTACAGGATCTTATGAAGATTCATGGAATCGGACAGGTAAAAGCAGTACAGTTAAAATGCATTGGAGAACTTTCCAAAAGAATTGCCAAGGCTGCTGCCAGACCGCAGATAGTTATGAACAATCCCTCCTCCATAGCAGCTTATTATATGGAAGAACTCCGCCATGAAGAGCAGGAACTGGTGATCTGTATGATGTCAGATGTGAAAGGACATTTTCTGGGAGATAAGATACTGACCCGGGGAACTGCAACCGGTTCGCTGGTAACACCAAGGGAAATCTTCATGGAAGCCCTGCGCCGCCATGCAGTCAGTCTGATATTGATACACAATCATCCAAGTGGTGATCCTACACCAAGTCCGGATGACTTACAGATCACAGCCAGGATTTATCAGGCGGGGGAACTGCTGGGAATACATCTGCTGGATCATATTGTGATCGGGGATCAGAGATACTGCAGCTTCAGAGAAGAAGGATTATGGAATACATGTACAGAATAAGGCAACAACAAAGGGGCAGAATATGTTATTTGAGAAAACATATGGAATAGATTTGGGAAGCAGTTCCGTAAAAGTCTATTCTTTTTTCAGAAACAAAACTTATATCGAGAAAAATATGATCGCGTCCAAGGGACACACGATCATTGCAATGGGAAATGAAGCATACGATATGTTTGAGAAATCCCCCACAGATATTACGGTTACTTCGCCAATGACATTTGGCATGATCGCTAATCTGGAACTTCAGGAGATTGTTCTTTACAGTATGATCCGAAAGATCGATCATATCCTGGGATTTGGCGCAACAATGTATTTTACTGTTCCTCTGGATATGACTGCGGTTGAGAAACGGGCATATTTTCATGTGGCGAATGGTCACTGGTTAAAGAAAAATCGCGTATTTATGGTAGAGGCACCCATTGCAGATGCCATTGCCATGGGTGTCAATTTGGAAGATCCGGAAGGAAATATGATCGTAAATATCGGTGCACAGAGTACAGAAGTATCGATCATCACCGGAGGAAAGATCATTATCAGCAGGAAAATACCGCTGGGAGGCAGACAGATGAATGAATCTGTCTGCAGTGAAATACGTAAAAGATATAATCTGCAGATTGGCACAAGGACTGCCAAGAGGCTTAAGATGGTCATGGGACGCCTCAGTGATCCGAAAAAGGAAGTACGTAAGGTTGTAGGAATTGACTGTATTTCCGGACTGCCAAGAGAAGAAATCATTTCTTCTTATGTGGTAAATGACGGTATCATGAACTGTCTGAATGAGATTGCAGCAGAGATGAAAACATTTCTGGAGCGAATTCCTCCCCAGATTTCCTACCATATTGCGAAACAGGGGATTTACATAACCGGAGGCAGTACCAGACTTCCTTATATTGATAAATACCTTGCCAGTTATACAGGATTCACCTTTAATCTGTCAGATTTTTATGAAACCTCGGCAGTTACAGGTCTGGAGAAAATAATCAGAAATAAAGAACTGCGTGAATGGGCAGTACCGGTTACGCAGAGAAAACTATAATTTTTAGGGGTGCATCAATGAAAAACCTGAAAAAGAAAGTACATTTTAGGATTAAATTAAAAAGTAAACATCTTCTGGTCATTATGTCGATTTTCTGCGTCAGCTGTATTGCTGCCACTTTTTCATCCGGCGTAACCACTGCACCGCTGCAGGATGCCGCCGGGATACTGATCGTTCCATTTGAAAACAGCATCAATCGGATCAGTTCAGTTCTGAAAGGAATGCAGGACCGTATGCGTGATAAAGAAGAAATCCTCAGTGAGAACGAAAATTTAAAGGCACAGATAGACAGTCTCACAGAACAGAACAATAAACTGATCCAGGATCAGACAGAATATGTAAGATTACAGCAGATGTATAATCTTGACCAGCAGTATACTGAATATCCAAAGATTGCTGCAGAAATCATATCCAAAGATCCGGGCAACTGGTATGATACCTTTATGATCAACCGGGGATCTGCAGACGGCATTCGTGTGGATAATAATGTACTTGCAGATAAAGGTCTGGTCGGGATCGTGACAGAGGTCGGAACTCACTGGGCGACTGTACGTTCCATTATCGATGACAGCAGCAATGTCAGTGCCATGACTGTCAGCACACAGGATAACTGTGTGGTGGAAGGAGATCTGGAACTCATCGATGAGGGTAAATTAAGCTTCAGCCAGTTGTATGACCAGAATAATAAAGTAACAGTGGGGGAACGCATCGTTACCTCCAATATCAGTGAGAAATATGTAGAGGGACTGTTTATCGGATACGTCAGTGAGGTGGAACAAAACAGCAACAATCTGACCAAAACAGGTACCATTGTCACACCTGTAGATTTCCAGCATCTGAAAAATGTACTTGTCATTACAGTAAATAAACAGGATTCTGTTAATGACAATGCTCAGGCAGCTCAGGAGGCGACTGCAAATGAAGAGTAAGATAGCGTTATTTTTTATGATCCTGATCAGTTTTCTTCTTCAGTGTACTCTTCTTCATGTGATATCCATCGGTTCTATCACGCCGAATCTGATCCTGATCCTGTGTATATCCATGGGGCTGATGCGCGGAAGAAAAAGTGGACTGTGGACAGGATTTTTCTGTGGATTTCTGGTAGACATGTTCTATGGCTCTGTGTTTGGTTTCTACGCTCTGATCTATATGTATATTGGCTTTTTAAGCGGATATGCCCACAGGATCTGCTATGATGATGACATAAAGGTTCCGGTTATGCTTGCAGGTATCGGGGATTTACTGTACGGACTTTCTGTCTATGCATTGCAGTTTCTGCTCAGGGGACGTCTGGGGCTCGGAACCTATTTATACCGGATTATTTTACCGGAGATTTTTTATACAGTGATCCTTACACTGATTGTTTACCGGGTATTTCATTATATTAATTATCATTTCATGAAGAATCCATCAATGAAGGAAAGTGAGTCTATTTGGGTACTAAAATAAAAAGATTTTTTAAAAAGATACGAATAAAACGTACCACAGTACTGGTACTGGTTTTTGTATTTATGTCAGCCTCTCTGGTCCGTCAGCTTTTTGAACTGCAGATCATCCAGGGAGAGGCTTATATCAGCAAATTTGAATCAAGAACAACAAAAAAACGTGTGATCAAAAGTACGCGTGGCAATATCTATGACAGAAATGGTGAGGAGCTGGCAACAAATGTGCTGGCTTATTCTGTTACCTTTGAGGATAATGGAACTTATGATTCTACCAGAGAAAAGAATCTTACACTGAACGGGATTGCCTATAAAGTCCTGAAAATCCTTGAGTCCAACGGGGATTCCATCAGTACCGGCTTCCATATTGTTTTGGATGAGAGCGGGAATTATGCTTTTGATGTTGATGAGGGATTTACTCTGAACCGTTTTCGTGCGGATATTTACGGAGAACCGTTGATTGATAACCTGACAAAAAAACAGAAAAATGCCACTGCAGATCAGATGATCGAGTTTATGAGCGGAAAAGAGGGATTTTCCATTGTTCTTTACGGCGATAATGCTTATACCAAAGAAGAACTGACATCCCATGGACTTCCGGAGAGCCTGTCAAAGCAGGATATACTTGAGCTTTCCAAAATCCGCTATGCACTGAGCACTAACAGTTTCAAGAAGTACATGGCCGTTACGATTGCTTCAAATATAAGCGAAAAATCTGTAGCTGCAATCAGGGAAAATCAGCCGGAGCTTCAGGGAATTGACATTGTAGAGGATTCTGTCCGCAAATACATTGATGATGCAAGCATGGGACCAATTCTTGGTTATACGGGACAGGCTTCTTCAGAAGAGCTTGAAGAACTGAGACAGAAGAATCCTGATTATTCAAATGATGCGATCATCGGTAAATCGGGAATTGAGAAATATATGGAAACATCTCTTCAGGGAACAGACGGTGAAGAAACTGTCACTGTCGATAACCTTGGCAAAGTACTTAAGATTGACGACAGCACGAGAGTAGAACCTGTCGCAGGTAATGACACCTATCTTACCATAGACAGCAGCTGGCAGTCCGCCATCTACCAGATACTGAAACAGAGAGTTGCCGGAATCCTTTTATCCAAGATTGAAGCATCCAAAACCTATGATTTCAGTGTAAATGATGCTGCACAGATTAAAATACCGATCTATGATGTATATAATGCCCTGATTGCCAACAGTGTCATCGATATCAATAAATTCAGTGATGCCAACGCCTCCGATACAGAAAAAAATTTATATGCCAAATTTCAACAGAAACAGCAACAGGTTTTTGATACAATAACTAACAGGCTGACAGCTGAGAATCCACCGGCCGTAAAAGATGAAGATGATCAGATCCAGGAATATCTTACTTATATCTGTGATGATCTTCTCAGAGATACGCTGGGGATTATCTCAAAGAATGCCATTGATACCTCTGACAGTACTTATCAGAAATGGACAACCGATAAAGATATCAGTCTGAAAGATTATCTGACATATGCGGCAAGTCAGAACTGGATCGATATTTCCAAATTTTCTACAGAAGGAGATTATCTGGATTCCGATGAAGTATATCAGGCTCTTACAGATTATCTGATCGATTATCTTAAAAAAGACACCAATTTCTCAAAACTTCTATATAAGTATATGCTTCAGGAGGACACCATTTCCGGAAGCGAGATCTGTCTGGTGCTGTATGAACAGGGAGTTTTATCAAAAGATGATGGCAGTTACGAGGCACTGGCCTCCGGCTCCATGACAGCTTATGACTTTATGATCAATAAAATTTATACTCTCGAAATAGAACCTGCACAGCTTGCGCTGGAGCCATGTTCTGCTTCTGCAGTAATCACAGATGTCAAAACAGGGGATGTTCTTGCATGCGTATCCTACCCGGGATATGACAATAACCGTCTGGTAAATAACATGGATACGGATTATTATGCGAAATTATCTACAGATAAATCCAGTCCGTTTTTCAATAAAGCAACCCAACAGACAGCAGCACCGGGTTCTACATTTAAGATTCTGTCTACAATTGCCGGAATGTCTGAAGGAGTGATTGATGACGGAACATACATTAACTGTACCGGCTCCTTTGATCTTGTAACACCTCCGATCAACTGCTGGAACAAACAGGGACATGGAGAGATCGAGATCAGGGAGGCGATTGAGCAGTCCTGTAACTATTATTTCAACATGGTTGGTTTTAAACTTGGTCAGGATGCAGACGGAAACTTTTCAGAAAACCGAAGCCTGAGTGTACTGCAAAAATATGCTTCAGAGATTGGTCTGGATAAGAAAACAGGTATCGAGATCACAGAATCCGCACCTCATGTGTCAGATTCCTACGCAGTCCCGTCTTATATCGGACAGGGTACCAATGCTTATACCACCAGTCAGCTAGCACGTTATGCAACAGCGATCGCTACCA
>ERZ835880.1865-NODE-1865-length-15581-cov-10.550432_pt1 | contig 15581 bp, 13 predicted proteins | sample MGYA00519944_ERZ835880 | MGnify/ENA primary metagenome ERZ835880 (study PRJEB31850, sample SAMEA3708787) | human gut metagenome | biome: human gut; feature: human-associated habitat; material: faeces | place: China | collected 2014 ... | reverse complement strand
AAGAGGTTCTTTCTGTATAGATTAGCAAAGGTGTATGCATAAAGGGAAATTAACAGATGTTAATCATCCCTCAAGAATTACAACTGAGCCGTTAATGAGTGTTGCTGCCAAGATTGCCGACAATCTAACCTTCGCAGATGATGTCTCCGATGAGGATGTAAAGCATAAGCCTATACTTGCTGAATACATTGAAACGGAGAGTGGAAAGAAGTCTAACAGCCTCCAACTTCTTGCAGCGTTGGCGATGTACAGAAAAACGAACTCTATTCTGATTGTAGCTAAATTGGATAGGCTGTCAAGAAATGTCTAAAGGATGTAGGTTTAGATTACACAAGTCAAGAGGTTACTTGTCAGAGCAGGGTTGATGTCGTGAAGTCGCTTTAAGAGGCAGGACAAATTTAGAGCAAGGTCAATCTTATATACCTCAATCCGAATTTGTCCTACCTAAAAAACAGCCGGAGAAATAATGGCAGTCTTTATAAATAGACAAGCCAAGGCATTATTGTCATTATCAATAGCATTAAAAATAAAATATAGAGCAATATTTGTAGTATATGGTTCGGGCATTTCTTTTTAACAAAAGCCGATACTATATTTATGTGTAACAAAAAATGAATGGTAAGCAGAATGCCCAAAACAATTCCTGCCCACAAATGAATTTCGCCCCAATCATGCCTTCCCAAGCCCAACAATTGTGAACTCCATGGAGTAACACCTTGAAATTTGACAGCATGGCGAGAAGGAATGACTATTTCCAATATGAAGCCACTTATACTTACCAATGCCATTGCTATCAACATAACAAAGTCTATGACAATGTTAAGTAGCATTTTGTTCTTTATAAACATCATTCTTTATGATTGTTGTCCGTGACATTCATGATGGTGTTCATGGGATGAGCAGCCTACTCCCGAATCAGTAAGTTTCCCGTTTAAGTAGTCGGTAGCGACATCCAAAATATTACCGGAACACCCTCTTATAACTTTGATGTGGTGGGTTGTAAGTACATTTAAAGCACCTTGCCCCATATTCCCTGCCAACATGACGCTGACTCCCATGTTTTCTAATTCTCCTGCGATATTGGATTTACATCCGCATCCTTGTGGGGAAGGAATAGTCTCGCTGCTTAGAATCTGATTGTCTTGCCCTACTGTCAAGATTGTGTAATACTCACAGTGACCGAAATGGTTGTCAACTACATTCTCTTTTGTCGGAATTGCAATTTTCATCATAATCTCATTCTTATTAATGTTAATATTACTAATGCTTATGTCGTTGGAGTGGCAGATGGGACATTCCATTTTGCGGATTTTAAGTGTAGGATTGATATTATTGAATACCAAACCGCATACTCCGCAACGAAACCATTCACTATCAGTGTACGCTACTCCACCTTCTATCATTATAACAACACCACGAACCAGTGCTTGGGCAATCTTCTGACGCGCGCTGGTATATATTCGGCTAAGAGTCGGACGTGATACTCCCATTGAAACAGATGCCTCTTGTTGAGTCTTCATTTCATAATCACATAACCGTATTGCTTCATACTCTTCAAAATGCAAGAATATAGTATCCTTGCGACTACTGTTTGAAGCTATAGGTTTAAAGCCTGCAACAGAAGGCATGTTATTGACTTTACGGATGTTTTTTGGACGTGGTGACATTAAATATTTATTGTTTTGACTGCAAAGATAATGAACAAATGTTCATAACGCAACAGTAAATCGTTTTTTAACACAACAGATAAAGAGTTATATATATCAAGAAAATAGCTCTCTTGCTGTTTCAGTATGCAAAAAATTCAGTTGGATTTTGTATACAATGAAATCATTCGTCATTATAATGAAGTGGATGCATCAGGGGCTCCGGATTTACTTCACATAGCCGGGTATCTAGGAAACGGAGCTGCGATGGTTGACTCGGTCAATGTAATACAGACATTGATTTGCATACAGGACAGATGAAAACTACCGTTTCTCTTGATGGACGGAAGATGGTGCTCTCGGTTTGAATGCACAGAAAAAGTTTTCTCTCTTTGTGATTATATGTTTCTATATGATGTTTTTCATCTATATTTTCTGTATTGTGCGAACTATCTTTTTGCCTATTTTGTTGCATTATCAGTATTAAACCTTAAAATTGAAAAGATATGGATAAGGAAGAAAAGAAGAAAAAGACGGAGCAAAAGGATGAACTGATGGAAAATGACCGGCGCTATCCTGTTGAACAAGTGTCCAATACCGGTGAACCCACCAAGAAGGAAGTGAAGGCGGCGGTAAAAGAATTGAATCCGGACCTGAACAGTCTGGGCAGTAGAGGATAATTTAAAACTGAAAAGAAAATGGATATAGCCGAAAAAATTGAAGATGCCAAGCAGTCGGACGCATTGTTGCTGATTGTATTCTATACAGACTGGTCGCCTCATTATGAATGGATTGAGCCGTTACTTCATGAATTTGAAACGCCGGTCAATATTATCAGAGTAAATATGGAGGGCGACAAGAAAGTGGCCGATGCCTATAACATAGAAACAGCTCCCGGTTTCGTACTTCAGCGAAAAGACAGAATACTGTGGAAAAAGACAGGAGAGGTGTTTCCCGGAGAATTGAAGGATGTGATTGAAATGTTCAAGAATTGATGCCCGAATATCAGTATAGGTTAAAAAAGTTCCGTTACTATGAAGTAGCGGGATTTTTTTTCTTGTAGGCGGTTTTGTACAATGAAAAACATATCGTACCTTTGCACGATAATTGATTAAAATTAAAGAATATATGTTCAGAAGTCATACTTGCGGAGAGTTGCGACTCTCCGATGCAGGCAAAAGTGTAACGTTGGCCGGCTGGGTACAGCGTGCACGTAAAATGGGAGGAATGACCTTCGTCGACCTTCGTGACCGTTATGGTATTACTCAGCTGGTGTTCAATACGGAAGTGAATGCCGAACTTTGTGAACGCGCTAACCATTTGGGGCGTGAATTTGTGATTCAGGTGACCGGTGAAGTGAATGAGCGTTCAAATAAGAATACGAATATTCCTACCGGCGAAATAGAAATTATCGTATCGGAACTGAACGTTCTTAACAGTGCACTTACTCCTCCTTTCACTATTGAAGACAATAGTGACGGTGGCGATGATATTCGCATGAAATACCGCTATCTGGATTTGCGACGCAGTTGTGTCCGTCAGAATTTGGAATTACGCCATAGAATGACGATGGAAGTACGCCGCTATTTGGACAGCAAAGGTTTTCTTGAGATAGAAACACCCATGTTGGTCGGTTCTACTCCTGAAGGGGCTCGTGACTTTGTGGTTCCTTCACGCATGAATCCGGGACAGTTCTATGCATTGCCTCAGTCACCGCAGACATTGAAACAGTTATTGATGGTATCAGGTATGGACCGCTATTTCCAGATTGTGAAATGTTTTCGTGATGAAGACCTCCGTGCCGACCGTCAGCCTGAGTTTACTCAGATAGACTGTGAGATGAGCTTTGTGGAGCAGGAAGATATCATTTCTACCTTTGAAGGAATGGCCAAACATTTATTCAAGGAATTGCGTGGTGTTGAGCTTACCGAACCGTTTATCCGTATGCCGTGGGCAGATGCTATGAAATATTACGGTAGCGATAAACCTGATTTGCGTTTCGGAATGAAATTTGTGGAACTGATGGATATTCTGAAAGGCCACGGGTTTTCTGTATTCGATGATGCTGCATATATTGGTGGTATTTGTGCAGAGGGTGCTGCCGTTTATACCCGTAAACAGCTTGACCAGTTGACCGATTTCGTCAAGAGACCGCAAATTGGCGCAAAAGGTATGGTATATGCTCGCGTAGAAGCTGATGGAAATGTAAAATCAAGTGTAGATAAATTCTATTCACAAGAAGTGCTGCAGCAAATGAAAGAAGCTTTCGGAGCTAAGCCGGGTGATTTGATTCTGATTCTGAGTGGTGACGATGCCATGAAGACTCGTAAACAGTTGTGCGAACTTCGTTTGGAAATGGGACGTCAATTAGGTTTGCGTGACAAGAATAAGTTTGCTTGTCTGTGGGTTATTGACTTCCCGATGTTTGAGTGGAGCGAAGAAGAAAACCGCTTGATGGCAATGCACCATCCGTTTACTCATCCGAAAGATGAAGATATTCCTTTGTTGGATACAGATCCGGCAGCCGTTCGTGCAGATGCATACGATATGGTTGTGAATGGTGTAGAAGTAGGAGGGGGATCTATTCGTATCCATGACTCTCAGTTGCAGGCCAAGATGTTCGAGATTCTGGGCTTTACACCCGAAAAGGCACAAGAGCAGTTTGGCTTCCTGATGAATGCATTTAAATATGGTGCTCCTCCTCATGGTGGTTTGGCATACGGTCTCGACCGTTGGGTATCTCTGTTTGCCGGCCTTGACAGTATCCGTGACTGCATTGCGTTCCCGAAGAATAACAGTGGGCGTGATGTGATGCTGGATGCTCCTGCTGCTTTGGATCAAAAACAGTTGGATGAGTTGAATCTGGTTATCGATATCAAAGAATAAAGTGATAGATACATAAAAGGGAGTGTGCCAAAACTACGGCCTATCCCATCGTCAGCTGTAGGGGCAGGGTTTGCCTGCCCGAAGACACAAAGCAAACTGTTTTCGGGCGAGCGAAAACCTCGCCCCTACGACTAAATGATGGCATTATCCACGTTTTGACACAACTCCTTTTTTATATTGCCTTTCGATAAGTCTTACCAAGTTGTTCCCTGAAATACTCCGCTTTCATTGTAAGGGACCAAATAACCGTTCATGGTCAACGTATTTCCGGAGAAGTTCGGGTTGATGGTTACACTGGCCTGATTGGTACCACCGGTTAACACGATAGAGACTGTGGCTGATACGGCAATACCGTTAATGCCGTAGTTGTAATAAATATTGCCATCCTTGTCCTGGCGCATACTTATACCGTTTACGCTTCCTTGTACAGTGACACCGCCCAAACCGTTCGGGCTCCAGTTATACACAAAGTTAGTGAAGGCGGTCTGAATAACTCCTTGTCCGTCGTTTACCTCCACATAGTTGGTGTTTGAGGACACAAAACGCATAATACCGTTACGGAATACTACGTTATCAGCTTCCAAAACAAAGGAACCGTTTTTCAAGGCATCGATAGCTTTCATGAAAGACACGGAATCTTGCTGTGCTTCCAAGGCCTTCTTTTCCTGACGTTCTTTTTTCCATGCTTCGCGTTTGGCATCTTCTCTTTGTTTTCTGGTTTGTGCATTTGTTACTCCGCTGAAGCAAACAAGTAACAATGCTGCTAAGAATAATACTTTTTTCATAATTAAAGCTGTTTTGTTAATCAATATATCTTTTAGATAATCTGATAACAAAACAGCTTCAATCGCAATTTGTTTAACGAATATGTGAATTTATATAACGATAACGTTTCTACTGTTTTTCTACTTATTCATCTTTTAGTCAACAAATCGTTTGGTCAATTTGTCAAATTCGTCTATTCTGCGGTCTCTGAGGAATGGCCACCAGCGGCGAACTTCTTCGCTTCGTGTAATGTCTACCTCCGTTACTATATTTTCCTCTTTCATGTTGTCGGCTTGTGCCAGTATTTCACCTTGAGGACCTGCTACAAAGCTATTTCCCCAAAACCGGATTCCGTTTGTTTGTTTCGAAGGGTCAGGCTCATGCCCTACGCGATTGACGGCTATTACAGGTAATCCGTTGGCTACGGCATGTCCTCGTTGGGAAATTACCCATGCTTCCAGTTGGCGAGCTTTTTCTTCCGGGGTATCTGTGCTTTCCCAACCGATAGCAGTGGGATAGATAAGAATTTCAGCACCTTTCAAGGTCATCAGACGCGCTCCTTCAGGATACCATTGATCCCAGCAAACTTGTACACCCAATTTTCCTATTGAAGTTTGAATAGGTTCGAAACCTAAATCCCCCGGAGTGAAATAGAATTTTTCATAATATGCCGGATCGTCCGGAATATGCATTTTTCTATACTTCCCGGCAATACTTCCGTCTTTATCGAATACGACGGCCGTGTTATGGTAAAGTCCCGGAGCACGTTTCTCAAATAAGGAAGTGACCAGTACGATACTATTGGCGGATGCAACTCCACTATAGAATTCGGTGGAAGGACCGGGAATCGTTTCTGCCAGGTCAAACAGAGAGGTATTTTCTGTTTGACAGAAATAAAGCGTATTGTGCAATTCCTGCAACACCACTAGCTCTGCGCCCTTGGATGCCACATCTTCTATACTGTGTTTCAGTTTATCCATGTTTTCAGCCGTATTGCCTGTACAAGACTGCTGAATGAGTCCTACTTTAATTGTTCTTCTCATATTATATACGTCTATATTAATATACACCTTCAGGATATTGCATGGTGACGCAATGAAGCGAGCCATGTTGTTTAATCAATGCTGTGCAATCCACACCGACAATCTCTCTTCCGGGAAAAGCTTTTTCCAATACTTCTTTTGCAAGAGTATCATTATGAGGCTGATTGTATGTGGGAAGCAGAACGGCTTCATTCATAATCAGGAAATTGGCATAGGTTGCCGGCAGCCGTTCTCCATTTATATCATAAATGGCATCGGCCATAGGGAGGGGAAGTAAGCGATAGGGATTTCCCTCCGGTGTCCGGAAAGCTTTCAGCTCTTCTTCCATTGCCACCAGCTCTTCATAATGCTCGTCTTTTTTGTCTGTGCACTGCACATATACGATGGTATCGTCAGGACAGAAACGTGCCAGCGTGTCGATATGACTGTCTGTATCATCGCCGGCCAAATAACCGTGCTTCAGCCATAACACCTGTTTCAAGTTGAATGTTTCTTTCAGATATTGTTCTGTTTCTTCCTTCGTTTTCTCGTTTCGGTTGTAGGACAACAAGCACTTTTCTGTGGTAAGGAGTGTGCCTTTTCCATCACTTTCTATCGAACCTCCTTCCAAAATGAAATTTCTTTGGTATACATATTCTCCTGTCAATGTTTTGCAGCGATAATATAGATTGGAGTTTATCATATTATCATAATTGGCAGCGTACTTCATTCCCCAACCGTTAAAACAGAAATCCAGTAAGAGTGGTTCTCCGTTCTCTTTCAGCATGGTAATAAAGGCGTGGTCGCGTGCCCATGTATCGTTAGTCTTCACGGCCGAAACGGTGAGATTCTTCACATTGCATCCGTGCTCATAGATTCTGTCTCCGATTCGATGAGGTTCCGGGGCTACTACCAGCAAAGGCTGACGTTTTAAAATTTCGTAAGCTATATTAAGGAAGCAAGCATCTACTTCTTCCAACATATAGGCCCAATCAGTGTCTATATGGGGCCATGTCAATTGTATCAGGCTCTGTTTGTGCCATTCTGCCGGCAAATAAGTTTTCTTCATATTCTTTAATTTAATTAGTTGTCGTTTCGCTTTGTTTGCGAAGCAGGGGAGGAAGAGGTGGTGTCTTCCTTTTCCTTTTTTTTATGGGCTCTTTTCCATAAGAACCAACGGAACAAATCATTCCATTTATCGAAATCTTTTTTATACATGATGCCGATACCTTGTGTGGTCAGGGTTGATTTTGTGAAATAACGGTCGTTGGTCTGATTGTATCCTCGTAGACGGAAGTCTCCGTTTTTAGTCAACAGCCAAATGGCTTCAAAGTCACCTACAAAGTTGGTGTTTGCCATTGCATTATCTTTATAACCAAAGTTACCATTGATTATCAGTCGATTATTCAATAACCTGCCGGAAAGGACAGCTTCGGCTTCTACATCTGTCCATCCTTTGTCTCCTGTACTCAGGTTGGCACCGATGTTCCAGTTCTTATTGTCCATCCATTGGGAGAGCATATTATTGAGCTGACCGGATAAAGTGCTGAAGGCTAATGAACTGGTAGCGTTTGAAGATTGGTCGTTGTTGGCGTAATCGTAGGTGTAGAACTTACCGATACCCAGCAGATAGATGATTTGTGTGTTCATTTGTTCTTCTGTACTGGTGATGCTGCGCACCACATCACGGTCTTCTTCCCTGACTGTCGGTAAATCCAAGTCAAATTTAATATCGGGGCTGGACAGGTTGCCGGTCAGGTTCATCAGGCAGTTTACTTTAACGGTGCTTTGTCCCTGCGAAAGTGAAGTGTCGATACCTAAATCACTCAATGAGGCAGAGTTTACCGTATAAATCGCCTGAAGATCCAGATTGGCCTGATATGGGTCACCTGTGAAGGTGACTGTACCGCCGGACTTCAATGTAAAATCTTTGCGAATCACTTCCTGCATGCTGAGCTTATACATTCCCTGGTCGATAATGTAGTTACCGAACATCTTAAAGTCTCCTTTATTAAAGTAGTTCACTTGCAGATTGCCGTTGCCTGTTGCTGTAATATTGTCGCCTGCCACCGGGTCCATCACGATTTTCATGGTGGCATTGGGGGTGGCATTAATCAGCATATTGATGCGCAGGTCCATGGGAGGACCCTCTTCTTCTTTTTCTTTCTGCACATTCGAGTGATGGTACAGATTGGTTTCCACATTATCATGGATACGTTTGGGGGTCTTGTCGACAAAGGTAATGAACTGGGTATTGGTAGCCTCTGTCGTGATGCCTGTGATATAAGTAAAAGAGGTGTTGTGTCCTGTTGTCAGTGAGGCATCTACGGTCATGGCATTGTTTCCTCCGTCCAATATGACGCTTCCCGAACCGTACACCTTGCCGTAGAAAGGCATATCGCCGCCTTCGTGGGTATCATACATCAACAGATTGTCGCCACTGATATTAAAATGATACATCAGGTTTTTTAGTTTGGTATGATGCAGATAGCCATTGACTACTCCACTGTTTCCTTCGCGGTCGTACACGTGTACATCGGTAAACAATAATTGTCCGGAGGAAATATGTACCGAATCATCGCGTATTTGGAAATAGGTGTTCAGTACATCAATCTTGGTATCTATATTGGCACGTGCCTCTCCTTCCAAATCCAGGTGCTTGAAGTCTCCATAGAGTCTGATATGACCGTTGACACGTCCGGTTAAATCGCTGAATATGCCTTCCACAAAGGGCTGGATGAGTCCGATATTGGTACTGTCTGCTTCAATCATCAGGTCCAGTCCTTTCATTTTCGGAGATACGTATCCGGTGACATGAGTGGCCGAAATACCTTCTTCCGCAATTTTTGCATCAAGGCGTACTCCGCCCAGTTCCGAATCCCATACGCCTGTAATATCGGCTTCACCCAACAATGCTTTATTCAGGCAGAAATTATGCACATTGAGTTTGGTGTGCATGGCAGGCTCTTTCATTACTCCCTTCATGTTGACAGTCCCGGTAACCAAGCCGTTGAATGCCACATCATCAAAATGCACTATATCCAGTACATATTCCAAATTGATATTCTTTAAATCGATATGGCAGGAGTCTTCCTTGCTTTTTGTCAACTTTCCGTTGATGCGTAAATGCTGGTTTTCATGTTCAAACAGAAAATTGTCGATATAGACACGTCCGGAGTCTACGGCAATATGCGAAGGATGTATATTCCAAATCGTATCGTTCAATACCACTTTCGTGGGTTTGATGTTAATGTCGGCCTGTAAGATGGGGTGTTTCCCCTCCGTTTTATAGAATCGGGTCACGGCAGCAAACTTACCTCCGTAAGTGACATTTGTGTTATTCCCCCAATTGACAGTTGTTTCCAGCCGGTCGTTTTTGGCTTGGGTATCGACAGTAAGATTCACCATTGCACCACTGTTCATCAACATACCGGTTCTGAGGGAACATTTGAACCAGTCTGACGGATTTTCGCAGATGAGTACCCCCGAATCATAATGGGTTCCATTATATTTGAAAGCCGGAAAATGTCCTTCAACGCGCAATTTCTCTTCGCGGTCGTTGAAATACCCTTTGATGGAGGCAGGGAACTTTAATTCCAGGGGTATTTGAAAGAGTTTTTGAAAAAACTCTGTATTATTTACTCTGATGTCGAAATTGAAGTTGTTGTGAGGAACCGGCATGTTTTCGTTCAGCGTCAGCAGGGAAGGGATATAGCGTTGAACAGTCTGCAATATGCTGGCCGGAATTGTGTTATAAGAATAGTCTCCACGTATGACAGCCGTCATGAATGAGGAAAGCACTTGTATTTCTTTTTGTCCTTCTACCTGTCCTGCCGTAATGGTAAGGTTGTCAAGGAAATAGTTGTTCCCTTCGGGGGTATTCATTTGCAAGCTGTCCAAACGGATTTTTCCGTTCATGTCGTCGATAGATTTCCCGGTAAAGTCTGCTGTCACGTTCAGGGAAATGTCCGTATCTTTGTATTTGTCGGACAAATGCAGGTTATCCGGTCGGAGATTCTTTAAGACGGCCTTCAAGTTGAATTCGGGTATGGCGCACGCCACGTTGAAATTGCCGTTTATCTGAACAGAGCCGTTGTCATCATCCATTGCCAGCTTGCCGTTGAAGCCTCCGTCTTTATACACGCCGTCCAGTGCTATATTCTCATATTTATATTGGCTGTATTCGAAAGAGGCAATATTCCCTTTGATATAAGATTCGGGATAGTGATTTTTATAGTTGAACCCTTTCAATTCCAGATTGAAGTCTGCCGTACCGAATTTCCTTTCGTTATCAAGCAGTTTGCCCACATTCAGGTCGGCACTGGCGATATTTCCCGAATAGGTACGGTTCTGTTGTTTGTCAATGCTCATCATAACATCGGCTTTGATTGTACCTACGCCGGTGCGCAGGAGTCCTGTGATAATCAAATCGTGAAGATATCCGGTGGCATCACCGCTAAAACGTACATATTCCAACTGCTGAAAAATAGGAGGAACTTTCCCGGCCACATTACTCATAACGGTGCTGATGCCTTCTTTATTCAGGTTTACGTCGGTCAGCTTTCCCATGATATACATATTTCTTCCTGCGTTCCAGTCGGCAACGGATGCTTCTCCGTTGATCATCAGGCTGTGGTTGTCGGTCAGTCGCAGGGTAGGGCAGTCTATATTCTTTCCTTTACCGGAGAAATCCATGTTGAAATGTAACGGAGTATCGAACTTGGCCAAGGCCGGGACAAAAGGGGCTATGTCTTTGAGTACGACAGAGGCATTGACGCTTCCTTGATATTGCACATTGTCTGTCAGTTTAGGAAGATCCGGCAAACTGTCGTAACGCATGGAAAGGCTGTCAATGCTTAAAGCAGAATTGGAAAGCTCGAGGGAAAAATCCTTTATATTCAGTCGCTTATTGTTGGCAGTGACTTTCATTGAGAACTTTTGTAAAGCAAATCCACACTGTTCTTCAAAGCTCAGACGACGGATGGAGGCGTTCAGCGAGTCGTTGCGGAGCGCCTTCAGCGAAACGGTGGCTGCGAAGTTCTTTACGGCAAGATGGCCGGTATTGAACCGTCCGGGGGTTTCGGGCTCCGACAAGACATCGTATGTGATACGTCCGCGTCTTATCAATAAAGAGTTGATGCGTAAATCCAGATTTGTCTGAGTCTTCACCGTGTCTTTTGAAGCAAAAGCATCCAGAACAAATTGATAATTGGGAGGAGACTGAGGCGTTTCCCGCTCCATATTGGCCGAAAAGCCGAAAAGCTGAACACTGGTAATAGTGATTTTCCCTTTCAGCAGGGGGAGTATTTCGAATTTGGCAGACAGACGCGCCACTTTCAGCATTTCCCTGCCCCGGCGGTCTTCCAGCAACACATCTTCCACAATAATGCGGTTCAGCAGGCCCATGTCGATTTTTCCTACAGAAACTTCCGTGTTGAGCACTTTGCGGAGCTCTTTGGTCACTATATAAGACAATTTGTCCTGAACGTATGGAATGTTCAGAAGCACAATTATCCCCAGATAAACTCCCAAGAGAATACCTAGCAGTATGCGAACTGTATATTTAAGACTTTTGCTTGATATCATTGCTTATTTTGGGCTAACAAAGGTACGAAATACGTCCGAAGTAGCCCAAAATAAACTTGGATTTTTACTTGTTTTTATGCAATCTTTTCAACTCAAACGAGAAAATGATACGGAAACAACCGATAATGAGGAAAGTAACGGACAGCATATAAAGCACGGTGACTGCTCCGAGTCCCGGTTGCCAGATGATAGCCATGGAACATAAAATGGCCAGAATGCCGAATACCAGATACCATCCCCAGTCTTTGGTGCCGTAGCGTTTCAGGTCGGTGGAATAACCGCAAAGGGTGAATCCTCTGAACATAAGCCAGAATGCGACGATAAACGGAATCAGTTCCATGCTTACCAGCGGATAGAATACCAAATAAATACCTATCAGCAAATCAATGATACCGCCTGCCAGATACCAACCCCAGCTGGAAACATTCTTCCGGTTGCTTACGGCGAAAGAAATCTCTAACAAACCGCTGAACAGCATCGATATACTGAACAGAATACTCAAAACTGCATAACCGCTGAACGGAGCAAACATCAGACTTATAGCAACTACTACATAGAGTATACCAAGTAAGAGAGACATCCACCAGTTTTTTACTTCGCATTGAAGTTCGTCAAATAAAGTTTTCATGCAAATTTAATTTTAAATGGTTATTGTAATCATGTTTGTGAGAGTAACAATTTGCAGTTGGAAAAGTTTTGGGCGAACTTTTCCAACAGTTCGTTTGTTATATAGACATATAAAACAAGAAAACTATGGCTACAACAAAATTTAAAGGACAGCCGGTTAAGATTATCGGTGAGTTTATAAAAGTAGGGACAGTTGCTCCCGACTTCGAGTTAGTAAAAACAGATCTTTCTTCTTTCTTTTTGAAAGATTTGAAAGGTAAGAATGTAATATTGAATATCTTTCCAAGTTTGGATACCAGTGTTTGTGCAACATCTGTGCGCAAGTTCAACAAGCTGGCAGCGAGTCTGCCAGATACAGTGGTTTTGGCGATTTCCAAAGATTTGCCTTTTGCCCATGCACGGTTCTGTACTACGGAAGGTATTGAAAATGTAATTCCTTTGTCTGATTTCCGTTTTTCGGATTTCGATGAAAGCTATGGCGTACGTATGGCAGATGGACCATTGGGCGGTTTGCTGGCACGTGCAGTAGTTATCATTGGTAAAGATGGAAAAGTGATGTATACTGAACTGGTACCCGAAATCACTCAGGAGCCGGATTATGACAAAGCAATAGAGGCTGTGAAGAAATAGTAAATTCAGATTTTTAAATAGCAATAAAAAAGATAAGGTGCACAAGGGTCGTGAGGCTATTGTGCACCATTTGTTTTTTTATATAGTGAGTTGGCGTGTGAATTGATTGTGGATTATCTTTTGTGTATTTTATTTGCTTTATGGTGAGTAACTGACTTTTTTTGTTTTACTTTGTACCATGAAATCAAGTATTAATAGATAACAAAGAAAAATGGAACGAGGTTTAAAAGACTACGCCCTACTCATGCTGAAAGGTGTGGGAATGGGAGCAGCCGATGTGGTTCCCGGTGTATCGGGGGGAACAATTGCTTTTATTGTAGGTATTTATGACGAATTGATAGATTCGATAAAAAGCATCAACGGAAAAAGTTTAAAGTTGTTTTTCACAGGAAAATGGGGAGCATTCTGGAAAGCGATTAACGGTAATTTTCTGATCTCTCTGCTGGCGGGAATTGGAATCAGCGTATTTTCATTAGCTAAAATTATCACATGGTTGCTTACGGACCATCCGGTTATGGTTTGGGCTTTCTTTTTCGGACTGGTACTGGCATCCACATGGTTTGTAGGAAAAGACATAAAGGAATGGAACAAGAAAACGATTCCGGCATTTATTATAGGTGTGGCAGTTGCATATTATATTACGGTAGCAACTCCTGCTGAAACTCCTTCCAACTTATTTTTTATATTCCTTTGTGGAGCGATTGCCATTTGTGCTATGATATTGCCGGGTATATCGGGAAGTTTTATTCTGGTACTGTTAGGTAAGTACTTCTTTATAATGGAAGCTGTCAAAACACTTGATATAACGGTTTTATTAGTGTTTTTTGTGGGTGCTTTTATTGGAATAACTTCTTTTTCACGGATTCTTTCGTATGCATTAAAGCATTTCCGCAATATAACATTGGCTGTATTGACAGGTTTCATGTTGGGTTCACTAAACAAAGTGTGGCCTTGGAAGGAAACCATAGAAACTTTTACTGATAATCATGGAGTAGTGAAGCCATTAGTTGAAAGTAATATTCTGCCCAATCAGTATGTTGTTGAGGCTGTAATATTGATGATAGTGGGTTTCTTCCTGGTATATTTTTTGGAGAAGCTTTCTACACGTAGCGCTAAATAAGGATACCCTCTACAATATAAAAAAACAGAGAGTAAAGCGATCAGCTTTACTCTCTGCTTTTTTTATTGCAATGCTTTTATGATATTTTGCATATAAACAGCCAGATCTTCCCGGTCTTCATTTTCCATCATAGCCTGCATTTTCTCCAGTTCTTTCAGATCAAAGGGGCGGGTGCACTTCTGATTGTACTTTATGAAGTTTTCCTTATCATGCAACGTCATGTAGAGAACGGTCAACTTTTCATTGATACCTTCAAATTCCGGTTCTAACTCACAAACACGTTCAAAAGCTATTTTCGCATAATCCAGATACCCGATTTCCATGCTGTGCATACCTATTTCATTCCAAGTGTCGGCAGTAGGGGAGCAATTCAAGGCCTTTGCCCACTGCTTTATTCCTTTGTCGTAGTCCCCTTCTTCAATGTATATGCGACCCTCTATCAGAAGAGATTCCGGCTCTTCCGGTGACAGTTTATGTGCTTTTTTACAATATTGGTGTGCTTTACGTTTCTTCCCCATCTTGGAGAGGCAAAGCCCTGCATTGGCATATAAGCTGGGCAGTATTGGAGAAGCAATTTCATCTGTTTCATTTTCCAGAATTGCTTTTTCCAGGTTTTCATAGCCTTCCTTCCATTCTCCCTTGGATACCTTGCATAATCCAATGTATGTATAGATAAATTCGGGAGCAAGTCCATGAAGCTCCTCCGCTTTCTGATAATACTCCAGAGCAGCATCTTCGTTACCTAATTGGTAGAAGCAATGCCCTTTCATTACATAGGCGTCTGCAAATTCATCGTCACCCACCAATGCATAATCGCAAGCATCAATAGCTTGGTTGAAGTTCATCTCTTCGAAGTGGCATCTTGCCAATCCGAACCAGTAAGGAGCCGAATATGGATTCATGTCTATGAGGCGGTTATACAAAGGAATTGCTTCCTCGGTCATGCCTTTGCCATAAAGGCAGTCTGCAACCACGGCAATATAGGCTTCTTCATCAGAATATTCTTCCTTTACCGGATCAAGCCATGCCAAGGCTTTATCCGGATACCCCATGTCAAGATACATATAGGATACATCTACCACATTTGCCAGATCAGCTTTATCTTCAATCGTGTCGAGTAACTGTTCGGCATCATCCAGTTTACCTTCACTCAATAGCAAATGGGCACGCACCACTTTTGCTTCCGGCGAATAAGTATCGGGAAGATTTTCAATGATTTCACGTGCTTTCGCTTGCTTCCCGTTATCCAGATGCAGGTAAGCGTATTCAATCATAAGTTCAGTGCTATCGGGATGCAGC
>ERZ835880.1841-NODE-1841-length-15757-cov-2.718762_pt1 | contig 15757 bp, 8 predicted proteins | sample MGYA00519944_ERZ835880 | MGnify/ENA primary metagenome ERZ835880 (study PRJEB31850, sample SAMEA3708787) | human gut metagenome | biome: human gut; feature: human-associated habitat; material: faeces | place: China | collected 2014 ... | reverse complement strand
GCGGGCAACGGGACGTCCGCGTATTTGCTTCGCAAATCCGCACCGGCTGCGGTCGATCTCCCCGGATTCACGGAGACGATGGGGAAGACTTTGTTGAATTGGCCGTCCCAAGGTCTCCCGCGCCCGATGGAGCGGGCAACGGGACGTCCGCGTATTTGCTTCGCAAATCCGCACCGGCTGCGGTCGCCTATCGGCGACCTTGCCTGCTCGCTATAAACGCTTCGCGTTTATTTAACGCTCGCACCCTGTCGGGTTCGAGTCCCGGCACTTTATTGAAAAAGGCACAGTAACGAAACGTTACCGTGCCTGAAATTCGAATGGAGCGGGCAACGGGACTCGAACCCGCGAGTGTCAGCTTGGGAAGCTGATGCCTTACCACTTGGCGATGCCCGCATATGTGGGGGATAGTATAACGCGGTTGTCTTGTTCGATACAAGGGTGGCGATGCTTGTTTTAGCTGTGGAGATTCGTTTGAAAATCGCGTCAATTGTGGAGACGAGGACCTTTGACTTCCTGTTCACCTTATCTTCTACCTGCGCTTTTGCTTGATTGTTGTATTTGAGCTCAATTTGTCAGGAATTGGGCAAGCTTTTGGTCAGGCTCCGGTACTTACCCGCATGAACCTCGGGGGTAGCCTCATCCTACGCGTCGCAGCCTCCCCGTGCGGCGCACGAGGGATAAGGAGCAGCCATGTCCAACGCACCCACGCACTCTGTCCACAGCGCAATCGCAACAGGTCCGCTGCTCCTGCTCCTCTTCCTGCTTTTCGGCTGCCTGGCACCGGGAGCCGCATTTGCCGTCGATGGCTACGACCAGCTCGGCTTCCGCACTATCAGCGATAATTGTGGGCCCTTCTTTATCGGCAAGTATGAAGCTCAAGACGCCTCGATTGCCTACTGCATGAACCAGGAGCGTCCCGGCCCCACCAAGCCGGGCGGCCCATGGCTCAACTTTGATCAAGGCTGGGTGTGGCTCGACGACGAGTTCGCAGCAATCGTTTGTCACGGATATCCTACCGCCGCGTCGTTTGGCGGTTACCATCTTTCACCCGATCGCGCCCGCGCCGCCACCCAGCTTGCCGTATGGATGCTCAACGGCACTACCCATGTCGACGGCACCTACTCCTACACGACCGCTCAGGGCAAAACCAAGAGCGGGCAATTTACCGCCGACAATGAAGTCGTGGCGGCTGCGCGGTGGCTCCACGACAGCGCAAAATCAGGAAGCATCAAAGCCGCTCCGCACCGCGCGCGGCGCTATCTAGGAACCGTATCGGGCGGCAGCAGACGTCAAGACATGCTCTATGTACTGCCAGCGGTCTCTGTTTCCTTCCAAAAGCAGTCTGCGAACACTGTTATTACCAGCGGAAACAATACCTATCAGTTTACCGGGGCAACATTCGATATTTTTGAGAGCGCCAGCGACGCATGTGTCGGCACCATCCAGATGGACGGCAACGGTCGAGCACAGGCAACACTCCTACCCAACACGGCATACTACCTAGTTGAAACGAAGGCGCCGGCCGGCTATGTCCCCCGCCCCGATCGCGTTGCCTTTACCACGGGGAATGACGGCGGGCAGGTCGCCATCGATGAACAACCCGGCGCCATCACCCTGCATGTCGTAAAACTCGATGCCGCGACGAATGCCGGCCCCCAGGTGGGATCTTCACTCGCAGGAGCAGAGTTCACGTGTGTGTCGCAATCAACCCCTGGATGGTCGCAAATTCTCACGACTGACGAAAGCGGTCGGGCCACCCTCACCGATGTCCCCCTGGGAACTTTTACCATCTATGAGTCAAAAGCCCCCGAGGGCTACCTGCCATCCAACGACAGCTGGACCTATACCGTTGGAGCCGACCAGCTCGGCGATTCAGGCGTGGTCGAGATCGAATCTCGCGTTTCCGATATCCCCATTGCGTTTAACCTTGAGATTTCCAAATTCAAGGATTACGGCAATAGCGACCAATCCAGCTTGGAGCAGCCGGCGGGAGGTGTTGTCTTTGAGGTTGTGAGCAACAGCTCTCAGCAGGTTGTTGGCACACTGACCACAAACATCTATGGCTTTGCCTCCACCAAAGATCAGCCCGAAGCATGGTTTGGCGCAGGCAAGCGACCCGCCGGTGTCCACGGAGCCATCCCATACGACCGCGCCGGCTACACCGTTCGTGAGGTTCCGGAAACCGTCCCAGAGGGTTTTAAACGTGCAGGGGAATGGACCGTCGAGGCCAATCAGATTTCCAACGGCGCCGAGCTTCAATATATCGTGGACAACCACGCTCTGTCGACGCATCTCCAGATTGTAAAACGCGATGCCCAAACAGGCGCTTCTGTTCCCCTAGCCGGATTCACCTTCCAACTCCTCGACAGCAATCACAAACCTGTCTCACAAACTTGCTGGCATCCAGCACATAACGTAATGGACACCTTTACGACTGACGCGACCGGGACCGTCACACTGCCCGAATCGCTCGTGCCGGGCACCTATTATGTACGCGAAACCTCGGCCAAAGAGCCCTATCTTGTCGGCAAAGAGATCGAGGTAAACATACCCGCCGACATGAACCTAACGCCCGTTGTAATCGCCTCGTATTATGACCACGCCGCGACCGGAAACATCAGGATCGTTAAAACCGATGTCGTAGACGGCAGCAGCCTCGCGGGCGCCATCTTTGAGATCCGTGCCTCGGGTGATATCGTGCGCCCCGACGGTAGCATTGCCGCGCTCGACGGTGAGACTGTCGCTACCGTCACAACGGATGAAACTGGAGAAGCACGCGCGGACGACCTCCCGCTGGGATCTGGCACCGCACGCTACGAGGTTGTCGAGACTCAAGCGCCGGCAGGCTTCTTACTCGACCGGACGCCCCATATCGTAGACCTCGCTTATGCCGACCAGAAAACACCCGTTGTAGAAGCACGGCTTAACGTATCCGACAATTACACCAAGGTTGGTATCTCCAAGGTCGATGCAAGCGGAGAGCAGGAAGTGAAAGGCGCACAACTCACCTTATATGGTCCCGATAAAACCGAAATAGACTCCTGGACCTCATCCGACAAGCCGCACCGCGTCGAACATCTTGCACCCGGCACCTACTCGTTGCGCGAAATGATGTCTCCGCGGACCTATGACCTTGCCGAGGAGATAACGTTTGAAATAAAGGATACGGGAGAAGTCCAATCCGTCGCGATGAAGGATGCGCCCATCGAGATCAAAGGACAGGTCGACAAGCGTCAGGAGCTTGTCCAACCTATCGGGAAGGGTCTGCTGGCCAACGGCGATGGTAAAAATCGCGCCGCAACGCAAACCAATACGGACGGTCTTTTCTCCTATACCATCGACGCTCGAAACGATTCAGCTACCTGGGTTGATGAGTTCACAATTACCGATGATCTTGAGTGTGCCGAGGACGATACGGCGAGATTCGTCTCAATCGAAACCCCCGTCGCCATCGGCGACCTCAACGGTCTGTGCAACGTGTGGTATCGCACGACGCCGTTGGACTCGACAGACGTCGATGAGCCGGCAAACGCGACGCTTGACGATGGGCACGAAAATCCTTGGCTTGAGTCCGACGAAGTAAAAGAGAGTCTGGGTGAAGATTGCCGCCTCGTCGATTACGACGGCTGGCACCTCTGGAAGGCGGATGTCTCGACCACGGAATCCGCCACACTCGAGGCGAAAGAACTCGACCTTGCATCCAATACCGTCGTAACGGGCATTCGCATTGAATACGGTGCGGTAGCCGCCGACTTTACGACTCGAAGCGATACGGATTCTTGGACCCGCGATGATCTCAAAGATGAGCACGACGACCTTGACGATGCCAAAGCAATCCTTGGCACAGATGCTCGGGGCGCAGTCGTGCACATGCAGGCAACGTCGGCTTACACACCCCAAACTGCACTCACCAACAGCGCACGCGTCGATCTTTGCCGCAACGGCGGCGGCGATAAACTTGAGTCACATGACGAGGACCGTGTCATTCAACGCTGTACCCTACCGCAGGACCTACCGGCAACAGGATCAGCTCCCATCGCCGCTTGCATCACCGCGCTCCTGACCTCGGGTGCCGCAGCCCTATGGTTCGCTCGCCTTAGGTCAATCCCAAAGAAGCGCTAGCGCGATGAAAAAGCGGGCGAGCCAGTCCCCCGGCTCGCCCGCTTTCAATCATCTAAATCGCCGCATCTACTCTGCAGACGAAGATCCACCATCAACGATTGCCTGCTCGGACTCAGGAATCCCATCGGCGCCCGTGCTCTGTTCTTGCTCCACCTCTTCGCTGATTGCGGAGGCGGGGGTCGAGCCCTTCGCGCCCACGATGTAGGCAGCTCCAAACCCTAACGCAATGGCAATCAAGGTCAAAATCACGTAGACAGGCCAATGGCGCTTAATATACGAAAACACGTTGACTCCTTAGAGCTCCGTCTACGAACGGCGGATAACCTCGGTCACGACCTCGGATACCGTGGCAATGTTCGTCGGGTTGACATTGTGGGGCAGGTCGTCCTCGGTACGAGCACAAGCCAGGCGCGTGCCGTCCACGCCGGCGATGGTGAGGGCTCGGCGGCTCGCCTCGAGCGCGGCATAGGCATCGGTCTTGGCATAGGGCATCTCGAGCGCGCCACAATCGACATGGAACGACTTGCACACCTTGCTGACCAGGTTCATGATGCGGCGATCGCCCTTGAGCAGCTGCTGTTCGCCCTCAACCGTCACCACCGAAAGCCTACCGGCGCCGACGGATTCAAGATTGATGAAGAATACGCCGCGGAGCTTATCGCGATGCGAAGCCAAGAAGGCCTTCATACCGGCGCCATCACAGTCCGAGGCGCCCGTTGCCACAAACCAGATATCGTGACCGAGCAGCTCATCATCGCCCATAGAGGCGACAGCCGAGAGCATATCTTCGGAAGAAGCGCCGTCGGAAGACGTAGCGCCGCCCTTCCAGCCATCGTTATCGTCCTCGAAATTATCCCACGAACCGATGCCGCGACCGGACTTCTTGGCATCGTAATCGTCTTCGACGCCCAGCCAATCACTCATGCTGTCCTGTTCGTTTTTCTTTTTACGACCGAACAGGCCGCCCAGGCCGCGCTTGCGAGACTTGGGTGCCGCCGGGGCGGGAGCCGAAATGGTCTCGATCGGCTGAGCACCCGACGCAACGGGCATAGAAGGCGCAACGGGTGCCGATGTGGGTTCGGGACCCTGAGCGGTAGCAAAGGGGTCGTTGACCTGTGCGGAGGGGTCGGGAAGGTCGAACAGCGACGTGCGAGACGCAACGTTTGCCTGCTTCATCGACGGCAGCGACGGATCGGGGACCGAAGCCAGCGGAGACGAGGAAGGTGCAGGCGACGGAGCCGACGCCGGATCGGGAACATTCATCTGCGGACGTGGTGATGCCTGGGAGGAAATCTGGGCCATAAGGGAATCGATCGTTTCGTCCTGGGTGGGAGCAACATCGGCGACCGTGGCACCGGAACCACTCGGGGCCGGCATGGTGAAAATCTGCGTGGAGTAAGGCCTCGACTCATCTGTCTCGGGAGCCTCGGAAACCGCAGGCACTTCCTCCTGCTCGACCTCGGTCGAATCATCTTGCTCGGCTGCCGCGTATTGCTCTTCGTCACAGTTGGCCTCGACGGGCTCGTCCTCGGCGGCATCTTGGATTTCGGCAGCATCAATAGGCTCGTCATCGTCTGCCGCGTCGCCCTGCTCATCGGAAACAGGAAGGGGCTCGGCAATCGCGGTGCCTTGCTTTTCAAACGTTATCGTGGAATCGAACTTCGCGGCATCAAACGACATGGTGCTATCGACGTGCTGCTGAGCCTCGAAAGACGTTGTTGCCTCAACAACATCCGCGGACGCCGGTTGCTGGGACTCAAAGGACGTCGTAGCTTCGGCAGCGTCGACGGGCACGGACTGCATAGCCTCGTTCTGCTCGAACTCTTGCGCCGCGCGCCCACGTGCCGCCTCGGCTGCCTGCTGCTGAGCGATAGCCTCCTGCTCGGCAGCCTCGCGTGCGGCAGCGCGCTTCTCCTCGAAATCGTCGACAAATTTCCTGCCCTTTGCAAGCGCACCCTTAAAGAAGTTGGAAGCGCCGGCGCCAATCGAAGAGAACGCGGATGCAATATCGGCATGGGGCGTTGCCGCGGGAATCTCGGCCGAGAAATCAGTATCGCTCTCGTAAGACGCACGCCTCGGCTGTTCAACGTAATCGTCGTCAGACTCGTCCGCAACGTCTTGCGCCGGCGCGGCGGGAGCCATAATGTCCAGTCCTGCCGCGGGATCGATCGCGGACACTGCCTCGGGCTCGGCAACGGCAGCGGTAACCACGGCAGACTCATCATCCACGGTGGCAACGGGCGCAGGCGCCGTCACGACGGGAGCAGGCTCGGCCTCAAACGTCGGCTCCTCGCCCTCCTCGTAATCGAGCGTGCAGGACTCGGGAAGCATTCCGAGCGCACGGATGGCATCCGAACCAAAGCGGATGTTGCCGGCGGCATTGCGATAGAGCTTGAGCTCGGGCTCGGCCGCGACAGGCTCCTCCGCCGGCTCGGCAGCGGGAACCTCGTCATTGAACTCTTCGGCCTGGACAGCCTGATTCTGATCCTCGGGCACAATGGCGCCAATCAGCGTCTCGTCGGCAGACGCACCCTCAAAGCCCTCGATCTGCTCGTCGAAAGCCTCACCCTGTTCGGGCTCGGCCGGAGCGTCGGGAGCAATCGGCTGACCGAACTCGTCCTCGGCGTAGGTAGGCTCTTCATACTCGATGGTGTTGCCGTAGTCGTTTTGCTGCTGGGCCGCGGCATACTCCGCCGCCGCGCGCGCCATTTCCTCGGCACGACGCTTCTGCTCCCCAAAATAGGTATCGAACGGAACATCGTCGGGAAACTCGTTTTCGCCTTGGAAGGGAGCAACGTTGTCCATAACGCCGAGCATAGCGGCGACAGAAGACTTGTTGCACACCGCGCCGGACGTATAGGGAAGAATGTGGCGGTTAGAGATGATGTTTGCCGCGTTGACAAGTGCAACGAGGGAAGCGAGGATCGCGACAATCCACAGCAGAACCTTGAGCGCGCCGGGGAGCGGCAGGATACGCAGGATGGCAACGGCAGCGGGGGCAACCGTGGCAACGGGCAACAGCTTGGCAATGAGCGCACGATACGAAGCATAAGGCTCGCGGGCGAGCAGCTCAGCACGGGGAGAGTCGTAGTGTGCGACAACGACCACCGGGCGGTTGCGCGGAGACGCAAGCGGGCCCGAGGCCTTGTGGTAGGCGATGACATTTTGGCTCACGCCCGTCTTCCCCAGGCGCGAAACCACGGGGTGGCCCGTGCGCTCGAGCACGTAGAGCACGGCACCGACAATGGCCAGTAAGGTGCCGACCAAGCCGATACCGCCGCCGATGCCCATCAGCAGGGCGCCGGCAAACGCAAGGATGCCAGTAACGGCAAATGCCAATCTACTGGGCGCCGGGGCATTGAACTCCTGAACCTCGGGATCAAAGCCGTGGTTGCGGAAGATCTGAGCGATATCCTCGGCAGCCAGGCGCTCTTCTTCGCTGCATGCCGGCGTAATGCCGGTGTTCTGCAGCAGGTGGTTAATATAGTTCTGGGTGTTCGCCATGTGCGCTCCACATCCATAATCCGACAAATAGGCCCAATGCTTGCACATTAGAACCGTATATAGTCGAAAGTATACCCCGAGCGAGCGCAAACGACCGAATTCGGGCCATCTTAACGCCCCGAGCGGACAAGGATATAGCCTAATCTCCATATCGGACTAAAATCATGGCAGCAAACCACCTTCCCATGCGAGGACTCTATGACGGCAAGCGACGCGACCGCGACAATTAAAAAGGGAAATTCGGAGCCAAGTTTCGATAAAACGGCTCAGCGTATCCTCAATCTTTTCTTTGTGCTCAGCAGCTCCCCCGAACCGCTGACGACCGAGCAGATCGTCTTGGATTCTGACCTGGGATATGGCTCGGGCAACATTGACTCGGATAAGCGCAAGTTTCGGCGCGATCGTGACAAACTGCTCGAGCGTGGCATCTTAATCAAGGAGGTTCGCCCCGCCGGTGCGCAGGAGACCGAGGAAAGCTCGTGGACAATCGACCGCGAGCACACGTTTGCTGCAGGCGGCCTCATCACCGCAGACGACGCCGATATCCTGCTCAACGCCATCGACCAGACGTTAGCGGCCGGCTCATCCACCTTTGCCGCGCCGCTTGCCGATATTCGCTCCAAGATTGCCTACCTCACCGGCATGTCGGCGGTGGACGATGCGCCGGTCTGGCGCTCTCCCACCGTCGATGCGGTATGGAGCGCCTTTGCCGAGCGGTGCGCGCTGCGATTTTTATATCAGAACGGACGCGGCGAGCAGAAAGAACGTACCGTCTGCGTCTACGGCATGTTCGAGCGCGAGGGCGTGGCGTACTTCTGCGGCCTCGACAATGTCACCGACGACATCAGGACATTCCGCTGCGACCGTATCGTTCGCGCCTGGCGTCCTTCGAAGGCCTACGTTATCCCTGCGGACTTCAACCTCAGCGACTACCTGTTCTTTGAATTCGATTTTGCCGACCGCCCGCCCGTTGCGGCTACGTTCTCGTTCGCCCCGCAGACGCAGATCGATATGATCAACGGCCTCACGCGCGGGCGAGGTGAGCTCGCACACACCGATTCGGGATGGACTTGGACCGTTGACGTGCGAGATCTTGAAGCCGCCGCCTCATTTTGCATGGCCCACGCCATGGACGGCATGAGGCCCATGGCCCCCAAATCGCTCAAGCAGGCGTGGAACCACCTCATTGAAAGGACGGTGCACGAGCATGCCCGTGCGTAAACTCACCAGCGAGCAGAGGCTCTCGCGCGCCATCGACATCATGGAGGCCCTCTACGCCGCCGGCGAGAGCGGCATGACACGAACCGAGATTTGCAGTCGCTTTGACATCACGGGGGCGTCGCTCGACGAGATTCTCGAGATCGTCTCGACGCTCGCGGACCGAGAATCGGGTGCGCGTATCATCTGCGAATGCCACGGCGAGCGCGTGGTCCTCACCGGTGACGCCGGGCGTGTACTACCGCTGCGCCTGAGTGCCGCCGAGGGCGCTGTGCTCAACCACGAACTTGAATCGTTGGGGATCGAGCCCCAGGCGGCGGCTCGAATTCGACATGCTCTTCTACCCGAAGAGCTCGGCTATAACCAGCACGTCTTTGACACCGTCAACCACGGGTCGCACTGGCAGCAGCTGAGCTGCGCCATTCAGGACGGCGTTCGCTGTCGTATCTCGTATCGCTCGATGGACGATGCGCGGCCACGCGAGCGTCTGGTCGACCCCTTGCGCATTACAGCAAACGGCGACCAAACATATCTGATTGCCTGGGACATCGCGGTCGATGAGCAGCGCACCTATCGCATGGATAAAATCGAGGGACTCGCCTTGACGGAAGACTCCGTCGTGCCTCACGCACCGGACGTTGCATCCCTCCACGATTCCCTTGCCCGGACGCAGCGTAGCGCAAAGCTCTTGATGCCATTCGATATGGCGGAGCATCTGGACTGGGCCGGCATCACCCTAATCGAACGCAGCGGGACAGACATGGCAACGGTAACCGTACATTACGGCTCCGAGCGTTGGCTGCTGAGCCAGATAATCGCAGCGGGCGGAGCCATCCGCATCTTGGATGACCCCGCCCTGTCAAAGCGTCTGTGCGATATGGCAAAAACCCTCGTCTGTCCGCTTTAGCGCCGCCGCTCGTGGCGTGCACGCCACAGCTGTAGATAGTGCCCGATCTGCGCCGATTCGATGCGCTGGTAGGAGCTCGTGGGCAGCGACGTTAAGAACTTCTTGCCATAGCCCTTCGTCACCAGGCGAGGATCCGCCAAGATCAGCACGCCGCTATCGGTCGACGAGCGAATCAAACGCCCCGCGGCCTGCTTAACCTCGAGCACCGCCTCGGGCAGCGAATAGCGCGCCCATGCGCGGTCTTCGCGCAGGTTGCGCTCGCACGAGAGCGGGTCCGTGGGGCTCGAGAACGGCAACTTGGGAATGATGACGCAGCGCAGCGTCTCGCCGCTGGCATCAAACCCCTCCCAGAAGGCCTTGAGCGCAAAAAGCGACGAGGTCGGTTCGTTGATAAACCGGTCGCGCAGGCGACGAGGAGATGAGTTGCGCTGCTGGCAGTTGAGCTCCAGACCCGCACGGGCCATCTTGGGCTCAACGCGGGCGTATAGGTCCTCCATGTCGCGCCGATTGGTGAACAACGTGAGCACCGATCCGCCCATGGCAAGATGGGCGTCGACCAGTACGCGCTCGAGCGCCGTAAGATAGCTCTCACGATCGCGCGGATCGGGGATATCGCCCGCAACGACTACAGCCATGTTCGAATCGAAGTCGTAGCTCGAATCCAAGTGCAGCGATGACGACGTTGAAGCACCGATGCGATCAAGGCCGACCGCATGGTTAAAGTGCTCAAAGCTTTTGGACACCGTCATGGTCGCCGAGGCAAAGATAGCCGTGTGAACCTCGGGCAGCCACTCGGTTGCCAAGGCCTCGCCAATGTCGATGCGCTCTGCGGTCATCGACTCTCCGCCGGCACGCAGCCTGCGATTGACCTGCAGCGAATACACGTAGTGCTCATCGGTGCCATCAATGATGAGTTTGAGGTTCTCGGCCAGCTCGTGCAGGCGGCGCGAGATATCACCCAGGTCGACAACAACCTCGGGCTTGTCGGCGGCGACGGCTTGCACCAGCGCGTCGACGCTCTTGTCAGCTTGTTCCAATGCGTCGATGCCAGTGTAGGCCGACTGTAAGAAATCATGCCAGTCGTCTGATTCGCGCAGCTCGGGGCCAATCCATAGATTGGCATTGTCATAACCCCCACGCGCACGGCGGCCGAGCTCGCGAACGCCATCGAACACGTCGGCGATTGCCATGCTCGCGCGGGCAACCGTCGACGTCGCCTTGGCAGTAAGGCCCAGATAGAGCGTAGAGCCCTCGGAGGTTGCCAAATCACGGGAAACCTGGCTTAGCGCGCCGGTGCTCGAGCCACCCAGGCGCTCGAACAGGACGCGTGATTCGTCCGCCGACACCACGCGCGCCCACTGACGGCGCGCCTCGCGCTCGATGGAATGGGCCTCGTCGATTACCCAATGACGAATCGGCGGCAAAATCCTGCCCTCGGCCGCGACGTTGCGGAACAGCAGGGAATGGTTGGTGACCACCACATCGGCATGCGCCGCACGACGGCGAGCGCCATGGACCAAACATTTATCAGGGAAAAACGGGCAGAGGCGACGAGCACACTCGCGCGAGGCCGTCGTAAAGTCGGGACGGTTGACGCTGCGCCACCGAATGCCGAGCGAGTCGAGGTCGCCATCGACTGATTGGCAGACGTACGCCATAATGACCGCGACCGCCGTGAGCGTGTCCGCCGGATCGCGCTTGGTGGTAATCTCGACCTGGCCGCGGCTCATGCGCTCAAGCTTGCGCAGGCACGGATAGTGGTCATACCCCTTGAGAGCGCAAAATGACAGACCACCGTCCAGTTGCTCCGCAAGTTTTGGCAGCTCATGGTACATAAGCTGGTCGGCAAGATTGTTCGATTTGGTCGCAATACCAACCGTGATGTTGTTACGGCGTGCTGCCTCGGCAAAAGGCACCAGATAGGCCATCGATTTGCCGACGCCGGTGCCTGCCTCAATTACTCGATGAGTGCCCGTGACCAGCGCATCGCGGACCTCGAGCGCCATCGCGATCTGCTCATCACGCGGCTCGTAGGTGGGATACATGCGATTGACCAGGCCACCTGGCGCATAGTCTGCCTCGATCTCCTCACGACTCGGCATCTTGAGAACCGGCAGTTCATCGGCGTCCACCCGATCGTCGGCGCGATCGGCCTTGAGAACGTCAGCACGAGCGGCGCTGAGAGAGAAGATGGAACCAGGGTTCTGCCCTGCCAAGAATGAGAAGATAGGACGATAGGACCAAGGCACGTCCAGATGCATGTCGGCTAGGCGCGCCATGAAGCCCTGGGGCAAGTCGGTGAGCGCCACGAGCAACACGCGCCATACGCCACACAGGGCGTCGACGTCGGCATTGGCACGGTGTGATACCGAGTCGCAGCCAAACAGATCGGCCATAAAAGACAGCTTGTGCGAGGCCAGGCGCGGAAGCGCGATGCGCGACAGCGCCAGCGAATCGATCCAAATATCGCTCACGTTGACGCCGCCTTTGACCGACTCGATAAACGAGCGGTCGAACGTGGCGTTGTGTGCGATCACCGGGCAGCCACCGACAAAATCGGCGAGAGCGGCGACGGCCTCAACCGCCGACGGGGCATCTGCAACATCGGCATTTGTAATGCTCGTGAGCTCGGTAATCTCGGCGGGAATCAGCTGCCTGGGATGCACGAAGGTATCGAAGCGGTCGATGACCTCGCGGCCCGAAAGACGGGCCGCCGAGATCTCGATCAGCTCGTTGTCCTGCACCGAAAGACCCGTGGTCTCGGTATCGAGGATAATCACATCTTCCTCGATAAGGCCGAAGGACTGCGTTTTGGCGCGGTCGGCAAGCGTGGCATAGGAGTCGATGACAAACTGCGGCGTTCCTGACGAAACCGCGTCCTCGATTAGCATGCAATGCCCGCTCGACGAAGGCCCATACGGATCAGGCTGTCACAGACCTGCGGGAACGTCATGTCGTCGGTGTGGCGGATCTCATCCGGATACAGCGACGTATCGGTCATGCCGGGAATGGTATTGGTCTCGAGGATAACGGGGCCGTCCTCGCTCACAATAAAGTCGCTGCGCGAGATACCCAGGCAACCGAGGGCCTTGTGAGCGGCACAGGCAAGTTCCTGAGCGCGAGCGTAATTCTCGGGTGAAATCTGCGCCGGAATGCGATGGATATCCGTAGGGTCGACATACTTCACGTCCAGATCGTAGAACTCGCAGTCCTCGGGCTTACGAATCTCGACAATCGGCAGGGCGCGCACGTCATCTTCGCCGTATACGCCGACGGTGACCTCGGTACCCTCGATGCACTTCTCGACCAGCACTTTGTCGCCGTACTCAAACGCCTTGGCGATTGCCGCGGGCAGCTCGGAGGGCTCATGGACCAGGGAAATGCCATAGCTGGAACCGTTGATGGCCGGCTTCACAAAGCAGCGCTCGCCACAAACCTCGACGATATGATCGATATCGACTTCGTCGCCCACCTCGAGCGCAAGGCCGGGGGCAATGGGAATGCCCGCCTTGGCGTATAGGAGCTTAGAGACCTCCTTGTCGGCACCGCAGGCGCTGGCAAGTACGCCCGAGGCCGTGTAGGGGATACCCAGGGTCTCCATGGCACCCTGCATGGCGCCATCCTCACCGCCGGCGCCGTGCATGGCGATAAATGCCACATCGAATCCGCCGGTCGCCATGGTTACCATAAAGTCATCAGCGGCCGTGTCAAGCAGCTCCACCGAGGTGTAGCCGGCTTCCTTCAGTGCCACCACAACGTTCTTTCCCGAATCGAGCGAGATCTCGCGCTCGGCGGAATGACCGCCCGCCAAGACCGCTACGTGCATGTTCTCTAGGCTTTTACCCGGCATGGGCAGACTCCTCCTCTATAATTTCTGCAGCTGATACCATATTGTAGCGATACCCTCTACGTTTCCCCAAAATCGAAAGGCTTCCATGAATCCCAAGACTAAATCTCAGGACATTCGCGACTTGAGCCAAAACGATATTCGCGAGCTCGTGGCCGAACTTGGCCAGCCCGCCTTCCGCGCGAAGCAGCTCATCGAATGGGTCTTTGAGAAGAACGTTTGTTCGTTTGACGATATGACCAACCTTCCCAAGGCTTTCCGTGAGCAGCTTAAAGAGGCTTTTGCCTTTGATACGCCGACTGAACTCACCAAGCAGGTTTCCAAAGATGGCTCGCGCAAGTATCTGCTCGAGTACCACGATGGCATTTCCGTCGAGACTGTCGGCATGCCCCGTCGTAACAAGCTTTCCGTCTGCGTTTCCACCCAGGCAGGCTGCGGCATGGGCTGCGCCTTTTGCGCCACCGGTCTCAACGGCCTCAAGCGCTCTCTGACCGCTCAAGAGATCGTCGACCAGGTGCTTCATGTATCCAACGACTTTGGCGAGCGTGCCACAAGTGTTGTCTTCATGGGCCAGGGCGAGCCGTTTGCCAACTACGACGAGGTTCTCAAGGCACTGCGTATCCTCAACGACCCCGATGGCATCGGTATCGGCGCTCGTCACCTCACCGTCTCTACCAGCGGCGTTATTCCCGGTATTCGCAAATTTGCCGATATCCCCGAGCAGTTCACTCTTGCCGTTTCCCTGCATTCCGCCATCCAGTCGACGCGCAATAAGCTCATGCCCGGTGTTAAGAAGTACACGCTGCTTCGCCTTCACGAAGCGCTTCAGTTCTACACCGAGAAGACTGGCCGCCGCCCGACCTATGAGTATGCCATGATCGAAGGCGTCAACGACACGAATCCCGAGATGCAGGCACTCTGCGACTTCTGCGAGGGAACGCTGTGCCACGTTAACCTGATTCAACTTAACGACATCGAGGGCAGCCCGCTCAAGCCGTCGCCGATTCATAAGGTTGAGGATCTTCAGCGTCGTCTTGAGTCCCGTGGCATCGAGACCACGATTCGTAACTCCCGTGGTAACGATATTGACGCCGCTTGCGGACAGCTGAAACAGCGCTTCAAAGTTCAGAAGAACGCATAGGGGAGTCGCACTCCAAAACGTTTCATGTGAAACATCGAACGGCCCCGGTTGCAGGATATGCAACCGGGGCCGTTTCATTTATTGACCTCAATTTTGAATCAGTTGCTTCCTGTCCCATTTTTTACGGCCAAAATAAGGGGCCCTTGTCTCATGAATCAGACAAGGGCCCCTTAGAATATGCTGAGTAATTGTTAGGTACCTAATAGCCTACATTTTCCCATTGGTTGCTAACCCAACCTTGATTAATCTTAGGATTTTTCGTTACCTGAGCAGTGCGCATGGCAACATCTTCTGTCATAACATCCATTTTCTTCTTGGACGTATCAACGATATCTTGCGCGCCACGAAGCAAACGACCTCGAAGTTCATCGTCTGTCGCGATCTTATATCCAGCAAAGGCACCAGCCGCGACAGTCGTCGCCAATGCAATTGCAGTTAGAATCTTATTCCTCATCTTGGCCTCCTTGATCAAACTGAATCATTTCACCAAGAATACGAGAGAGCTCTTCTTCGTCTTTAAACTCAATCTCAATCTTATTCTTTCCACGCGAGCTCTTCACACGCACGTTGGTATTAAACACCTGACGAAGTACACGCGCGGCCTTTTTAAAAGACTGAGGCGTTGCAGGCCGCGGCGCCTTAGGTGTCTCTCCGGCAGAAAACAATGGAGCAAGATTTTCTGTCGCTCTTACGGAAAGGCCCTCCGCAATAACCTTCTCTGCAAGTCGAATTCGAGCATCCTCATAGGGAACTGCAAGAATCGCACGTGCGTGACCAGCAGTAAGTTTACCCTCAAAAATCATCTGCTGAACAACTTCAGGGAGATCGAGAAGGCGCAGCGAGTTTGTAATTGCAGAGCGTGACTTACTTACAGCCTTCGACAATGCCTCCTGGGTCATACCGCTGGCATCGATGAGCTGGCGATATCCCTTAGCCTCTTCAACGGGATTCAGATCAGAACGCTGAAGGTTCTCGATAAGAGCAAGAGCCAGCATCTCTTCATCATTAACATCTTTAA
>ERZ835880.1838-NODE-1838-length-15766-cov-6.396410_pt1 | contig 15766 bp, 17 predicted proteins | sample MGYA00519944_ERZ835880 | MGnify/ENA primary metagenome ERZ835880 (study PRJEB31850, sample SAMEA3708787) | human gut metagenome | biome: human gut; feature: human-associated habitat; material: faeces | place: China | collected 2014 ... | reverse complement strand
TGAATTACTGTTACTTCCCACCCTCTTTATTGGGGGTGGGAAACTTTAGTAAATATATGCTACAAATTTAAAGTATAACTTCTCATTGAGAACTATACATTTCTGTAATTGACGGCGTTGGCTATACAACTGACGTCGTCGGCTATAAAACCAACACCGCCGGATGGGCAATCAGCGTCGCCGATTACACCCCGTGACTTTTCGCAACAGATAATGATACCACTACCTCTCTCTGTTTCCAATCTATATTCCAATGCGAAGAAAGCCTCTATCCAATCCGGTGAAAAGTAACCATCCCTCAAACAGGGGTACTTCAAATCACACTCTTATGATTTTACCGAATAGCAATAAATCAAAATGAAAAACACTAATAAACAGTTGACTGACTGAGGGGAAATTCGTATTTTTGCATTATCAAATTGAAATTACGTAATTTAATCAAGATGAATCAAGAATTCGAGCTGATCGCCAAAACCTTCCAAGGATTAGAAGAGGTTCTGGCACAAGAACTCACAGAGTTAGGAGCAAGTAACATTGAAATCGGACGTCGTATGGTCTCTTTCACAGGAGACAAGGCTATGATGTACAAGGCAAATTTCCATCTTCGTACAGCCATTCGCATCCTGAAACCTATCAAACATTTTACAGCAAAAACCGCCGACGAGGTGTATGATGCAGTAAAAAGCATTGCGTGGGAAGAGTATCTGGACAACATGAGCAGCTTTGCTGTAGATGCTGTTGTTTTTTCCAACGAATTCCGCCACTCCAAATTTGTGGCATACAAGGTAAAAGATGCGATTGTTGACTACTTCCGCGAAAAAACAGGAAACCGTCCGTCTGTACGCATCAGCAATCCTGATTTATCAATTAATATTCATGTGGCAGAAGACCGCTGTACTCTGTCATTAGACAGTTCGGGCGAATCGTTGCACCGCCGCGGCTATCGTCAGGAACAGGTAGAAGCACCTCTGAATGAGGTATTGGCTGCCGGTATGATTCTGATGACCGGATGGAGAGGGGAATGCGACCTGATTGATCCGATGTGTGGCTCGGGAACAATTCCTATTGAAGCTGCTTTGATTGCCCGCAATATCGCTCCGGGTGTATTCCGTAAGGAATTCGGCTTTGAAAAATGGAAAGACTACGACCAGAAGTTGTTCGACTCTATCTATAACGACGATTCGCAGGAACGTGAATTTACTCACAAAATCTATGGATACGATAACAATCCAAAGGCTAACGAAATAGCAATTCACAACGTAAAGGCTGCTGGAGTAAGCAAGGATGTAGTACTGAGAATACAGCCTTTCCAGCAATTCGAACAGCCAAAGGAAAAGAGTATCATCATCACCAACCCGCCTTATGGAGAACGTATTTCTTCGGAAGACTTGCTGGGATTGTACCGAATGATAGGCGAGCGTCTGAAACATGCATTCAGCGGCAACGACGCATGGATTTTGAGCTACCGCGACGAATGTTTCGACCAGATTGGCTTGAAGCCCTCTGTAAAAATACCTCTTTTCAACGGAGCACTGGAATGCCAATTCCGTAAGTATCAGTTATTCGACGGTAAGTACAAAGCTTTCCGCAGCGAAAACAGCGACAAGGAGTTCAAGCCCAAGCACGAAGAAAGAGAAGCACGTCCTCGCAGAAGAAGTGAAAAGGTGACTTATAAAGACAGCCGGGAACCTTCTTTCAAAGGAAGCAGAAGCAATGCCTCTTCACGTCCTTCGACTGATGACGGAAGACCTAAACAGGCTCCTGCACCACGCTATATCCATAGTCGTAAAAAAAACGATGACAATAGATCGGAACGATAACTCATTTATTCAAACAAAAGAATGAAACGTTTATTTCAATTCATATTCTTACTGTGTATGGCAGCAAGCACAATCACCGCTCAAGAAAAGAAAGCATATACACTGGAAGATGTTATTCCCGGAGGAAGTAATTATTTCAACCTGACTCCAAAGAATATGTCTGGTCTTCAATGGTGGGGAGATGTATGTGTACGCACAGAGGTAGAGGAAATTCTGTCTGTCAATACAAAAAGCGGAAAAACAAGCACACTGGTGACGTTAAAGGAAATTAATGATGCGCTTCAGCAAAACGAAACGACAAAAGAGTTCAAGCCTTTGCGTACCCTCACGTCGGCTTCTCTCCCTTATGCCGGCCGTAAAGAAGTGGTTTTCCGTCATAATCACCACATGATTGGCTATGACTTTGCAACTAAGCAGATTACTCTTTGCCTTAACTTGAATGAACGGGCTGCCAACTTTGACTTCTGCAAGGAAAATAGCAGCGTAGCTTATACTGTAGGAAACGATTTGTATGTTTCTGCTCCACAGAAAGGCAACAAGCCTATCAATCCGATATTGGCTGTCTGCCCCAACGAAAACGGCTACGCATCCGGACCCAGTATCGTATACGGACAAAGTGTACACCGCAACGAGTTCGGCATCATGAAGGGTACTTTCTGGAGTCCGAAAGGAAACTATCTGGCTTTCTACCGCATGGATCAGACCATGGTAACCGATTATCCGCAAGTCAACACTTCTACCCGTATTGCCACATTGGAGCCTGACAAATATCCAATGGCAGGGATGACAAGTCACAAAGTCACTGTAGGAGTATATGACATGCGTAGTGAAAAGACCGTTTATCTGCAGGCAGGCGATCCTACCGACCGTTATTTTACCAACATCAGTTGGGCGCCCGATGAAAAGACGGTTTATGTCATCGAATTGAACCGTGACCAGAATCATGCACAACTGGTAAGCTACGATGCTGCCAGTGGAAAGAAGCTGGAAGTATTGTACGAAGAAAAACATCCGAAGTACGTAGAACCTCAGCATCCTTTGATATTCCTGCCTTGGGATCAGTCTAAATTCATCTATCAGAGCCAGCGTGATGGTTTCAACCATCTGTATCTGATGGATACTCAGACTAAAATGTATGGAGATACCCAACAGGGCAAAGATGGAGAGAGTACTTACAATGAGTACAGAAAAACTACTCCTCTGACCGAAGGCAACTGGCTGGTACAGGATGTATTGGGCTTCAATACAGACAAGAAAGAAATTATCATCGGAAGCACGGAAATTTCTCCTTTGCAGACTAATATTTTCAGTCTGAACGTGAAGAACGGAAAACGTACACTCATTGGAGCAGAAGATGGTATGCACCGTGCACAGCTGTCTGCCAGCGGTACTTACGTTATCGATAACTTTACATCTGCTTCTGTACCCCGTATTGTAAGCATCCTGCCTACCAACGGCAAGAAAGGTGTTGAACTGTTTACTGCAACCGACCCGATGATTGAAGGCTATAAACTGCCTGAAATCACTATCGGAACTATCAAGGCTGCAGACGGGGAAACAGACTTGTACTATCGTCTGATTAAGCCGGTAGACTTTGACCCGAACAAGAAATATCCTGCCATCATCTATGTATATGGTGGCCCACATGCACAAATGATTCACAACACCCGTTTCTATGATGCACGCGGATGGGATCTTTATATGGCACAGCAAGGCTATGTAATGCTTACAGTAGATAGCAGAGGAAGCGATAATCGCGGTATCAAGTTCGAAAACTGTACTTTCCGTCAGTTGGGTACTGAAGAAATGAAAGACCAGGTAGAAGGTGCCAAGTTCCTGCAGTCACTGCCTTACGTAGATGGAAACAAAATAGGAGTACACGGCTGGAGCTTCGGAGGTTTCATGACCACCAATCTGATGCTGACTTATCCCGACCTGTTCAAGGTAGGAGTAGCCGGCGGACCGGTGATTGACTGGCAGTTCTACGAAGTAATGTACGGAGAACGTTATATGGACACTCCACAGGCAAATCCGGAAGGATATAAAGAAGCCAATCTTCGAAACAAGGCCGGCAATCTGAAAGGACGCTTGCAAATCATCATTGGAGGAACAGATCCTACTTGTGTACCTCAGCACAGTTATACATTCCTTCGTGCCTGCATCGAAGCCGGTACTCATCCCGACTTCTTTGTTTATCCGGAAGACGGACACAACATGATGGGAAGAGACCGTGTTCATCTGCACGAACACATTACACGCTACTTTAACGATTTTCTGAAATAACTCTAAAACAGATATACAAATGAAACTTTTACTCTTAGGTTCAGGTGGACGTGAGCATGCCTTGGCTTGGAAAATAGCTCAGAGTCCGAAGATTGACAAATTATATATTGCACCCGGAAATGCCGGTACACGCGAAGTAGGCGAAAACGTAGCTATTAAAGCCGACGATTTTGATGCCATCAAACAGTTTGTGGTAGAAAACCACATCGACATGGTAGTGGTAGGTCCGGAAGATCCATTGGTAAAAGGAGTATACGATTTCTTCAAAAACGATGAAGCTTTGGCACACATCCCAGTTATCGGTCCGTCGAAAGCAGGTGCTGTACTCGAAGGAAGTAAAGAATTTGCCAAAGGTTTCATGCAGCGTCATCATATCCCGACAGCAGGTTATAAAAGCATCACTGCCGACAACATAGAAGAAGGCCTTGCTTTCCTTGAAACTCTGGAAGCACCTTACGTACTGAAGGCAGACGGTTTGTGTGCAGGAAAAGGTGTACTGATACTTCCTACTTTGGAAGAAGCCAAGAAAGAGCTGAAAGAAATGTTGGGTGGAATGTTCGGCAATGCATCAGCTACAGTTGTTATCGAGGAGTTCTTGAGCGGTATTGAATGCTCAGTCTTTGTTCTGACCGACGGAAAGAACTACAAAATCTTGCCCGAAGCAAAAGACTACAAACGTATCGGCGAAGGCGACAAAGGTCTGAACACCGGTGGTATGGGTTCTGTATCTCCTGTTCCATTTGCAGATGCAGCATGGATGAAGAAAGTAGAAGACCGCATCATCCGCCCTACAGTAGAAGGACTGGCAGCCGAAGGAATCGACTACAAAGGTTTCATCTTCTTCGGATTGATTAATGTGAAAGGTGAACCGATGGTCATTGAATACAATGTACGTATGGGCGACCCCGAAACAGAAAGTGTCATGCTCCGAATCAAGAGCGACCTTGTTGACTTATTCGAAGGAGTAGCAACCGGTACATTGAATGAAAAGACTCTTGAAATTGATTCTCGCTCAGCAGTATGCGTAATGCTTGTATCAGGTGGTTATCCGGAAGCATACGAAAAAGGATTCCCTATTACAGGTATCGAAGAAGCAAAAGCTGGAGGAAGCATTGTATTCCATGCCGGTACAGCTGTAAAAGACGGTCAGATTGTAACATCAGGAGGACGTGTCATTGCAGTCAGCTCATACGGAGCAGACAAAGCCGAAGCATTGGCACAATCGTTTACCAATGCCGGAAAGATTTCATTCGAAAAGAAATATTTCCGCTCAGACATCGGATTTGACTTATAATGATATCTGCACGAGATACACTTCAATATCAAATAGCCACCGGAAGACTGACTCTTCCAGTGGCTATTCTTCTCTCTCTGCTCACAGGCGGAATACTGTGTCAGAGCTGGACTCATGTGCTCTCTTTAGTCATAGGAATACTGATTACCGGTCTGATGATAGAGATGAACACCACATTTGCCTTGATACGCACCCGTTCTACTCTTCCTCCGGCTCTATTTCTGATTACTTTTTTTCTTTGTCCGTTTCTTTATTCATACTCTGCCGAAAGCTGGTTTCCCTTACTCTTTGCAGGGATGCTCAGCTCTCTGTTCCGCAGCTATGAATCAAGATACAATTCATCGTCCATTTTCCATGCCTTTCTGTTAATCGGTATTGGAAGCTGGATACTCCCTTCATGCCTGTTCTTTGTTCCCTTCCTTTACCTGCACATGATAGGACTACGGTCTCTCAGCCCGCGGACTTTCTTTGCCGGTATGGTGGGCTTGAGTTTGCCTTACTGGTTTATGCTTTGCTACGGCACTTACAATGGAGAACCGGATTTTATCCTGACTCCCTTTCGCCAACTCGGTCAGGATTGGATACCCGATTATTCCACACTCACACTCTCCCAATGCATTTCATGGGGAGTCTTTTTCCTGTTGGCAGTAATAAGCAGTACACAGAATTTTCAGGTATCACGACAGGATAAGGTACAGACACGCATTATGATACAATCTCTGCGGTTTACCGGAATAGAAGTCATGCTTCTCATGCTTTGGCAGCCTCAGCACTTCAATGCTCTGTTTCCTATTCTTATCATGATAGGAGCCATCATGCACGGACATCTGTTTGCCCTTCTGTTCAATAGGTTTACACGATATTATTTCCTCTGTATGCTTCTTCTCACCCTTTTTGCCGGAATATTCAATATATGGATGCATTTCTTCAATTCATGATAGACTGGGGCTATTGGGGTATGTTTATTTCAGCCTTTTTAGCCGGAACTATTCTTCCTTTCAGCTCGGAAGCCGTACTGCTGGCCTGCATCGGATTGGGACTGGACCCAATCTGGTCTACTTTAGCCACTACAGCCGGTAATGCATTGGGAGGTCTTACCTGCTATTGGATCGGACACCTCGGAAAAATGGAATGGATAGAGAAGTATTTCAGAGTAGACAAAAAGCAACTGGACAAAGCCACCCGATTTATTCATGGAAGGGGGTCGTGGATTGCCGTTTTCTCTTTCCTTCCTGTCATCGGGGATGCCATTCTCATTGTTTTAGGACTGATGAAAGCCAATTTATACATCGTGGCTCTCTCAATGACTTTCGGTAAGCTGGCACGTTATGCTTTACTGGTAGCAGCCACCATCGGAGCATTCAAGTTCTTTCACTTTTAACAATCCAAACTTTAAAACATATCCCCCATGATACAACCCGAACAAACTGCAGACGGAAGCTATACACTATTCGTTCCGGAAATGGACGAACATTACCACTCCGTAAAAGGCGCACGCACCGAGTCGGAACATATCTTTATTCAGATGGGTTTGCAACATGTCACAGTACCGGCTCCCCGTGTACTTGAGATAGGTTTTGGTACCGGTCTGAATGCCTTCCTTACCTTACTCGAAGCAGAACGTACCCATCGTCCGGTCTGTTTCACTACCATCGAACTCTATCCGGTACCGGAAGAAACCTTGCAGTTGCTCGGATATCCCGAACAGATTGCTCCTTCCCGTGCCGCCGAGTATGAAGCCTTGCATCGTGCCGAATGGAATAAACCGGTATCCATAACCCCATGGTTTACCCTCCACAAGATACAAGGCGATTTCACCCAGTTCCCATTTACTGGAGAATACGATGTCATTTATTTCGATGCTTTTGCCCCCGACAAACAGCCGGAAATGTGGCATCCTTCCCTCTTCGAAAGTTTATATCGTATCACAGCCCCGGGAGGTGTACTGACTACCTATTGTGCCAAAGGCTCCGTACGCCGCATGCTTCAAAGCGCAGGTTATACTGTAGAACGCCTGCCTGGTCCTCCGGGAGGAAAACGTGAAATACTTCGTGCTACCCGATAAGCTGTTCGGGAAGATTACGATAAATAAAGGAAATCACTTTCCAGTGATTTCCTTTATTTGTTGTATCTTTGTTTTTCATACAAAGATTTACTTTTTATGAAACAATATACCATTCTGTTCATCAGCATGCTCCTCCTGATGTCGTGTCACAGACAGCCACAAGCCGGAGAGCGCCCTATACTGACTGTCACATTGGAACCCCTTCGTTACTTCACCGAAGCAATAGCCGGTGAACACTTCAAGGTAGTAAGTATGGTTCCTGATGGCAGCAGTCCCGAGACCTACGATCCCACTCCCCAGCAGATGGTTGCACTCTCACAAAGTACTGCCTATCTCCGCATTGGCTACATCGGGTTCGAACAAAACTGGATAGATAAACTGCAAGGCAATTCTCCCGAACTGCCTTTCTTCGATATGTCTGCAGGTATCGACCTGATACGTGAAGAATCTAAAATGCACGGCGACCACATTCACGAAGGAGGAGTCGAGCCTCATATCTGGAATTCTTGCAGCAATGCCCGTCTGATTGCACAAAACATCTGCCAAACCCTCTGCCAACTGGATTCTATTCATACAGACTACTACCGGAACCGGCTGGATAGTCTGAATCTTGTCATAGATAATACCGAACATGAAGTACGCAATTATCTGAGCCATGCAGACAGTACTTTCCTGATTTATCATCCGGCACTTTCTTATTTTGCCCGCGATTACGGACTCACCCAAATCAGCATTGAAGAAGGGGGAAAAGAACCCTCTCCGGCTCATCTGAAAGCACTCATCGAACAAAGCGGACATAAAAAAGCCCGCATCATCTTCGTACAGCAAGAATTCGATACCCGTAATGCCGAACTCATTGCCAAGGAAGCCCAATTGCAGATTGTCCCTATCAATCCACTGAGTTACCATTGGGATGAAGAAATGAAAAATGTGGCACGTGCCTTACAGCAACCCTAAACGCATTTGTACACGCATGGAAAAAACACCTTTGATACAACTAAGCGATATTTCGGCCGGCTACGACCGGAAAACCGTACTCGACCATATCGACCTCACCGTATACGAACAAGATTTCTTAGGCGTTATCGGTCCCAACGGAGGTGGAAAAACCACTCTGATAAAAGTGATATTAGGACTTCTCTCTCCCACTTCGGGACAAATCCGCTTCTTCCGAAACGGAACAGAAGTACCGGAAATCAGCATGGGATATCTCCCTCAATACAATGCCATCGACAAGAAATTCCCCATCTCGGTCTACGAAGTCGTTTTGTCCGGTCTGAATCGTCAGAAGTCACTCCTACACCCTTTCAGTCGTAAACAGCACGAACAAGTGCAGCACGTCATTGCCCAAATGGGACTGGAAGGACTAGAGAAACGTGCCATCGGACAATTAAGCGGCGGACAATTGCAACGTGCTCTATTAGGCCGGGCTTTGGTATCCGACCCGCAAGTCGTCATTTTAGACGAACCCAATACTTACATCGACAAACGTTTTGAGGCCAAGCTCTACTCTTTACTTGAAGAAATAAACCGTGAGCGTGCCATCATTCTGGTCAGTCACGACATAGGAACCGTGCTGCAAAACGTAAAGAGTATTGCCTGTGTAAACGGTAACCTGCATTACCACCCCGACACCGAAGTACCGACAGAATGGCTGGAAGAACATTTCGGATGCCCCATCGAACTCGTAGGTCACGGCAATCTTCCCCATCGGGTATTGAAATCGCATAATCATACACACAACGGTTAAGCAACCCTTAAAACCGTATTTTATCCTCTTAAAATTAGGACATTTACTCAAATTACCGTATCTTGCAGTTTCAAACTAAACAGATACGACTTATGAAAGCAAGAAACTGTATGGCGCTGTTTTTAAGCGCAAGTTTAATCTTAAGCGGATGTGCTTCCTTGAACAAGACAGCCAAAGGAAGTATGATTGGTGGAGGTAGCGGAGCTGCCATGGGAGCCATTCTCGGAGGTGTAATCGGACACGGAAAAGGAGCAGCCATTGGAGCAGCAGTAGGTGCTGCAGTAGGTGCAGGCGCAGGAGCCTTGATCGGAAAGAAAATGGATAAGGCAGCCCAGCAGGCCGCAGAAATTCAAGGCGCGGAAGTAGAACAGGTAACCGACAACAACGGCTTACAGGCAGTAAAAGTTACATTCGACTCTGGTATTCTATTCAATACAAGCAGTGCCGATCTCAGTACCTCAGCCAAATCAGCATTAAGCAAGTTTGCCAACAATGTTCTGAACCAGAACCCTGACATGGATGTCGCAATCTACGGATATACCGACAATACCGGATGGAAGAACTGTACAGCAGCCCAAAGTGCACAGAAGAACATGGAACTCTCCCAGACACGTGCCCAGAGCGTATCCAGCTATCTTTTAGGATGCGGCGCTTCTGCTTCACAGATTAAGAAAGTAGAAGGAATGGGCGAGAGCAATCCTGTAGGCGACAACAGTACCGAAGCCGGACGCCGTCAAAACCGCCGTGTAGAAGTATACATGTATGCCAGCCAGCAGATGATTCAGCAGGCAGAAGCCGGCACATTAAAATAAAAAAGAAATAGCAGCGGGAGTTCCCGCTGCTATTTCTTTTTATACCGATAAGTCCAATTTACCCCGTATCTTTATTTACTGTAAAACTTATTCATCGGATATATTCCTATCGGATAACTTGTCTTATTCATAATCTTATTCACCAATACCGGTTTTTCTCCACTACAATCATAAATCAGCAAATAATTACAGGTAGGAATTTCCGATTCACTGTATTTATCCGATACAGCCACATACAAATACTGATTAGAAGGATCTGCAGTCACATTACAGTTCAGATGAATCCCTTCGGGCGCATCTTTCAGCACATCAATACAATCCTCCGCTTTCCAGGTTTCGAGCGACAAACGACGGATAGTCGTTCCCCCGGCTGCATAATAAATATAATTTCCAGCCTTTGTAATTCCCGAGTCATTAAAGAATTCAGCAGAAATATCCTCCGCAATTTTCACCTCTTTCACTACCTTCCAGCTGTCGAGGTCGACAAAAATAAGGTAAGACTTCTTTTCTCCCCCTCTTCCACAAGTAGCAAGCATCACCTCACGTTCGCCCGTCTGGCAGATTCCACTAATAAAATCACCATTCAAATCAGGCAAAACCCTATTCACCTCATTCTTATCTTTGGCAAACTCAAACAATCTTGTAGTTTGCCAGAAACCTCCACCCCCACAATACAGGCAGTCTCCCACTCTCAAGATACCTCTTGTTGAAGCCACTTCTTCAATAGTTCCTCCCTGGTTACCAAAATTATAAGCCCCTTCAATAAGATTCAGCTCTCCCGTAGTAGTATCAAAGCGGAACATTCCCTGTCCTTCGGCAAAAAATACATTCTTCTCATCCAATACAGCAATATTGGAAAAAGGAGTACTTAGCGAAAGCATTTCATCTTCCTCCAGACTTCCTTCCGGACGAGGGAACTTCAAATCTTTTATCTGATAAGCCTTTTCAAGTTTCAACGTTACAGCATCCACAATCACCAGTTCACCATCGGTTTTCTCTCCATTAGGTTCAAAAAGCCCGTCGCTTACGATATAGAACTTACCGTTATACATCCATAAATCCTCCGCATAATTTCCAAAAGCCGAGCCATTTACCTTACGGTACACGTTATCCTCCACTTCACCTTCCGGAGTAATGAAAGTCAGAGAACTATTTTGCGAAGAGGGAGCTCCCTGGTTCAATATCATCACCCCTTTCGGGTCGGCATAACCGCCCAAGATTTCCTCTTTCCCACCTCCGCCGGAATTACCCTCCGACAAATCATCAGAACATCCCGATACTGCTACAGCCAGCATGCATACAGCCCAAACACGATAAAATAACTTCTTCATAACCAATACCATAAATTAATTTTCAGAATAAAAAAAGACTCCTGCCGGGAAATGTGTATAATTCTCATATTTGGCAAACGGAGAGTCTACGCTGGTCTCAAAATCGAATACCCAGATCTGATTTGTAGTAAACAAGGGGAACGATTTGATAGAGTTTGCATATACATGTCCCGTCACCGGATGAACAGCCAGTCCGTTATACAACAGTCCTACATTACTATCAAGCAGATTAAGATCGCAAAGCATTTCCTCCTCACCCGGTTCCTCTCCGGCAGCCTCATCAAACTTCATACGATACAGTGTAGTGCCATTGGCATAATAAATCATATTATCTTTTACACAGAAAGACACCCCTGCACTTCCCACATTCGGTTCCGAACCAATTTCCCGAGAGTCCAGCTCTTTAGTAGCCAGATTAAACTTAGCCACATAATATTTACCAAATCCAGTCGCAGTAAGCCATACATCCCCCTCACCGGCTTTCTCAATACTATACAAACTCTTATAAGGAGCCGAATAAGGCAAACTTATCTTAGAAACACTATCCGATTCCGGTGAGATTTCAAGGATATTGCACATATAGTTTTTATTCTGGAATGTATACACCTTACCTCCCATTACCACAAAACGCGACTTAGGAGCTCCGTCGGAACCTTCTACAAAAGAAATTCTTCCCGTTCCCATATCCAGACGATACACCCCTTTATTATCCCGAATATATATATGGTTCTCATCAAGAACAGCGATATGTGTAGGCCAGTCCAGTCCTTCCAACTGATTTCTAGAAAAAGTCACTTCTTTTTTCAACGTTTTCGCATCCATTACCACAAGCGTGCCATCATTCTCGAATAACTCTCCCACCGCATTTTTGTTTCCATTCTGCGATATGACATAAATCTTCCCGTTGTAGAACGCCATATCCTGCGCTACATTTCCCAGTTCGGTACCATTCACCAGTTTATATGCATCACCAATCACATAACCTTCCGGAGTAATATATCCCAACGAACCATTCTCTGTAGTCATATTTCCCTCATTCAGCACAAAAGCCCCGTTCGGATCATTAAACGAATTCAGATTATAAAAGCTCAACTCTTTTACCTGCTCTGTACCATCTCCACCTTTCGCCTTAAATTCTATTTTCGCTTCTTTCTCAGCCTCAGCAGTAGCATTCAGTACAATTTTAGATGCTTCATAATCCACTTCTGCAGTCCATCCGGCCGACAGCTTTCCCACTTCTATCGTCTGTATATTTTCTCCCGAATATTCCAGCACCATATCCTGTCCCGGCACCACAAACAAAGGATCAGTACCCTCCTGCACAATGTGTAAATCAAACTTCAAGGCTCCTGCTCCTGCAGTACCATTTTCCGACGAACAAGCCCCCATACACAGGGCAATGCATACCATAAGCCCCATAAGGACGGCTTTTCTTGCAAATCCAATAAAATTCATAATACTATTATTTATAAAAATCTGTTTTTATAAATAATGACATTACACAATCAATCCTCCAAAATCGCCGGCAATAATCAGCACAAGCCATCCCGCCTGTTTTGTACACACAGGCATACAGTATTCCCTGTCAGAAATACACACAGCAGCACGAAGACCAGAAATTTCCGGTCACACCTACCTGATAAAATTAATTGTATAAATTCAGTCTTAACTGCCTATCCCACGAGTGCAGTTAAATTTGTACGATGGCAGGTCTTCTGACTTACCCCCTCTCCGGAGCCTTCCCGATATTGTTCAGTTATCAGTGGCATAAGCTATTTCCGAAGAGTTGAAGGAGCTTACAGCAGCGGGACTGTTCAGGAATTTCACCTGATTCCCTTTTAATCCGCTTGTCCGAACAGACACACGGAACCATTTCCGGCAACAAAGATATAATATTTTGGATATACACAAAAGCTTAATCGGACAAATAAAGTCCCCCATTGATATTTTTCTCTTCCCGATTCTTTCGTAAAATGACAAAATGAAAGTGTCTTACTTCAGCGGAATATACATTTATCAAAATGTCAATTCAAGTCCCCTAAAACAAGCCTTTTTAGACTCAAAGCAAGTCCGGTTGCAAATTTCCACTTTTTTTGGGGTATACCCAAATACAAAAAGGCAGAAAATTCACTACTTATCCATACAGGTCACACAATACATATGCATTACACAACAAATATCTTCTCACACAACAAGAATCACATCTTTTTATCACCGGATATACATCTTGTAAAAGAGAAGAAAAAACACTCCACTCTGCTAAAAACAGGAATAAAAACCTCTTTTAATCCCCTTTTTTTACACTATTAATACCGTTGGCATGTGTTACTAATAGCGTAAGCTCACGATACAAGTATCGTCACCCACCGATACAAGTATCAAAACCCTCTTTTACGAGTCCTTTTTTCCTTTGTTTCATCCCCTAAATACATGTTATAAAGCATGTTATACAGTCCTTATTTTTATTTATTTCCTCTTTTTTGCCTGTTAAAATTCACTAAATTGCAAAAGTATCAGTTAGCGGAAAAACGAAAAATCAGACTTTATGAAAGAGAAAACCGGATTTTCAAAACATTTTATTTTTCAAGAAAAAGCAGATACGTAATCGAAAAACGATCAATCGACTGATGGATGGATAAATCCGTAATTGTACACAGACACAGGGACGAACTGAACATCTTTTTGCTGGACGTGAATGAGTTTACAAACTCAAGCTAAAACCGGATAAATATTGGTTAAATATACCGTTAAAAAGAGATAAAGAAAACTGATTGTCAATTCTTTTTCTTATCTTTTAAATTAGTTCTAAATCATCAGACTTATGAAACAGACATCACTCTTTTTACTGTTTTTCCCTTTGCAGTTATGGTCGTGCAAAGACGAGGAACAATGTCCGGCCAAGGACTATGTGGAAGCAACCTTCCAACTGACCGGAGAATGGGCAGAAGATTACCCTCAATTTGAAGAATTTATGGATTACATTGGTATCGAAGTACTGCAGACGGAACACCTTATGCGTATGGGCTGTTTGATGACATTACCGACCCTAAAATCAAACTATGCCCAAACGAGCAGTACATCATTAGAGCTATGCTTGTACCAGATGGAAGAGAGAAAATACCCGTTTCATTAAATGGCTGTCTCGGAATTACAGATATCTTCTGGCTCAACAAAATAAATTCTGAAGGAAGACGTCGGTGTAGTGAAGTAGGAGATAACTTCATCTATGACAATGAAGTGCATTTCTGGCAACTGGAATGCCCACTATATACCTATCCTTATAAAATATATGCAGGACATATCCCTCTATACACCCCTTCATCGGAACATATAATTACGCTTGATATGAAAAGAATGTTCAGCACAATACTACTATCATATGATGAAGAAGCTATTGCTGAAGTTGATGCAATCTTTTACTACCTCAATCATTTCGAAGAAAATGAAATATTTTATATAAATCGTAAAGAAGAACAAAAAATTGATTGCTCCCTTATTTGGGAAACAAAAAACAATTGGTTACCCGACAATTGTTTTTTAAATGATGAGTTACGTATCTCCATGACTAATAAACCTTATGATATTGTTTATTCACTTAAATTGGAACGTGGAAAAATACAAAAGATTGATGTAGAACTTTAATCACATGAAAGTCGCTTAGTCGAAACAGAGCTTGTGCGCGAGGAAATGCTGAAAAACGGGATACGTGTTTAAGAAAGTTCAATATACATTGTATATATTATATATATATTATATATTTGCAGAAAAGACGGAATTATGGAAGCTACAGTAACATACAAGAAAAAGATAATCGACCTGAAGGAGGACACTTTCAAGGCTCTTTCGGTCATGGCAGCACGCCAGGGCACAAACCTGAAGAAGCTGATCGAAAGTCTGCTCGACAAGACAGCGGAAGAATACGACGACAGCGAAGCATACCGCTATATGTCCGAAAAATATCCGGAAGGAAAGGTGAAGCTGGAGAAGAACGAGCGCAAGGAATTTATGGACTGGCTGGGAGTGGTTGAGAAATGAGGGTTGAATTTTCAAAGGAGTTTGAAAAGGCAGTCCGCAAGCTCTCAGGGAAGATGCTGGATTCAGTGCGTAATTCGGTACAGGAAGTTATCAATTCCGGGAGCATTGAAGAACTGACGGACTGCAAGAAGCTGGTGGATTTTGAGTTTATCTACCGTCTGAGGATAGGCAGTTACCGTGCCTTCTTCAACTATCATGTACAGATAGTGGATGACTGCGTAATGTTTCTCTATCTGGTACCCAGAGGTCAGGCATACGACAAGAAGATGGAAAAGAATCTGAAAAGAAACGATAAAAAAGCCATCTCAAAGTGAAGTGATCTCAAAAATTGGACAGTTTAACCCAACTTCAACATTTCCTCCCCAAAACTTCCCTG
>ERZ835880.1835-NODE-1835-length-15781-cov-11.318390_pt1 | contig 15781 bp, 10 predicted proteins | sample MGYA00519944_ERZ835880 | MGnify/ENA primary metagenome ERZ835880 (study PRJEB31850, sample SAMEA3708787) | human gut metagenome | biome: human gut; feature: human-associated habitat; material: faeces | place: China | collected 2014 ... | reverse complement strand
CTGAATCTAACGCGTCTGCCAATTCCGCCATATCCGCATATTCTGTTTTGTTCGCTGCCGTTCGGCTCGGAACGATGTTTATTATACCACAGGTGCAAAGAAAGTCAAGCGTTTTCTGCAAAAATAGTACGACAAATTTTTTTGCGAAAATTGTTGCATTCCGTATAGGCCGAATGGGGCGAAAAATCCGGCGGAGTATGATACAATAAATATTACCCCTGCGGGGCAGCGGCCCGGCGGGACTATTTACGGAAGAGGGAAACTGCGAATGTTCAACATCATTATCTTTCTCATCGGTGCAGGCATCATGTTCTACATGGCATGGCGGAGCTGGTCGAGACGCCGCAAGCTCATGACCAGGGGCGAAAAGGTCGAGGCCGCTGTGGCAGGCACCGTCCAGAGCCGGGACGGCGAAGCCTACCTGTTGGAGTTCACCACTGCTGGCGGCACCCACTGCCTCCATTACCCCAAGTCTGCCAAGGGCAGAGAGCTTGCACAGGGAGCTGTCGTCACCCTTTATTATAACCCCGACGACCCCGCCGAGATGTACGTCGAGGGCGACAAGTCCGTCCTGGGTGCAGAGGTGCTGTATGTGGTGCTGGGCATCGTGCTGCTGGTGCTGATGGCCGGCATCGTCCGCTGAGAGGGGGAGAAGAAAATGAAACTCGAACATTTTGGCATGGCAGAACCCGGTGACTGCCGGGTGGTCTTTTCCGCCGCAGCAGAAGAGCTGGAAGCGGCGGTGCAGGCCGAAAAGACGGTCCTGGACGCTCCGCAGGACGAGGACGACCTGCTGACGGCGGCGGTCAATCGGGCGATTCTGGAGGGTTTCTCGCCCCTGTTCGCCCAGCTGATGAAAGAAAACAATCTGCAGCCCGTCACCGACCCGGATTTTGAACTTCTGGCGGTCAACCGGGCCGAGGGCTTCCGGGCGGGGGCGCAGTTCTTCTGCCTGCCGCCGCTGGAACTGGGAGAGTACACCGGCTTTACCCAGCCCATCCGGCCCCGGCCTATCCGGGAGCTGACCATCGAGCTTGAAATAAACCGCCGCCACGGTGACGAAGACCGCGCCGCCGACGCCGAGGGCAAGCGCGCCCTCCGCGCCAAAGTGATGCAGGACATCTATGCCCAGCGCTGCCAGCAGGCCCGCGCCGTGGCCGAACAGGCCCTCATCGCCCAGCTGGGTACACACGTCACCGGCCCGCTGCCCAAGCAGCTGGTGGCCGGCAACTACTTTGCCGAGCAGCGCCAGTTCAATCTTCGGATGCAGGCCAACGGCGTCAATTTCGACCAGTACTTAAAGGTGCAGGGCCAGACGGTGGAAGAATTCCGAGCTTGGCTCCACGCCGAGGCCGAGCGCAAACTGCGCAGCCGGATGGGTCTGCTGCTGGTGGCGCAGAAAGAAGAGCTCTGGCCGACGGAAGCCGAGGTGGATGACGAGCTTGCCCACTGGGACGCAAAACGGGACGGGGAGCACACCTTCGCTTCCAACGACCGCCGCCGCGCCGCCCAGCGCATCGCATCCAGCCGCGCCGCTGCTTTTATTCTGGCCCACTCCACCCTCACACCGCCGCCTGCTGAGGCAACGGTGCTGAAAGCCGAAAACAGGTAAAAAAAGAAAATATTGCCGACCCACAAAAAATAAAACAGAGCAAACAAAAATCCCACCGGCCCTGACCGGTGGGATCTTTAAGTTGAAGCGTTAAGTCTCCACACCCTCGAATTGGCTGTTGTAGAGCTTGGCGTAGAAGCCGCCCTGCGCCAGCAGGGTATCGTGGTCGCCCTGCTCCACGATGTGGCCGTCCTTCATCACGAGGATGACGTCGGCCTCCCGGATGGTGGAAAGGCGGTGTGCCACGATGAAGCTGGTGCGGCCCTGCATCATCCGGGCAAAGGCTGCCTGGATACGCACCTCGGTGCGGGTGTCGATGGAGGAGGTGGCCTCGTCCAAAATCAGCATCGGGGGCAGACAGAGCATCACGCGGGCGATGCAGAGCAGCTGCTTCTGGCCCTGGCTGATGTTGCCGCCGTCCTCGGCGATGACGGTGTCGTAGCCCTCGGGCAGGCGGCGGATGAAGCTGTCGGCATGGGCTGCCTTGGCCGCAGCCACCACCTCGTCGAGGGGGGCGTCCGGCTTGCCGTAGGCGATGTTCTCCCGCACGGTGCCAGCCCGGAGCCAGGTATCTTGTAACACCATGCCGTAACTGCCGCGCAGCGAGGCGCGGGTCACGTCCCGGATGTCGGTGCCGGAGACTTTGATGGAGCCGCCGTTGACATCATAGAACCGCATGAGCAGGTTGATGAGGGTGGTCTTGCCGCAGCCGGTGGGGCCGACGATGGCGATGCGCTGGCCGGGCTTGACGTCCAGAGACAGGCCCTCGATGAGCGGGCGGTCGGGCAGATAGCGGAAAGAGACGTCCTCGATCTGGACGTGGCCGTCCGGCACGAGCTTTGCGGCGTTCTCCGCTTCGGGGGTCTGGTCTTCAGCGTCCAGCAGCTCGAACACGCGGGCTGCGCAGGCCAGAGCGTTCTGCAGCTCGGTCACGACGCCGGAAATTTCGTTGAAGGGCTTGGTGTACTGGTTGGCGTAGTTCAGGAAGATGCTCAGCTGGCCGATGGTGATGCCTCCGGCTACGGCATAGATCGCGCCCACGAGGCCGACGCCTGCATAGACGATGTTGTTGACGAAGCGGGTGGCGGGGTTGGTCATGCTGGAAAAGAAGATGGCTTTCAGGCTCACGTCCTGCAGGCGGCCATTCACCTCGTCAAAAGCCTCGAGGCTCTGGGCCTCGTGGCCGAAGGCCTGCACGACCTTCTGACCCTCTATCATCTCGTTGACAAGGGCAGTCTGCTCGCCGCGCACGGTGCTCTGGCTCTGGAAATACTTGTAGCTGCGCTTTGCGAGAAAGCTGGCGACAACGAGGCTCAGCGGGGTGATGCAGACCACCACCAGCGTGATAGGGACATTCTGCTGCAACATGAAGAGCAGGGTGCCGAGGATGGTCAGCACACCCGAGAACAGCTGGGTGAAGCCCATCAGCAGGCCGTCGGCGAAGGTATCCACGTCGGCCACCATCCGGCTCACGATGTCGCCGGAAGGATGGCTGTCGAGGTAAGAGAGGGGAAGGGTCTGGATCTTCCGCATGGCGGCGTTGCGCAGGTCACGGCTGACTGCGAAGGTGATGCGGTTGTTGCAGACGCTCAGCAGCCACTGCGCAAAGGCGGCGACAACCGCCACCACGATGATCTCGTAGATGATGCGCAGCACGCCCGCGTGGTCCACGGCACCTTTGCCCAGCATCATGTCGATGGCACTGCCGCAGAGGATGGGGATATACAGCTGGGCCGCCACGCTCACAGCGGCCACGATGAGGCTGCACACCACGAAGAAGCCGTAGGGTCTGATTTTCTGCAGCACCCGGGTCATGGTGGCCTTCTGCTGTTCAGGGGTCAGCTTGCTTTTTGCTTTTGCACTCATTTCTGCACATCCCCTTTCTTGAACTGGCTCTCGTAAATTTCCTTGTAGACCGGGCAGCTTTCCAGCAGCTCGGCGTGACGGCCAAGGCCCACCATGCGGCCATCGTCCAGCACGATGATCTGGTCGGCGTGCTGCAGGCTGGCGGCGCGCTGGCTGACGATGAAGACGGTCAGATCGCCCGGCAGAGCGGCCAGAGCTTTGCGCAGGGCCGCGTCGGTGGCGTAGTCCAGTGCGCTGGCGCTGTCGTCGAGGATGAGGATGTCCGGCTTGCCTACGAGGGCGCGGGCGATGGTCAGACGCTGTTTCTGACCGCCGGAGAGGTTGCGTCCGCCCTGCTCCACCGGCTCGTCGAGGCCGAGGGGCTTGGCTTTCACGAACTCCGCAGCCTGTGCCGTTTCCAGCGCAGCCCAGAGGTCGGCGTCGGAGGCATTCTGGCTGCCCCAGAGCAGGTTGGAGCGGATGGTGCCGCCGAAGAGCTGGGCCTTCTGCATGACCACAGCCACCTTGCCGCGCAGGTCGGCGCGGGGGTACTGCCGGACCGGTCGGCCCATGATCTCCACACTGCCCTCAGTGGCGTCGTAGAAGCGGGGAATGAGGCTGATGAGGCTGGATTTGCCGCTGCCGGTGCCGCCGATGACGCCGATGGTCTGGCCGCGCTTGGCGGTGAAATTGATGTCGGAGAGGCTGGGTGCGCCTGCGCCCTTGTAGGTCAGGCTCACATGGTCGAAACGGACGGCGTCGCCGGCCTTTTCCGCCGGAACATTGCCGGTGAGCTGGGCCGGGAACTCCATGCCGGGCTTGGTGTCCAGAACCGCCTGCACACGGCCTGCACAGGCCAGAGCCTTGCTCACCTGAACGATGAGGTTGGCCAGCTTGACCAGTTCGACCAGGATCTGGTTCATATAGTTGACCAGCGCGATGACATCGCCGGAGGCCATGCCCCCGATGTTGATCTCGATGCTGCCTACATACAGCAGCGCCACGATGGCAAGGTTGATGATAACGTAGGTCAGCGGGTTCATCAGGGCGGAGATGTGGCCCACGTGGAGCTGCATTTTGGTCAGCAGCTCATTGGCGTCCTCGAAACGGTCCACCTCGCTCTTCTCCTTGTCGAAGGCGCGGACGACGCGCACGCCGGTCAGGTTTTCGCGGGTGAGGCCCAGAACCCGGTCGAGGCGGGTCTGCACCGACTTATAAAGCGGACGGGTGATGACCATGACGCCGAAGACCACGACGCTCAGCAGCGGGATAGCCACCACGAAGATGAGGGCGGCACGGAAGTTGACCGTAAAGGCCATGATCATGGCGCCAATCACCACGAAGGGGCTGCGCAGGAACAGGCGGAGGAAGAGGTTCAATCCGCTCTGCACCTGATTGACGTCGCTGGTCATCCGGGTGATGAGGGTGCTGGTGCCCATGGTGTCCATCTCGGAAAAGCTCAGCGTCTGGATGTGCTCAAACAGCGCATGACGCAGACCGGTGGAATAACCCACGGCGGCTTTGGCCGAGAAGTATTGGGCCGTCAGGCTGCACGCGAGGCCGACGATGGCCAGAAGCAGCAGGATGCCGCACCGCACGAGGATGTAGTGAAAATCGTGGGCCACGATACCCACGTTGACGATGTCGGCCATCACAAGCGGCACGAACAGGTCAAACGTAGCTTCCAGCATCTTGAAAAGCGGTGCAAGCACGCTCTCGCGCTTGTAGTCGCTGAGATAGCGAAGCATTTTGTTCAAGGCTCGATACTCCCTTTCTTTCATACATTTAGTCGAGACGCTCCTTATTATAACGCACTCCCAACAGGAATGCTATGTTTTTTGCCAAAGAAAACCGGCTCTGGATGCAGATTTCGGCTCCGGAGATTGAGAAAACCGGAAAATCCTGCTATACTGAAAGGGAATCTCAACGGAAAGAATGGTGGATGCAATGGCAAAAGATGGTGCGGCACGGCTGCGGCTGCGCCCGGTGGGCGCGGCAGACCGCAAAAAGCTGCCGGAATACGGGCCGCTGGGTACGGGCTGTCCGGCGATAGAGCGGGCTGTGGCAGCGCTCTATAAGGGCCAGAACGAGGAGAGCTTCTGGGCGCTGATGAACGCCATCAACTATGCCCTCGAGCTGGACACCAGGGTCCTGGTGCCGCTGGAAGCTGCGTCCGACCAGCCGGACGGGGCCGCCCCGTGGGCGGAGCATCCTGTCCCGGCGGAGAAAGCGAAAGACCTGCAGCCCTGGACCCTGCGTACCCAGAAGGGCCGGTGTTACCTGCCGGTGTTCACCTCAGTGAAGATGGCGGAGGCCGATAAAGGCACGGCCAGCCGCCCCATGGCGGAACGGCTTCTGGCTTCCGCCATGCAGATGGCGCTGGACTCGGACAGCATCGACGGCGTGGTCATCGACCCGTGGACCAGCTCTGCCACGCTGGACTGCTCGCTTTTGAACGGTCTGCTCCATGCCAGCCACGACACCGATGAGCCGGGCGAAGCGGAGCTGCGGGCCGGCAACCATGCCATGGCCGAGGAACGCTGGGACGACGCGATGCACTATTATCAGCTCTCTGCCGAAGAGGGCTGCGCCGAGGGCCTTGCCATGATGGGCGAGATGCTCTACGAGGGCCGGGGCTGCCGCAAGAGCCCTGCACAGGCCCGCAAGTTCTGGAAAAAAGCCGCCGACGCCGGCGATGTGGCCGCATGGGTGGCGCTGGGCGACGATGCCATGGTGCAGGGAAAAGGGGCCGGTGCGGCTCTGCGGGCCTACCGCAAGGCTCAGAAACTCTGCGCCTCCACCCCCGACATCGCCTATATGCCGCAGGTCTGCCTGCGGGTGGCCCAGTATGAGACCCAGTACATCTCCCGCAAAAAGGCGCTGGCTCAGCTGGCTGAGGCGAAGCAGGGCTTCCTCGTCCGCAAAAAAGAGGGGGACGAGACGGCCCAGAGCTGGCTGGACGAGACGGAGGCCGTCATCCGCCAGCTGCTCGAGAGAGAATGAGCGGAAACACAAAATCTTTACAAATGCTCTAAGAAATCGTCATACGGAACCGATATGATATTGAAGGAAAAATATGCGCGTCGCAAAAACAGAGAGGACGACCAGAATGAGCAAAGTGATCGGTATTGACCTTGGCACCACGAACAGCTGCGTGGCAGTGGTGGAGGGCGGCAAGCCCGTCGTCATCACCAACGCAGAGGGAGAGCGCACCACCCCCAGCGTGGTGGCGTTCACCAAAGACGGCGAGCGTCTGGTGGGCGGCGCGGCAAAGCGCCAGCTTGCCACCAACTCCGGCCGGACGGTGTCCAGCATCAAGCGGCATATGGGCAGCGACTACCGCGTCCACATCGACGGCAAAGACCTGACTCCGCAGGAGATCAGCGCCATGATACTGACCAAGATACGCCGCGACGCCGAGAGCTACTTGGGTGAGCCGGTGACGGAGGCCGTCATCACCGTCCCCGCTTACTTTGACGACAGCCAGCGCAAGGCCACCCAGGATGCGGGCCGCATCGCAGGCCTGAACGTCCTGCGCATCATCAATGAGCCTACCGCCGCCGCTGTGGCCTACGGCCTTGACAACGAAGCGCCCCAGAAGATCCTGGTCTACGACCTCGGCGGCGGCACCTTCGACGTCTCCATCATCGAGATCGAAGACGGCACCTTTACGGTGCTGGCCACCGGCGGCGATACCCGCCTCGGCGGCGACGACTTCGACCAGCGCATCGTGGAATACGCCGTGGCAGAGTTCAAGAAATCGGACCGCATCGACCTCTCCCGCGACCCCGCCGCCATGGGACGCCTGAAAGAAGAGGCCGAAAAGGCCAAGAAAGAGCTGTCCAGCGCCCTCTCGGCCCAGCTCAATCTGCCCTTCATCGCTGTGGGCAAGGACGGCCCCCACCACCTCGATCTGACCATCTCCCGCCCCCAGTTCGAGATGATGACCGGCGACCTGCTGGCACGGACGGTGGCCCCGGTGCAGAACGCACTGCGGGATGCCGGCATCTCGGCTTCGCAGCTGGGCAAAGTCCTTCTCGTCGGCGGCAGCACCCGGATGCCTGCCGTCGAGCGTCAGGTGAAGGAACTGCTGGGCTGTGAACCGAGCCACAGCCTCAACCCCGACGAATGCGTGGCGATGGGGGCCGCTGTGCAGGGCGGTCTGTTACAGGGCGGCGGCAAGCTGGCTGGTGCTTCTGGTGCAGCGGCGCAGGGCCTTGTGCTGATGGACGTCACCCCGCTGACCCTCTCGATCGAGACACTGGGCGGCGTGGCGACCCCCCTCATCACCCGCAACAGCATGATACCCACCCGCAAGAGCCAGATATTCACCACGGCCCGCCCCATGCAGACCAGTGTGGAGATCAACGTCCTGCAGGGTGAGCGGCATTTCGCCCGCGACAATAAGAGCCTCGGCAAGTTCAAGCTGAACGGCATCCGGGCCAGCTTTTCGTCCAAGCCCCAAATCGAAGTCACCTTTGATATTGACGTCAACGGCGTCGTGAAAGTCTCGGCCAAAGACCTCGGCACCGGCCGGGAGCAGAACATCACCATCACCGGCAGCACGAACCTCTCGGAGAATGAGATCCAGCGCGCCATGGCCGACGCCGCTGCCTACGAGGCCGAGGACAGCCGCCGCAAAGAGCGGCTTGACCTCCACAATCAGGCCGAGGTGCTGGCTTATAAGGTGGACGAGGCCCTCTCCAAGTGCAAGAAGGAGCTGGACAAGGAGGAGAAGAACCGCATCAAGGCCGATGTGGCTAACCTCCGCCGCTGCCTGCGGAAGGATAAACCCGAAAAGATGAACGAGACGGAAGAAGCGAACCTCCGTCAGGCCAAGAGCCAGCTCGAAGCATCCGCAAACCACCTGATGGTGCTCTATGCATCGGAGCAGAGCGAGAACGGCTCGGACGGGACCATTTGATAAACAGTAAGACCCCCGCTGTATTTGCAGCGGGGGTCTTTTGCGTCTGAGGGAAAAGTATCTATGGAAAACAAAGAGGAGAGAGGGAAAAGCTTATCGGCCAACGATGAGATCGCGGCGGCTGCGGAAGCCCACGGTGAGGTGAGCGCTGCTGCCGAGGTGGCGCAGAGTGACCCGGGTGCCGGGCTTCTGATCCTGGCACAGCAGAGTCAGGTTCAGGGTGGTGGAAGTCTTGCCGGTCTTGAGCACCAGCGTGCTTACGCCCTGATTCATCAGGGTCTGCATGTCGAGGATGGTGGTGCGGAAGGTGGCGTTGTCATCGGGGGCGTCCAGCGTCAGCACGCGGCCTTCCTGACGGGCGGTGTAGAGCACCTGCTTGCCCAGCAGGCCCTTGACGGTGTAGCGGGCTTCGCTCTTCTCCACCGGCGTGTCAGAGGGCAGGGGAGTCTCGTCGGAGATCATCATCACGTTGCCCTGAATGGGGTTCTCCACCGGGGAAGCGTAGCCGCCGTAGTTGGGGTCTACCTCCCCCACCGGAACGTCAGAGTGGAGAGCGATGTCACCCTGAACCATGACCTCGGACGACTGAGGGGGCAGATAACCGGCAACGGTCGTGTCCTCGGCGTCGGCAGCAAAGGCACCCACGCTCATGGCGGCGGTCATGGTCAGCAGAGCGGCAGCAGCAGCGGCGCGGCGGGCAGTGTTCTTGTTCAGCAGTCTCATAGTAGTATCCTCCTGTAGGGGGATGACCTCTCAGTCTCGCTATCGCTCGACAGCTCCCCTGGCGAGGGGAGTCTCTGGCAAAGAGGTGAAGCTTTACGGAATGCCAAGGCCTCTCCTCGCTAGGAAAGGCGGCATTGCGAAGCAATGACGAAGAGGTTTATCCCAAATGCTTTTATCAGCGGTACGGCGTATCAGAAAACCGCCGTATCTGTAATGAATACGGATACGGCGGCTGGATTATTGCAGAGATCCTATTTTAATTTTCGCTGGGATCTTTTTCCTCAAGGATAGCCATGAACTCGTCGCCGGTGATGGTCTCCTTTTCATAAAGGTACTTCGCCAGCTCGTCGAGCTTTGCACGGTTGTCGGTGAGGATCTTGATGGCCTTTTCGTGCTGGGCCTTTACCAGCTCCACGACCCGCTGGTCGATCTCGCGCTGGGTCTGCGCCGAGCAGGCCAGCGAGGTGTCGCCGCCCAGATACTGGTTGTTCACCGTCTCCAGGGCCACCATGTCGAACTCTTTGCTCATGCCGTAACGGGTGAGCATGGCGCGGGCAAGCTTGGTGGCCTGCTCGATGTCGTTGGACGCGCCGGTGGTGATGGAGCCGAACACCACTTCCTCGGCAGCACGTCCGCCGGTGAGGGTGGCGATCTTATTTTCCAGCTCTTCCTTGGTCATCAGGTAGTGGTTGCCTTCTTCGACCTGCATGGTGTAGCCCAGTGCGCCCGAGGTGCGGGGGATGATGGTGATCTTCTGCACGGGTGCGGAGTGATTCTGAAGCGCCGCCACCAGTGCGTGGCCGATCTCATGGTAGGCTACGATGCACTTTTCCTTGTCGGTGAGGATGGAGTTCTTCTTCTGGTAGCCGGCAATGACCACCTCGATGCTCTCCTCAAGGTCGGCTTCCGTGACCGCCTTGCGGCCGGCGCGCACGGCCCGCAGGGCGGCTTCGTTGACGATGTTGGCCAGCTCTGCGCCGGAGGCACCGGAGGCCATCCGGGCCACGGTGTTGAAGTCGATGCCGGGGGCAAGAGCGACTTTCTTGGCGTGGACCTTCAGGATCTCTTCGCGGCCCTTGAGGTCGGGCAGTTCCACAGGAACACGGCGGTCAAAGCGGCCGGGACGGGTCAGAGCCGGGTCGAGGGAATCCGGACGGTTGGTGGCCGCGAGGATGATGACGCCGCTGTTGCCCTCGAAGCCGTCCATCTCGGTGAGCAGCTGGTTCAGGGTCTGCTCACGCTCGTCGTTGCCGCCCAGCTGGCCGCTGTTGCGCTTCTGGCCAATGGCGTCTATCTCGTCGATGAACACGATGCAGGGGGCTTTTTCCTTGGCCTGCTTGAACAAATCGCGGACTTTGGACGCGCCCATGCCCACGAACATCTCCACAAACTCCGAGCCGGAGATGGAGAAGAACGGCACGTTGGATTCGCCCGCCACGGCCTTTGCCAGCATGGTCTTGCCGGTACCCGGAGGGCCGACGAGCAGGATGCCCTTGGGCATCGAGGCACCGATCTCTTCGTATTTCTTGGGGTCGTGCAGATAATCTACGATCTCCTGTAAGTTCTCTTTGGCCTCGTCCTCGCCGGCCACATCCGTAAAGCGGATGCCGTGGGTGGATTGGACGTAGACCTTGGCGTTGGACTTGCCCACGCCGCCGAACATCATCGAGTTCGCGCCGCCGGCCTTTTCTATGAGCTTTTTGTTCATGAAATTGCCCAGCCAGACGAAGAGGACGATGGGCAGCACAAAGCTCAGCAGAAAGCTCATCAGCGGCGAAGCCTGCTCGACGATCTCGCTGGAAAACTGTGCGCCTGCGTCGTAGAGGCGCTGGGTCAGGTCAGGGTCGTTCATCAGGCCGGTCTTGTAAATTTGCTTTTCGTCTTTATCAGTAAAGATGATCTGGTTCGATTCCACATCCACCCGGCCGATGTCTTTGTCCTCGGTCATGGACATGAAGGTGCCGTAGTCCACTTCTTTTACCTGCCGTTCGCTCATCCACGGCACGAGCACGAAGTTGAGCAGCATCAGCACCAGTAATACAATGGCGTAGTAAATAGCCAATGGCTTTTTGGGGGTCTTGACTTCTTTCATGGGGGTCCCTCCTTACGTTGCAAACAGCATACCACGACGCCATTTCAGAAACCAGCGTTTCGAGGTGAACTTTGCAAAAACTTCGCAGATTCTTAACAAAGCAAAGGATCCACCCGCAAATTTTGAAAATTTATGCTGCTATTTATATGAAATCGTTTCATTTTAATTGTGAACAAAACTGCTTGACAGGGGCGGCGGGTTTTGCTAAAATGAAACCACTTTGAACAAAGCGCAAATGCGTTGACGGGGAAAAAACGATTTTCTTCTGCGTGCAGAGAGCCGCCGGATGGTGCAAGGCGGTGCAGAGGGTCTCGGTTACTGGCCCCTGAGCGGCAGGACTGAAGCAGACAGTAGGTCCTGACGGAAGCCCACCGTTATAAGGGCAGCGATTCGCCTCAAAAAGCCGATCGTGCAGAGCGGCTGTGCTTTTGGCACAGCAAAGAGAGTGGTACCACGGGTGCCCTGTAACAGAAATTACAGGCTCTCGTCTCTCAGGGGATTTCGTCCTTTGAGAGACGGGAGCCTTTTCGTTTGTTAAATTGCTAAAAGGAGTCAACCTCTCCGTCACGCCTACGGCGTGCCACCTCTCCTATCGAGGAGAGGCCTTGGCATTCCGTAAAGCTTTCCCTCTTCGCCAGAGGCTCCCCTCGGTAGGGGAGCTGTCGAGCGCGAGCGAGACTGAGAGGTTGATACAGAAAAATGGAGGACAAGAATTATGATGGACGCTACCAAGTACGCACCGGGATATTACCCGGTCCCCGCCGGTTATGACAGCTGGGTCAAGAAGGACCACATCGAGAAAGCTCCCACCTGGTGCAGCGTGGACCTGCGCGACGGCAATCAGGCCCTTATCGTCCCCATGAGCCTCGAGGAAAAGCTGGAATTCTTCCAGATGCTGGTCAAAATTGGCTTCAAGGAGATCGAAGTCGGCTTCCCGGCCGCCAGCGAGACGGAGTACGAGTTCCTCCGTACCCTCATCGAGAAGAACATGATCCCCGACGATGTCACTGTGCAGGTGCTGACCCAGTGCCGCGACCATATCATCCGCCGCACCTTCGAGGCTGTCAAGGGCGCACCCCGTGCGGTCATCCACTTCTATAACTCCACCTCCGTCGCCCAGCGCGAGCAGGTGTTCCACAAGTCTAAGGAGGAGATCAAGCAGATCGCCATGGACGGCGCAAAGCTGGTCAAGCAGCTGAGCGAGGAGTATGAGGGCAACTTCCTCTTCGAGTACAGCCCCGAGAGCTTCACCGGCACCGAGGTGGACTACGCCGTTGAGGTCTGCAACGCGGTCCTGGACATCATGCAGCCCACCCCCGACCGCCCCATGATCATCAACCTGCCGGTCACGGTCGAGATGAGCATGCCCCACGTTTACGCAAACCAGATCGAGTATTGCGACAAGCACCTCAAGTGCCGCGACAGCGTCATCATCTCCACCCACCCGCATAATGACCGCGGCACCGGCGTCGCCTGTGCAGAGCTGGCCGTTCTGGCAGGCGCTCAGCGGGTGGAGTGCTGCCTCTTCGGCAACGGCGAGCGCACCGGCAACGTGGACGCTGTGACCCTCGCCATGAATATGTACAGCCACGGCGTAGACCCGAAGCTGGACTTCTCCGATATGCCCGCCATCTGCGCCACCTATGAGCGGGTCACCCGGATGCACATCTACGAGCGCACCCCCTACGCCGGCCAGCTGGTGTTCGCCGCCTTCTCAGGCAGCCATCAGGACGCTATTGCAAAGGGCATGGCCTACCGCAAGGAGAAGGGCGACCACCGCTGGACCTGCCCCTATATCCCGGTGGACCCCCACGACATCGGCCGCACCTACGACGCCGACGTCATCCGCATCAACAGCCAGAGCGGCAAGGGCGGCATCGGCTTCGTGCTGGAGCAGAACTACGGCTACAACCTGCCTGCCAAGATGCGCGAGGCGCTGGGCTACAAGGTCAAGAGCGTGTCCGACCACAGCCACAAGGAGCTGAGCGCAGGCGAAGTGCTCCACATCTTCGAGGATACCTTCCTCAACAAGTCCAAGCCCCTGTCTGTCATCGAGGCTCACTTTGCACAGGTCAACGGCATCACCGCCACCGTCACGCTGGATCTGAACGGTCAGCGCAAGGTGGTCACCTCGGTGGGTAATGGCCGTCTGGATGCTGTGGCAAACGCTATCCAGAGCGCCACCGGCATGGACTTCCACCTGGAAACTTACTCCGAGCACAGTCTGGACGAAGGCTCCACCTCCCGCGCCGCTTCCTACGTCGGCCTCGAGTGGGGCGACGGCATCGTCACCTGGGGTGCAGGCAGTGATACCGATATTATCGTGGCCGGTATCCATGCACTGGTCAGCGCGATCAACAATAAATAAAGAGAGTAAATAAGGGGCAGCTCTGCACAACCTCTCCGTCATTGCTTCGCAATGCCACCTCCCCTATCGAGGGGAGGCCTTGGCATTCCCCGCAAAGTAAACGGTTTCGCCAGAGGCTCCCCTACTAGGGGAGCTGACGCCGCAGGCGGCTGAGAGGTTGGACAGAGGAGAGACTGACCATAGAGAACAAGATACGATAAAAGGAGAGTACCATCATGGGAATGACCCAGACGCAGAAAATTCTGGCCGCACACGCAGGCCTCGCCGAGGTCAAGGCAGGCCAGCTCATCAACGCCAAGCTCGACATCGTGCTGGGCAATGACATCACTACCCCCGTCGCCATCAACGAGTTCGAAAAGGCGGGCTTCAACGGCGTGTTCGACAAAGAGCACATCGCCATCGTCCTCGACCACTTCGTTCCCAACAAGGACATCAAGAGCGCGACCCAGTCCAAGCAGTGCCGCGAGTTCGCCAACAAGTACGACATCCTCAACTTCTACGATGTGGGCCAGATGGGCATCGAGCACGCTCTGCTGCCCGAAAAAGGCATCGTGACAGCCGGTGACTGCGTCATCGGCGCCGACAGCCACACCTGCACCTACGGCGCACTGGGCGCATTCTCCACCGGCGTCGGCTCCACCGATATGGCCGCCGGCATGGCTACCGGCATGGCATGGTTCAAGGTGCCTGCCGCCATCAAGTTCGTGCTGAACGGCAAGCTGCCGCCGAAAGTTTCCGGCAAAGACCTCATCCTCCACATTATCGGTATGATCGGCGTGGATGGTGCGCTGTATAAGTCGATGGAGTTCACCGGCCCGGGCGTTGCCTCCCTCTCCATGGACGACCGCCTGAGCATCTGCAACATGGCCATCGAGGCCGGTGCCAAGAACGGCATCTTCCCCGTGGACGACGTGACCAAGGCTTATCTCAAGGGCCGCAGCCAGCGCGAGCCGGTGTTCTATGAGGCCGACCCGGACGCCGAGTACGAGAAGACCATTGAGATCGACCTCTCTGCCCTCGAGCCCACTGTCAGCTACCCCCACCTGCCCGAGAACACCCACCCCGCCAGCGAGGGCAAGGACATCAAAATCGACCAGGTGGTCATCGGCAGCTGCACCAATGGCCGCCTCGAGGATATGGAAGCTGCTTACAACATCCTGAAGGGCAAACACATCGCAAAGGGCGTGCGCGGCATCATCATCCCCGCCACCATGGCCGTGTACAAGGAGTGCATCCTGCGCGGCTGGACCACCGCCTTCATTGATGCGGGCTGCATCGTGTCCACTCCCACCTGCGGCCCCTGCCTGGGCGGCTACATGGGCATTCTGGCCGAGGGCGAGCGCTGCGTTTCCACCACCAACCGCAACTTTGTGGGCCGCATGGGCCATGTGAAGAGCGAGGTCTACCTGGCTTCTCCCGCCACCGCCGCCGCCAGCGCCCTCACCGGCTATATCACCGACCCCCGCACGGTCTGATCGGAAAGGAGAACAAAAATGAACGCAAAAGGTTCTGTTTTCAAATACCCGGATAATGTGGACACCGATGTCATCATCCCGGCCCGCCACCTGAACACCCAGGACGCCAAGGAGCTGGCCAGCCACTGCATGGAGGACATCGACAAGGATTTCGTCAAGAACGTGAAGGACGGCGACATCATGGTGGGCGGCTGGAACTTCGGCTGCGGCTCCTCCCGTGAGCACGCACCGCTGTGCATCAAGACCGCCGGCATCTCGGTCGTGATCGCCAAGAGCTTTGCCCGCATCTTCTACCGCAACAGCATCAACATCGGTCTGCCCATCATGGAGTGCCCGGAGGCTGTGGATGCCATCAATGCGGGCGACACCGTCAGCGTCGATTTTGACACCGGCGTGATCACCGACGTTACCAAGGGCGAGAGCTGGCAGGCAGCTGCATTCCCGCCGTTTATCCAGAACATCATCAAGGCGGGCGGCCTCTTGAAGTCGCTCAAGGAGAGAGAGGCTTAAATCCCATGAATTACAATATTGCTGTTGTCAAGGGCGACGGTATCGGCCCGGAAATCGTATCCGAAGCGATGCTCGTGCTCGACAAGGTCGGCGAAAAGTTCGGCCACAAGTTTGGTTTTCAGGAAGTCCTCGCAGGCGGCTGCTCGATCGACAAGAACGGCATCCCGCTGACCGATGAGACCATCGAGATCTGCAAGAATGCGGATTCCGTGCTGCTCGGCGCGGTAGGCGG
>ERZ835880.1825-NODE-1825-length-15817-cov-4.017384_pt1 | contig 15817 bp, 12 predicted proteins | sample MGYA00519944_ERZ835880 | MGnify/ENA primary metagenome ERZ835880 (study PRJEB31850, sample SAMEA3708787) | human gut metagenome | biome: human gut; feature: human-associated habitat; material: faeces | place: China | collected 2014 ... | reverse complement strand
TTGCCACCCACAAGAGTTATGGTAATATATAAACAATAATTTAGCGGCTTAAATCTCAATGTCGGAAACATCAAGTTCGCCGGACATCAACTTAGGCAATAAGGACTCTCTCAGTTCTTCAAGATATGTATTTTCGGAGATGTTAGATGAAACTTGTTTATATAATGCAGTTACAACCTCATCTAACGGTTTCAACGTTGAAAAGTCACTTGGCAGAAACAGTTTGTATTCAGGCAAAGCCTTTTTACTTAAATGTAGAACTGTTGTACCATTTACATATCCCAAGCAATGAGCTTTGAATTTCTTGTCTTGAAGAATTGCAGTAATGAGATATTTGGAAACACCATCCTTTTTAGGAAGAACTTTTACCAAATCCATAGAGAAAACAATATCATCATACCCCGATTTACTCATTACTGGTTCAGCATTACCGATAACTTCGGCGTTTTGAGTTAAGTCTGTATGAGCAACTAAAGTATCAAACAATTCAGCGTGTTGAGATTCTTTTAATTTTGATGATGGTATAATTTCTTTATACCCATCCAGCTTGAATCCGCCTTTACGGTCAAAGTTCTTTATTGTTGCCATAGCTATTGTGGAATCGGTCAGTTCAGTTCCTTTGTATGAGTACCCGCTAATGAACTCAGCTATGTCAGACAATGGTGTTTCTACCCAATCGGAAGGCATAACACCATCAAAAGGTTTATATTCAGAAAGCCAAGCGGTGCATATTGTTTTGATTTGCTCGAGTAAATTATTGTTTATGGCATTATTGAGTGCATTTTTTTCATCTATCGGATTAAGGCAAGAAAGTATTGTTTCTTGCTCTACCAATGACGGAATATCAAATTCAAGTCTATTAAGAGTTTCAGTTCTCAAGCTTGGAATTGTTGTCCCCTCATTATAGTTATTTAAGTCAATAAGCGACATAACATAATAAAGATACTTAGGAAGTACAATATCCGTATTTACGATGGTGTAGAAAAGCGTGTCAACTGTCCAAAACGGATGCTCTACATACTTAACTTTTCCTATTGTACCTTTTCTTCCAATCAATACAGAAGGTTTATCATAAAGAGCGGTTGTCGCATACCCCATCAGTCCACCAGTACCATAGATAGGAATGTTTCCACTTTCTGAAAGAACTTTTTTTTGATTCTTTCCGTATTTAATAGTTGCCAAGTCGGAAAGAGCGTATCTATTAAATTTCATATCCAATCGCCCCCAGTTTCTTACGTATTTCGTCCTCCAGTTCGTGAGACTTTGCAAACATCTCCGATAATTCAGAAGTAAGACGGGTCATCTTTTCTTCAAACGGTTCTCCGTCATCCTCAACTTCTTCAATACCGACATATCTGCCCGGTGTCAAAATGAAGTCCTGCTTTTCGATTTCCTGAAGGTCGGCAATAGCACAGAAGCCTTTTACATCTTCGAGAGTGCCATCTTGAAACGCCGTAAATGTATCTGCCAACTTTTGAATATCTTCATCCGCAAAGTCTCTATGTTTTCTATCAACCATATGCCCCATTTTTCGAGCATCTATAAACAAAGTTTTTCCCTTTTGTTTTTTATTTTTACTAATAAACCAAAGCGTAACCGGAATAGTAACACTATAAAAAAGTTGTGTCGGCAATGCAACAATTCCTTCTATAAGGTCGGCTTGAATTATATTCTTTCTTATTTCACCTTCGCCACTCGCCTGCGAAGACAATGCACCATTTGCAAGCACAAGACCTATCTTACCATTCGGTGCAAGATGATGTATCATATGTTGTATCCAAGCATAGTTAGCATTACCCGCCGGTGGAACTCCAAATTTCCATCGTTTATCCTCTTTCAACTTATCTTGTCCCCAATTAGAAAGATTAAATGGTGGATTTGCCATTATAAAATCTGCCTTTAAGGTAGGATGCAAATCATTGAAAAATGTATCTGCTTGGTATGGTCCAAAATTTGCTTCTATTCCACGAATAGCCATATTCATTTTTGCCATCTTCCAAGTATCAGCATTTGATTCTTGACCATAAACCGATAGTTCGCCTCGTGTACCACTATGTGCCTTTACAAACTTTGCACTCTGTACAAACATACCTCCACTACCACAGCAAGGATCATAAACTCGACAATTAGAAAAAGGTTTTAATATAGCAACTATTGTTTTAACAATACTTGACGGAGTATAAAATTCTCCGCCCTTAACTCCTTCATAAGCTGCGAATTGTGCTATACAGTATTCATAAGTTCGTCCAAGTAAATCTTTACTTTCTTCAGTGTCATCCATATCCATATTAGTAAATAAATCAACGACCTCTCCTAACACTCGTTTATCCAAATCAGGACTGGCATAATTTTTTGGAAGAACATTTTTTAAAGTTGGATTTTCTTTTTCAATCGCTCTCATAGCTTCATCTATTATAGTTCCGATTTCAGGAGTATGTGCAGCAGATGCAATCTTGCTCCAACGTGCCTCCTCCGGCACAAAGAAAATATTTTCTTCTGTATAAGCATCTATATCATCTTCAAATCCGTCACCTTCAGCTACCAGTTCTTTATATCGTTTTTCAAAAGCATTTGAAATATAACGTAAGAAAATAAGACCTATAATAACCTTTCTATATTCCGCCGCCGGAATATGCCCCCAAAGAACGCATGCGGCATCCCATATTTGTTTTTCAAAACCTATATTAGCATTATTCTTATTTGACATAATATTTCTCCCAACACATGTGTAAAATGTTTAAACGTATTCACTATTTTTATTTAATAATACCACAAAATATACAAATCGTCAAATATATATTTAAACCGACTTTTATCTCTACACTCACTTCACCATCTCCGATTATACATCACCTGTCATTATATAAGTATAAATACTTTACCAAATAAAAATATAAAAAATAATATTAAGATAACAATATAATACTAATATCGTATTATATATAAACCAATAATGCGGTAATACTAAGGAGGTAATAGTATGAATTTTCATACATTTGAACTAAGTTATAAGTTATCAACTGATGATGTGCGTATTGTATACAACGAGTTATATAATGCATCCGGACAAAATTACAAACCCAAAGATGATTGTGCAGTTTTCAAAGCATTACAAGATTACGGTATCATAATATTTATAAAAAAATACAAACAAGACGAATATAATCATCATGTCTTATATTATAGAGTCAATCCAAGACGTGTATTGGAAAACCACAACTACATTGGAATATTTAATTCTAAAAATATTGATAAACTTATAAAGAAATTCAATATATTGATAAAAACCGTATCACCATTTTTACCTGAATTTGATTCTTGCAATATATCCAGAATTGATTATTGTAGCAATGTGGAACTTAATGATCAGGCAGTAATTGATTCTTACATAAATTTATTAAAACGAGGATATTTCCCGAGCAAATATACTATAAAAAAATATAAAAACGAAAAATCTAAAAGAAATACCTTATCAAAGAATGGTATTACCATAACCGGAAATAACGGTATTGAAGTCACCTACTACAACAAATATCGACAGCTAAAAGAAAAAAATCCTAAATGTCGTTATATTGATAATTCAAAAAAAATTATAAGAATTGAAATACGTTGTTTTAAAAAGAAAGTCAGACATCTTACAAAGAAATTCAAATGTACTTCTACATCTTCCTTTTTAAAGGAAAGTGATATTATAGGAAAATATATTTTCAAGCATTATGCAAATATCTTCTATGGCACAGGTGATTTTTATAAACTTACCGATATATATGCCATGATTGATAAATCATCATGCAAGAAAAAGTCAAAGAAATTGATGAAAGAGCTTGTAAAGTCATCTGCTACTCACAGCAGTTTAGATAGGGCGTTTGATATACTTAATTTCAATAAATCTCAGATAAAAGCCATACTTAAAAAGTTTAATAAAATCGGTGTGAGTCCTGTCGTAATTCCAAGGCGCTACGAATTTGATACAATCAGAAATCCTTTAGACTTGGCATTGGAGTATTCCGATTATGATGATTTATGCGTATAACATACAATTAATATTTTACGAATGGAGTTGACGCATAATGTCAGATAATTATGAAATATGGACCACTGATGAAGTTATGGATTATCTTCTTATCGGAAGAAACACTTTGTATAACCTACTGAGGAACGGTAAAATCAAAGGCTTTAAAATCGGCTCGTGTTGGAAAATCCCCAAGAAAGCTGTAGACGACTATATCGCTTCTGAAAGCGGAATAAATACATAGTGATATCACAACAGACACAAAATGGTGAGGTACGTCCTCACCATTTTTAATGTTTGGTGATACCGTAGTTAATATTATTGACGCACTATCACCGCAGTGATATAATCTTTTTAGGTGTAAATTGTATCTTATTAAAGTAACTTGGGTGCATAAGTGAAATATTAAATGAAAGGATGAAGATTATGTGTTTAGAAAATATACAAGACCTCGATACTCTATTTAAAGAGTGGCGCAAAAAGCATGAATCAGAAGAACGCGGTACTCGTTATACAGACACATTTCCTTACAAAAAAGATTATACATGTTCTGATGATTTTAATAAGAGTTTTTGTTATGACGGATTTATAGAATATAATAAAGATTACGAAAAGACTATATTATTTATACTTCGTGAAGCTAATATTTCAGATAAGTTAAAAGGAAAAGAACTTCATCCCGAAACTGACTACAATTATTTTTATATGAAAAAAGAATGGGAAAATCATCTTCATAATAAAATTGAAAGCAAGTACACAAAATTCATCTCATACTGGCTAAAAAAATTAAATTTGGACAACTGTAATATTGCATACATGAATTTGAACAAACGCGGCGGATTCGATTTGACAAACTTCGCACATCTAAAGCATTATGTCGCGAAGTATCATTGCTATATTTTAAAAGAAATAGAAATTATTAATCCGTATATTATAGTATGTGGTGGCACAGGAGGGACATTAAATAATTTAAGCATAAAACATGAAAAAATAATAAATGATTATCATCCGGCAAGTTCAAGACACAATTCCGATATTAATGATCAACTTCGAATGTTGGAATTACAATAACAAAGGCAAGCCTATTTAAATAAGGCTTGCCTTTATATTCATATTATCTTGCACATTTTGAGCAAGGACCTTTGACGCTGGCTTGTGCTGCTGAAAGGGTGGTTGTTCTTGCGTTTTTGCCGGCACAGCTTGTGCTATAATGATATTTCTTTCCCGATGGGGTTACATATACTGTTGAACCGCGTACAACGCCGCTTGATGATAAGCTGCCACTTGAGCCGCCGCTTGAACTTCCGCTTGAGCTACTATTAGTTTTCGGCGGAGTATACGGTTCGGTATACCAACCTACTTTTTTATATGCATCTACCTCTGACTTCAACGTATATCTTGTTCTTCCGTCTGCCGAGAGCAAAATTCCCCAATGTTTAAACACTTCATAATTTATTCTTTAAATTTATTTCCCTCATCCTTTCGCTTTGTAGATTTTTAGATTTTATTCCAAATATACAAAATTATGTAGTGATAATTAAATTTATTATATCATTCTTGACAAATAGTGTCAATATATTCCATAGAATATATCTTACAACCAAAAACGGTTTAAACATTTCGTTTAAACCGTTTCACATTCTAAATCTTATTCCACTTCATATTCGACCGTGGCAAGTTCATTCATTTCGATGTCATACAGAGTTGCCGTAACAGTTCCGCTAGGCGTAAAATCCTTTGGATTCATCACTCTATATTCGCCTGCGCCGTTTGTGATTACCTTTCTGTCTCCGACATTATCTCCGCACTTAAATCTGACTATATAAGAGGCTTCTTCCGTAACGGTAATATAAACGCTGCCGTCTTTATAAGTAATACCATACTCCCAATCTTTCTTAGGCAATGTAATCTTCACATTGCCATATTCAGAGGTATACAGCACCCAACCTTCCGCTGCCATTGTCGCCGGTTTTGTATACTTTTTTGTCCACACTGATTCATCTGATAAATTCGGAATTGTTATTTCTTCCGTCACGTTCGGATAACCCTCAAGTGAACGCACTGCTTTTCCGCTTTCGGTCAGTGTCGGGTCTTCGGATATACTCCAAGCCCCCCACCAATGAGCATAAAGCGTTACATCATCACCGGAAATTTCTTCAAAGTTTTCAATCTTTGTTCCGCCGCCTTTTTCGGTATACCAACCGCCAAACGCAAAATTATTTCTTGTCAAATCGGCAAACGCCTGCTCGCCGTCTGTCCAATAGTTGTTAATGTATTTGCAGCTTGTTATGTTTCCGCCACTATAATTAGGGTCAAATGTAACATTGCGTTCCCTTATATCATTCGGAAGCGGAATAGTCTTCACCACATTCACTATATAAGGCATATTGTTTTTATAATAATCTCTTACAACCTCAATATTATTTCCTTTTTGTCTTATTCGGCAGAAAACAACATCTTTAATATTCTTGATTGCATATGTATAATATTTATCGGTTTCAAAGCTATAAAGATACACTGTGGATTGACTCGTTACAAAGCTCGGTCTAAAGAAACAAATATATTTGCTGTCCTCAGTTATAATATAGCTTGTCGGTTTCGCTCCGTTTTCTTCTGATGAAGGTGTAAGTGTTTCTGTAAAATCAGAAGTAGTTTTCACTTTGTCCATATCAATATAGTAGAATTTCTGAATATCATCATTCCATATAAATTGCATATAAAAACCGGTAAACATATCATATTCTTCATAAGTCGTATCCGTACAATGCGTAGCATAATCTCCATATCCTGATCTGTTCAATACAGTATCACTTACTAAAAAGTACCCACGACTCACTGTGCCCAGCATATCGGAAACAGGGTCATCTGCCGTAACATCAACATGATATTTTTTTCCGCCGATTGTAACGCAGTTCCAAGCATGAAGTTGCGGATTCTCACCCAAATGCACCGGTTTTCTTCCCAACACATACGTTGCCGTCACTCCGACTCTGCCAAGTAGGTCGTTATATGCATTAGCATAACCGTCGCAAACGGCATAACCCTCTACAATCGCCCCGTACGCAGTGTGTGCATTCGGTCTTGATACCGTCACATCATACTGACAATTCATCACAAGCCAGTCATGAAGTGCCAATGCTTTTTGAAGTTCCGTCATATCCTTGCCCTTATTTTTGCCGAGAGCCTCACGAAGTGCTTTATCGACCGCCGCCTCATATATGGTTTCTTTATCTTCGTCCGAAATGACATCTGTTACCGTAACGGCATCTGAAAGCGGGTTCATTGTTTCTAATCCGTCCCAATACATAACCTTGTCGCCGTTTTTTACATTAAGCACCGTACTGCTGCTTTCCGTCACATACTCTTTCACAACCTTTGTAAGTTTTCCGTCCTCGTCATACGATGCAACAATCGCAACACCCGATGTACCGTTTCCGACAACTGCTTTGCCATCCACTACAATAATTGCCAAGTCTGCCGCCGAAACACTCACCGACATAACAAACAAACCTATCAGCACTGCAATTACTGATATTAATTTCCCATAGTTTTTCATATTTATCCCTCCCTTAAACGCAATAATATCACGTTCTTTTATAATAATTATATCAGAACGCTATAATATTTTCTACTGCTTTAATAAAAAAATATACAGGTAAGCTTATTTAAAATAGACTTACCTGTTTCACATTTTATCTTCTGTCGTTCTTTACACCTGTCTTATAATCATAAAAAGAATATGCCTCATTAAGAGCAAAATTTCCTAAAGTTTTAAAGACATCATCTTTAAACTCATTTTGTTTCATTTCGCCCTTTTCATTTATATATCTGTACATTTCGCCTTGATAAAAATACAAATTGTTTTGATTTGCCGCCGAATAAACAAGTCCAAAATACAATACATCATTATTAAAATAATAAATTCGATTATACTTAAAACCGTTTACACCTGACGGAATATCTATTCTCAGAATTTGATCTTCGAGAGTATAATACTTTACACCGCCGTCAATCTCTGAAACCTGAAGTGAACCAAGACTTTTATCTGTATTTTCTCTCAATTTATTGATTATGCTTGATTTCGTTCCGACGCCTTTTATCTCAGCCGACGGCATATTATTTTCATATGTATTAGGTATTTCACCGTCATTCAGCTTTACCGCCGACCACTTTATCGCCTCCGACGTCAAAATCGGATTGGCAGGTTTTTGTCCTTGATTGTGTCCGCTTACCAAAAAGTATCCCGCAAAGCCTGACGCAACCGCCAAAAATATAACCGTTACAACCACAATTACAATAATAGCGATTTTATTGTTTGGTTGATACCCCTCAGAATTAAATTGTTGAGATTGTTCATTGGTTTTTACAATTTTTTCACCGGTCATTGGATCAAAGTTATAGTCATCTTTAATAATTTTTTCGCCGGTCATTGGATCAAAATTATAGTCATCTTTAATAACTTTTTCACCGGTCATTGGATCAAAATTATAATCTTCTCTGTTCATATCATTATCCCCCTATCTGACGTATGCACTTGTCACATATCCGACCATACCGTTATAATAAACCTTATCATATCCGTTGTACGAGCCGAGATATTCAACTGCCGCTCCGACAGGAATTTCACAAATGTATTCCGCCGGCTCTGACGGTGTTTTTCTTAAATACACCGAATTTTGCACTCCTGAAATATGATAAATCGGATTTCCGCCTGTGTAGACATGAGGATCTGTTGATGTCAAATATTCCGCTTTGGCATAACCGATTTGTCCCTTGTATTTTATTTTGTAGAAACCGTTTGTAACATCCTCAATATATCCGACAGGTTCACCCCAAGGGATTGTACAGATATTTTCCGAATTTTCTTCCGCATACTTTCTTAAATATATTGAGTTCTGTACATTAAAAACATACATTGTGAATTTAACCGATACATCGGACGAGCCTGTCGCATGTTGCACCGGTTCAGCAGGTTTGGCATTTTTATTGCCTGCCTGTTGAATTGCAATATTCGCGTCTTCCGTAAGATACTTTGTCATTACAAAGCCTTCTTGTCCGCCATACTTAATTTTTGAAAAATCATCATTTTCCTTTTTTACAAATTCAACCTGCGTGCCAAGCGGAATTGTGGTAATCTGTTCACCTTTTTGGTCCGGAGTTTTTCTCAATGTTACGCTTTCATTCACATTTACAATGTACATAACCTTTGTCGGATTTTCTGTCGGTGCCGGTGTTGCAAGAGTTTTATCGACAACCTTGTCACACAACACATATCCGTCCACTCCGTTTACTCTTATCTTATAAAAACCGCCATGCGCAAGTGCCAAAAAGCTTACCGTTTCATTTGCTTTTGTCTGCATAAGCACTGCCGAGCCTTTATCGGGATTTTCATAAACATTCGTACCGTCATCTAAAATTGTATATGACATACCTTCATTAATGCTGTTTAAACTTACATTTCCGTTGCTTGCATTATTGAATGTTGACGCATACTTTTGATATGCAAAAACAACTCCGCCGACAGACAGCAATGCAACTGCCGCACATATAACGCAAACAGCGATTAATTTGTTCCTTGAATTCATTCCCCTCATCCTTTCGCTTAACAGATTTAAGTTTTTATTACAGATATACAAAATTATATAATAATAATTAAAAATATTATATCATTTTCGACAACAGTTGTCAATATATTCCACAAAATAAAAAACGGTTTAAATTTTTCGTTTAAACCGTTCTTCAAATTTATACCACAGGTTCCATTGTACTTTTTTCAACAGTATATACGCATTGTTTCACCGTTATATCCTTTGTATTTTTACCTGCCATTTTGCAGTCCGCCACCTCTACCACTGCATGCGGCATATTTGTTTTTCTCCAAAGCTGCGGGTCAAAAGCGTCCTCCTTATACTTCGACTCAAACACTTTTGCATTACCTTCCGAACCGAAAAGTATAACTTTTTTATCAAAAGTCGCAAGACCCTCAACTTCTGTCGGACGGCCCACTCCTGTAAATACTGCTAAAGTTACTTTAAAGAAATACTTCAAATCAACCGAATAAAAACCTCTGTTAAACGGCACAGCCTCAATGTCCGTAAACACCCAAATCACTTCGGCTTTTGTGCATTTAACGTTTATTGCTCTGTCCACAATATCCTGACCGCATGAAGTCAAGTACACGCGTACATTTTCCAAGCAGTCTTTATCCCTGCAACTGTCATATATCTTATCAGTATGTACACACACTGCTTCACGGAAATTTGTATCACAAGGATATTTTCTTTCTCTTCCGCAGTCATTACAGCAATTTCTGTTACAATCAGCCATTTATTATCATTCCTTTCTATGTTTTTGGGGTTTTCCCTTGGTATAGAATATGAAACTCACCGAAAAGTGTTACTTTTACCGATTATTTTAAATTAAAGTCTGAAAATTGCAAACATTTCTATTTGGATTATGATATAATATGAAAAGTTTAGAAGTATCACGAAAGGAATTAAAACATGAACAAAATCACAGTAACCACAAACAAAAAAGCATCTATGTCCGATTTTTACGGTATATTTTTTGAAGACATAAACCATGCCGCCGACGGCGGACTTTACGGTGAAATGATACGCAACAGGGCGTTTGAATTTTCACCTATGGACAATCCGTCATATCAGGCGTTAACGGCTTGGAAACGTATTGAAGAGGGCGGTGCGTCGGTGTCGTCATTTGTATCAAACAAATCACCGTTTTCAAAGCGAAATCCGAATTATCTTATTCTTGAAATTAACAAAGCAGGTACAAGAGCCGGTATAAAAAATCTCGGCTACAACAGCGGTATTGCGGTAAAGGAAAATGAAAGCTACAATTTTTCATGCTACGCAAAAAGTGACAAGCCTTGTGAAATAACAGTTTCAATAGACAACGCATACGGTGAAGTCATTACAGAAAAGTCGCTTAACATCACGTCAAACGAATGGACGGAGTATTCATTTACATTAACATCACCTGTTAACGATTTTTCGGCAGTGCTTGCAGTCACATCAAAGCAAGAATGTAAATTCTGTCTTGATTTTGTATCATTATTCCCCGTTAAAACCTACAAAAACCGCAAAAACGGTATGAGAAACGACATAGCCGAAATGCTTGCGGACTTAAAGCCTAAATTTATGCGTTTTCCGGGCGGTTGTCTTATCCACGACGGCACACTTAATTCCGACGACAGAAACTCAATGTACCGTTGGAAAAATACAATCGGTACTGTAACCGACAGACCGTCACGACGTAACAACTGGCGATACAATCAATCGTTGGGACTCGGATATTTTGAATACTTCCAATTCTGTGAGGACATCGGTGCAAAGCCTCTGCCTGTACTTCCTGCCGGATATAATCCGCATATGGAGCAAGCCGTTCCGCTTGACGAAATTCAGGAATGGATTGACGACGCACTTGACCTTATCGAATTTGCCAACGGCACTGCCGACACGAAGTGGGGCAAAATAAGATGTGATATGGGACACGCCGAGCCGTTCAACCTTGAATATCTTGCAGTCGGCAACGAAGAAGTCGGTCAGGGCTTTTGGGATAGATATGACCTTTTCCACAAAGCCATAAAAGAGAAATATCCGCAAATAAAAATAATCAATTCCGCAGGGCCTTTCCCGCAAGGCGGCGAATTCGAACGCGGTTGGAACAACGCAAAAAAGAACGGCTCTGACCTTGTTGACGAGCATTACTACACATCACCCGAATGGATGCTTGCCAACTGCCACCGTTACGACAATATGCCGTCAGACGGTCCGAAAGTATTCTTAGGCGAATACGCGTCATGGGGCAACACATATTACAACGCACTTATCGAGGCGGCATATATGACAGGACTTGAAAACAACGCACACGCAATCGGTCTTGTATGCTATGCACCGCTTTTATGCAATGTTGACTACATAAACTGGCAGCCCGATATGATTTGGTTTGACAATCACAGAGTATACGGCAGTGCAAATTACTATGTACAAAAAATGTTTATGAACTGCACAGGCAACAATTTGCTTGACGTAAAGCACGACGGTTTTGACAAGCCTATCACTCTTGGCAGTGACAAAATCAGCGGTAATATTGAGATTGAAGCTGACAGATGCAGTGCGGAATTTTACGATATTAAAATCACCGACATCGCAACAGGCAATGTAAAAACATATGAAAATCTATCATTCAACAACGGCGGTAAAGCCGTTATAGACAGCATAGACTCAAATCATTACAAAGTCGAATTTACCGCCAAACGTACTGCAGGCGACAAAGGTTTCCGCCTGTTCTTTGGCAAGTCGGACGATAAAAACTTAATTCAATGGTTTATCGGCGGTTGGCAAAATCAAGACACAGAAGTCAACGCACAAGTAAACGGACGCGGTTCGTGCCTTGACCACAACATTTTCTCCGTAATGACAGGACAGGAATACAAACTTTGCCTTGAAGTCAACGGCAGAAATATTACTACATATATAAACGGCAAAACCGCAAACACTACAATCGACAAACAGCCTGTTATGGAGGAATTGTACTACACCGCAAGCAGTGACGATAACAACATTTATATCAAAGCGGTCAATGTGCGTGACACCGAAATAACATCTGAAATATGTGTTGAGGGCGTAAACGGCATTAACGCAAACGTAACGGAGCTTTCCGGCAATTCGCTTGATGATATGAACGATTTCGATAATCCGAAAAAGGTATCGCCGAAAACATCGGCTTTAACAACCGTATCAAATACATTTGAATACAAATTTCCGCCGCAAAGTGTTACAATATTTACTGTACAAAAATAAAACCATTAGACGACTGATAAAACAGTCGTCTTTTTTTGTAATCAAACCCCAAAAAGCAGAATAAATATAAACAAAAGGGGGTATCCGTATGGAAAGCTTTGAAACTATTGCACCGATAACAGTTCTTGTTTGTTCACTTACCGCACTGTTATTTTCATTTATCAAATTTTACTCCGTAAAGCGAAAAAGCGAAGGTACGGATATGATGAAAAGCATCAGCGTCAAAATACGCAAAGGTGCGATGACATATCTTAAACGGCAATACAAAACAGTCGGCATATTTTTTGCGATTATGTTTTTCATTTTGACCATACTTGCGGCGAAAAGATTTCTAAGTCCGTTTGTGCCGTTTGCATTTTTGACAGGCGGATTTTTTTCGGGATTGTCTGGGTATGTCGGAATGAATATCGCCACATATGCCAACACACGCACCGCAAACGGTGTTCGTGACGGACTTAACAAGGGTTTAAAAATTGCGTTTGCGTCAGGCTCTGTTATGGGGCTTACCGTTGTCGGTTTGGGACTTTTCGATATAAGCGTGTGGTTTATTCTTTTGAAATTCGTGTTTAAACTCAACATAAATGAAGTTATGACTGCTATGCTCACATTCGGTATGGGTGCAAGTTCAATGGCACTGTTTGCACGTGTGGGTGGCGGAATATTCACAAAAGCGGCTGATGTCGGAGCGGATTTAGTCGGCAAAGTCGAAGTCGGTATACCTGAGGACGATCCGCGTAATCCTGCCTGCATTGCCGATAATGTCGGCGACAATGTCGGTGACGTTGCAGGAATGGGTGCTGATTTGTATGAATCGTACGTCGGCTCGATTATTTCGTGCGGAGCGCTTGCGTCGGCGGCAGGACTTGGCTTTAACGGTGTACTTGTGCCGATGCTTATCGCCGCAATCGGCATAATTGCGTCTATTATCGGCACATTTTTCGTTTCGACAAAGGAAGGTGCAACGCAAAAATCGCTTTTAGGCTCATTAAGACGCGGTACATACATTGCGTCAATCCTGTCGGCAGTCGGCTCGGCGTTTCTGATTTTTACATTACTTCCCGACAATTCAAATGTATTTTGGGCGGTTATTTCGGGACTTATCGCAGGAGTGATGATAGGATATTTCACAGAGTATTACACGTCTGACTCTTACAAGCCTACAAAAAACCTCGCAAAATCTTCAAATACAGGCTCGGCGACAATCATAATAGACGGTATCGCGTTGGGAATGTCGTCAACGGCAATACCTGTTATTATAATCGGAATTTCGGTAATTATAAGCTACTTTACCGCAGGAGGTATGGCAAGCTTTGAGGACGGACTTTACGGAGTTGGTCTGTCGGCAGTCGGTATGCTTTCAACACTCGGCATAACGCTTGCGACAGATGCATACGGACCTGTTGCCGACAACGCAGGAGGTATTGCGGAGATGTCGGGACTTCCAGATATAGTGCGTGAAAGAACGGACGCACTCGATTCACTCGGCAACACGACCGCCGCAACAGGCAAAGGTTTTGCAATAGGCTCGGCGGCACTGACCGCGCTTGCACTGATAGTTTCATACACCGATAAAATAACCGAAATGGGAATTGAACTTAATCTTTCCGTCACTAATCCGGCGGTGCTTATAGGCTTATTTTCAGGGGCAATGCTGCCGTTTTTGTTCAGTGCAATGACTATGAGAGCTGTCGGACGTGCGGCACAAAAAATTGTTGTTGAAGTAAGACGTCAGTTTAAGGAGATAAAAGGATTGATTGACGGAAAAGCAGAGGCTGATTATGAAACGTGCGTTGACATATGCACAAAATCTTCGCTGAAAGAGATGATTTTCCCCGCCTCACTCGGAATACTTGCACCGATAATTGTCGGATTGGCGCTTGGGTGCAACGGTGTTGTCGGTATGCTTGCAGGTGCTTTAATATCCGGTTTTGCACTTGCTGTAATGATGGCTAATTCGGGCGGTGCTTGGGATAATGCGAAGAAATATATCGAGGCAGGTAATTTCGGCGGTAAGGGCAGCGAAAATCATAAAGCCGCCGTTGTCGGCGATACGGTCGGTGATCCGTTTAAAGATACTTCCGGTCCGTCCGTTAATATATTGATTAAACTTCTGTCTATGGTTTCAATCGTTTTCGCCGCACTTATCGCCACATACGGCGGTATGGGGCTGTTTTAGGCATACAAAAAGGCGGTGTCAAACCGCCTTTTGTATCTCTTAATTATTCAATGTTAAATTCTTGTGCTTGTATAACAGGTTGCAACATATCCGATAAAACAAACACTTTCGCCGATTCGACTTTATCCGTTTTGTCAATCGAAATAGTCGTATTGCCCGACATTTCAAGCGGAACACAATTCATTTTTACCAAAACTCCGTTTTCGTCATATGCCGCCGCATACACATAACAAGTTTTATATGTTTGTTCCGGCTCTACATAAAATGTATATCCCTCCGATGTTTCGGTTTTTGTTATTGTTGCCGTTGTCAACGGTATATCTCGTTTATAATGAATAGTTGCACTGTTCAATTCGTCATTTTCTGAAGATATAGATATTTTATTCCATTGTTCTTCCGTGCCGTTATAATATACATCTTTTAAATTATTACATTCATAAAATATATTTTTATCTATACTTGTTATGCTGATTGGTATTGTTACACGAGTTATATTGTCACAGTTTTTAAACGCATAATCATAAATGTATTTTACACTATCAGAAATTGTTATGTTTTCTAAATTGCTACAATTCCCAAAGGCACACGTTCCAATACTTGTTACACCGTTAGGTATTGTTATTTTCTTTAAATTGCTACAATTCAAAAAAGCATAATTACCAATATATTCTACACTGTCGGCTATTGTTATCTTTTTTATATTACTACAACTCTCAAAAGCACGAGCGCCAATATTGGTTACACCTTCTTCTATGACAACGCGTTCTATTTCTTGGTTATCCCTAAACGGAGAATGTGCATTTGATC
>ERZ835880.1815-NODE-1815-length-15929-cov-3.489165_pt1 | contig 15929 bp, 13 predicted proteins | sample MGYA00519944_ERZ835880 | MGnify/ENA primary metagenome ERZ835880 (study PRJEB31850, sample SAMEA3708787) | human gut metagenome | biome: human gut; feature: human-associated habitat; material: faeces | place: China | collected 2014 ... | reverse complement strand
ATTCTACATAGGGGAGGGAGGTTGCTTGTGCGTCGGTGCAGCCTGTTGGGCAGAGGTATCACTGACCCGCGAATTTGCAATGCATTCCCCAGACTCGTCCATATAACGCTTGTATCGCTTGAGCTTTTTCTCGTCGACACGCCCCATGCACACGGGGCAGTTGCAGTAGCCACGGGAACGCGAACTAATTCGTGCTTTCCAAACATGCCCTTCCGGACATTGCCACCATGCTTTGCGGTTAGAGTGCTCTGTTACCATCTGCGGCGTCATCGGTCCATTGAGGCTTGGATGCCACTGTGCCGCGATCTCCGGCCTTTTGGATCCCAAATCATTGAAACCTACGAGAACTTTTCGTCCTGTGCAATATGGGCAGTCACAGTTGCGTGATGTTCTGTCCCAAGGCGACATTTGATAGGAGTGGCCCAATGGACATCTCCACCACACTTTTTTCTCTGAGCCGGCACCGACCTGATCCGGCGTCAACGGTGCATTTTTCTCCGTATCCCATTCAGCTGCCAGGGCAGGATAAAGCGTTTGCAAGTCATTGTACCCTGCTTGTATCACGCGGTTTGAGCACACTGGGCAGCCGCTTCCCATATAAGTTCGTGCAGTGATTATGGTCTTCCATTCATGTCCACGCGGGCAAAGCCACCAAACACGTTTGGTGGAGCCGTATGTCACCTGTTCGGGGGTGAGAGATCCATTTCTGCTTGGGTGCCACTGTGCGGCAATGTCCGGATTATGCGAGGCCAGATCATTAAAACCGGGAAGCACTTTTACTCCCGCACAGTAAGGACAGCCAGAATGCCTTTGCACCCGAGACGCAATTTGCATCCGATAGGAATGCCCTTTTTCACATTGCCACCAGACCTTACGGTTAGAGGATGGAGTGACCTGATCTGGCTGCAGTGACCCGTTCTTTTTGCCATCCCATTGCGCAGCGATCTCAGGAAAGGCTGTCTGCAAATCATTATCGCCGCTTATAACAGCTTTTCCCGTGCAGAATGGGCAGCCAGTGCCGCCTGAGACGCGTGAGGATATCATGGAGCACCAGCTGTGGCCCTGATCACAGCGCCACCACACCTTTTTCATCGACCCGCCGACAACCTGTGTTGGCTTAAGATCTCCGTTGCGCACAAAGTCCCACTGTGCCGCGAGCTCAGGGTTTGTTGCTGCAAGCGAGTTTTCTTCTGCAATGACCATTCTGTTCGTGCAGTAAGGACATTTACATCCCTGTGTTTTCAGCCGGATCTCTGTCAGATAGCTGTGTCCCTTTTCGCACTTCCACCACACCTTGCGGCTGCTGCCGCGGGTCACATTATCCGGCGTGAAGGGTGCGTTTTTCTCTTTATCCCACTCATCCAGCAGATACCGCATATTGGTTCTGACACAATAATCGTGCAGCGTTTCTCTCATAGCCCTCACCTCGCTTTTCCGGATGCCTTCAAATTTGCCGCTATTTAGTTGCAGTTGAGTAAGCCTCCGGAGAGATGTTCAGATTACCCTTGAATGAATCCCTTCTCCAAACGCTCCACTAAGTGTCGAGCGCTTGGAGAAGGCGGGGAGCAAAAGCTCCCCGAGCCTTCCCATAGTGAAAATAGGAGGCAGACTAAGACAGTGTCTTAGTTGTCTGCGCGATAAAGGAGCGTCACGATCTGACCACGGGTGCAGTCCGCGTTAGGGCTGAACTTGCCGTTGCCAGTACCGGTCGTGATGCCATTTTGTACCGCCCATGCGACGGCGTTGGCGTAATACTCGTCTGCCGCCACGTCGCTGAAGCTCGCGCCGTTTGCAGCGGGAGAGCCATTTGCGCGATACAGGAACGTCACGGTCTGGGCACGGCTTACCGTGGCACCGGGTGCGAAACGATCCGCGCTGGCGCCGGTGGTAATGCCGTTTTCAACGGCCCACAGGACAGCGTTATAGTAGTAGTCACTCGCGGACACGTCGGTGAACGGATTCGCCGTGGACTTGGGCGCGGGACTGCCGGCAGCGCGCCAGAGGAAGGTCACCATCTGTGCACGCGTGCAGCTCGCATTGGGGCTGAAGAAGTTTGCACCGGTTCCTTCGGTGATCCTCTTTTCGAGCGCCCACTTGACTGCGTCGTAGTAATAGTCGCCCTGCTTCACATCCCAGAAGTTCATGGTCGTTTCGATCTTGGAGAAGGCCGCGTCCACATTCACTTTGCCGGAAGGCATGGTAAAGGTGTACTTGTCGTTACCCTGATCGTTCAGGGAGAGACGGTTGCCGCTCTGGTCAGTGACGGTGAGCTTACTCAGCTCATAGCCATCGTTCGGCTTGACGGTGATCGTCACGGTCGTGCCCTTGGAGGCAGCGCCGGGCGTCACGGAGATGGAACCGTTATCGACGCGAGGCACGCTCACGGGATAGCTGCTGGTGGTGCCGGAGCTGCTGGAGCCGATATAGCGCCAAACAGCGGTGAGGGTCGCATTGCCGGTGACAGTGTACGCATCGCCTGCATTGTAGGTGTTCGTGCCGTCCGTCCAGTAGCGGAACGCGTATCTGCCGCTGCGGGTAGGCGTGGGCAGGATCACGATGCCGTTTTCAGCAACGGTGAGCACCTGATCCGCAGTCTCGCCGTCATTGGCGAACTTCAGCGTCACGGTATAAGTCTTTGTGGTCGGGGTCGTCAGGTCGGTGACGGTGCCGCCGCCAGCCTTCTTTGCCGCTTCCTTGGCCTCGTTGACCGTGGGGTAATAGCTGTAGGGCACATCGCCCTTGCCGGTGTTCAGCTCGGCTTTCAGGGTGCTGTCCAGATGATCCTTATTGACCGTCTGAGAGAAGGAGCCGCCAGAGACGGTAAGTTTGGAACCGTCGTCGTTGTTCTTATCTGTAAACTTACCGCCATCGTAGTTGCAGGTCTTCAGGCTGCCGATGATCTCAGCGTCGCCGGTGATCTTTACATCAGGCTTCGCAGTCTGGCCGTCATAGTTTACGGCAGCTACATCGCCGGTGACTTTGCCGCCGGAGATGGTGGTTTCACCGGCATACTCCTGGCCTTTCTCCACATAGCCCCAAGTGTAAATGCGGCCTTCGATCTCACCGCCCTTGACCTCTGCGGTCTTCCAGTTCTGGATGGCCTGATCTTCAGAAATGATCTTGCCTCCGGTCACCGTGAGAACGCCGGTATCATCATTCTTGAAGGCGATCATCTTGTCCTGGCGGATGGTGCCGCCAGACACAGTGGCATTGCCGAGATTGCGGACGCAGGAGGAATAGGTGCTGTTGCCGATGATCTCGCCGCCGTCAATGGTCATGGTTGCACCCTTGGCATTGTTCACAACGTACCAGCTATTGGTCTTGGGAACATCCACGCTGCGGGTCAGCGTGCCGCCGCTGATGGTCAGGGTACCGTTGTTATTCACAGCGCCTCTGGCGTGGGTGGTGCAGTCAATGGTACCGTCGCCCTGGATGGTCAGGGTGCCGTTATTGGTGATGGTGTGATCCTTGCTATTGGAAAGCGTCTGGCCGTTCAGATCCAGCACGATATTCTTCCCGGCAGGGATCACCACATCCTCCTGGCAGGCGTTGCGCAGGGTGATGGTGGTCTGGACATTGTCAGGAGCGGCCTTGATCGCGTCTGCCAGAGATTTGTAGTTCTTCTCGCCAATGCTTGTAGCGGCATCCTCCGCAGGGCGGGATTCCGCCTTACCGGTAGCAGGGTCATAGGTGCTGGAGGGATCGACATAAGCTTCCAGAGCGTTCAGATTTTCCGTATTGGAGGTTACAAACTCACCCTTGACGATGGTAACATCGGTCTTTGCGCCGGCTCCCACACCGATAATCTTGCCGCTGCCGGTGGTAAAGGTGCCATCGTTGATCTGTACCGTACCGATGCCTTTGTTGCCATTCTGCTGAATGACCGGGCTGCTGCCGGTAGCCGTAAACTCACCGCCGCTGATCGTCAGCTTGCCGCAATCCATATCGTCATCGGCATAGCCGTTATAAATAACTGCTTCTGCACCGTTAGCTTCGAAGGAACCGCCCGTGATGGTGGCCTCATTCCAGTTCATCAGCGCGGCCTGTCTAACATTTGTAAAAGTGCCGCCGTGGATTTCCAGAATACCGCGGTCGTCGTTTTTGATGGTATTCATGCCGCCGCTGAAAGTACCTCCGTTGATGACCAGCTTCGGATTGGTCGTTTCATCTGTACCATCGTAGAAACCGCTGGCGATCATGCTGGAGAAGTTGCCTGTCTGCATGACGATAACACCGCCATTGATGGTCATCTCACCATGATTCTGAATGTTATAGTAAGAGTTGCCGCCTGAGTTTACCTTATCGCTGCCGTTTTCCTTGCTGCGGGTATAAGTACCGCCATTCAGAGTCACGACACCGCCTCTTGCATTGTAGACCGCTGCCTTGCCGTTGCTGATGTTATCCACCGTGCCGGTGCCCCCGATGGTCAGCGTACCATTATTGGTGATGGTATGGTTGGACACATTGGTCAGCTTAAAGCCGCCGAGGTCGAGAACAATCTTCTTGTCAGCGGGGATCGTCAGATCCTCGCTGACATTACCCTGCAGGGTGATGCGCGTTTCAACGCCATCTGGGGCAGCGTAGATCTGCTCTTGCAGGGTCTGTTCAGCCTGCGGTGCAGTCGTACCCTCCTCTTGGGAGAGCAGGGAAATTCCCGCGTCCTCCAGCGCCTGTGCTGACATGACGGCGTAAGGCACCTGAGTGTCCGTCTGCGCCGCAAATGCCGCAGGAGTCGAGCCTATGACCGTCAGGGCCGCAAGCGTTCCTGCCATGAATTGCTTCTTGTCCATGTTAAGACTCCTTTTAGATGTATTACCTGCTGCTCGTAAAAAGCAGCAGGCGCGAGGTCATGCGAGATCGGTTTCCCGTGAATCTCTCTTTCCCAAATCTGATTTCCATTAGGGTAAATCGATCCTTCTCTGAGCGCCCCTCCAAAATAGAGGGGCGCTCAGAGAAGAACGGGACGAAGGTCGTCCCGCACCTTCTGGAGAGGAGAAAAAAGTTATAATCTCTGTTGATAGATCACTTTTGCTCGAGCTGATATTTGAGTTCTCTGCATCGCTCAAAGAACGTATCTTCAGCCGCTGTAAGTTTCGAATAAAACTCAGCCACAGCCCGTCGCAGTTCTGCGACAGGCTTGTCTGCGGAATTCGCGTATAGTTCCTTTATCTTCGAGTTGAATTCTTCTTTTGCGCATGGCTGCTTGTTTTTCTTTGCGTCCATATTGGATAAGCTCTTATTTTAATGAAAGGGATGGATGTGTTTCCTCCTCTAAGCGCCCCTCCCGCGTCCCTGATGAGAGAGCAGGACGGACTATGGACAGGAGAGACGCTTAGAGAAAGAAAGGGGCCTTGCGGCCCCTTCCTCCTTTAGCTTGGGTACTGCTCGATCACATCAGACGGCCCCAGCTCTCCACGCCATCGTTGTCGATGGTGTGGGTGTGAGCGGTCGTTGTCGATTGCATCGGTGTAGCTGCGGGTGTGGATGTACAGCGGCTTTGTGCCGGGTACCGCATCCTTGATGACGCCGGAGATCGTAACAACATCCAGCGCGCCGTCTCTTGCAGAGTAGCAAATGGTGTATTTACCGGGGTCCTTTACATTTTTTTCGCTGTCGCAATACTGATTCTGGAAGAAACTGCTGCCCAACATCAGCTTGATCGGCTCAAAATCCTTTTTGTTTGTGGTATCGGCAAATTGATTGCCGTTGACCTCTGCGACATACCATGTGCGATACGATGTCTTTGCATTCAGGATAAGCGTGTCATACAGTGCCACATTGCTTGGGAGCAGGTTTGCGCCATTCGGGATCTGTTCGTCATAGCCGTTCAGATCCCATGTAAAGCCGTAGGTCTACGGTGTCGGCGAACCTGCTTTATCGGGCGAATTGGTATAGCCGGTATCCTGCCTTGCTCGATGAATTTGTCGTTTACAGAGAGTTATTGTAAGAAGGACGATACCGTCACTTCTTCCTTTACTGTGCCGTAGGGCTTTTCCATATCTCAGTGTGTTCAACCCTGTCATAGTCATGACCATTAGTGGCTTCCATGATGTAATGATATGCCCAGAAGGAGCTATCCACATCGTTGAATGTTCTCATGTTGTGGATATGATCTGCCACAAAATCCTTATCTGCGCGTCTTGCGAGCATTCTGTTCACAATGGTCGTCACTTCCGCTCTGGTGATCGTGCTGTACGGCTTAAAGGTGTTGTCCTCATAACCGTCGATCCAGCCATAATTCGTCGCAGTCAGAACCGCATTATAGAACCAATCAACCGCAGAAACGTCTTCGAAGGAAACGTTTCCGTTATTGTTTGCCTTGGCAAAGCGCGTAGCAATTGCCGCAAATTCGCCTCTGGTGATAACTCGATCCGGGTCATACATCTCGTTGCCGATACCATCGAGGATGCCCAGAGAGGACAGCGTATTTACCGCCGTGGCGAACCATGCATCCTCGGGAACATCCACAAAGTGCGCGGTGATGGAAACATCCTTGCTGCGCAGCAGATTATAGAACATCTGCGCCACTTCCGCTCTGGTCATGCCGCGGTTCGGGCCAAACTCTCCATTGCCGTAGCCGTGCATATAGGCGTTATGCAGTGTCGTCTCCAAAAGATCTGCAACACCGGTCTCCTTCGGGTCGGTCATATCGGGCTTGGCGGGCGTTGCCGGCTTGTTGTTTATGACGGGCGGCACCCATACATAGGTATAGCTCGCAGTGAACGTCTTGTCGGCAGTGACAGACATAGCCTTCACCTCGTCGGCGGTGTATACCTTGCCCGTGGTGTCGCCCGCGAGCTTCCAGCCGTCGAAGCGGTATCTGCTGTTGGCTGTGACAGCGGGCACACCGGTGACAGAGAGGCCTTCAATGACTACCTGACGGATCAGAGGATCGCTCGTGTTGGCGAAACTTCCGTTTGTTCCGGCGTTGAAGGTGACCGTGTGCGTTGTCTTGTCCTTCCATACAGCGTAGAGCGTGACGGTTCCGTCTGCCGAAGTCACCATTGCCGCCTTCAGCGCATCGTTGATGGCCGCGCCCGGAACATAGTCCGCCGTGGTGGCATCTGCCGTCAGGCTCCAACCGAGGAAGTCCTTGGTGGTGTTGGTGAAAGTATCTGTGGTCAGCTTGAAGTCTGCTGTGTCGTAGGTGTACTCCTGCGCATCGACTGTTCCGGTGGCGTCCGCCAGGTTCGGAACATAGTTGATGGTATACTCGATGGGATCATACTGGGCGATTAGGGTAACATCGCTGTCTGGCTCAAAATAATCGTTTCCGTAGTATTCTCCAGTTCCATCTGCTTTCTTCCAGCAGGAAGTATAACCTTCCTTCTGCGGCTCGTAGGGAATAGAGATCCCTTTGCCCTTTTCTACCTGCCTCGGACTGTAATCTGCACCGGTGGGCGCGGTGCCGCCATTCGAATCAAAAGTCACGGTCCAAGTATCTATGTATTTGGCTTGAATATAAAACGCTTCATCTGTTGTGCGCGTAAGGCCGGGATCATCACCGAAGCTTAAACTGTAACTACCAAATGCATTGGAAGCATAGAACAGTTTTTCCACTCCGTTCTGCACATGGTAACCGTAAATTTCACAGTTGTAGAAGGTATAGGCTCCCCATGTACCCGACATCTTCACTCTGTTATCGTTGCTGTCTCGGATCTCGACCTCATTATATTTTGCGTTCGGAGCAGTTCTCGTTGTCCGATTGTAGAATCCAGAGTCGTCTGCTATCGTCTGGGAGCGAGGTCCCACCTGTGCAGATTTCACGTCGATCCATCTATATTTAAAATAGACATAGTTGTCATCTGTCCCGTTTCCACCTTCTTCAGGCTTTAGCAGAGGATGGACAGCCTTCACACCGATCTTGCCCGGATTTCCGTTTACATAGGGCACCTTCAGCAATACCGGTGTCCCATCGGACAGATTGCCCTGAACCTTGCCGTTCAACGTATAGGCGATCGTCGGCTCAGCAAGCTTGTCTATAACCGTCCACACAGCAGTCAGTTCCGTTTCCACGGGCGTTGCGGGGAGCTTGGAATCTGCTTTCAGTTCATCGCCGTTCAGTTCCCAGTAGCCCACCTGACCGGCAGCGGGTTCCTGCCCTGTCGGTGCAGTGGGGAGTGCGTAGCTCTTGTCCAGCTTCCAGTAGTTATCGCTGCCTTTCACATACTGGATGCTCTGGCCCCAGAGCTTCGGCTGCGTTTCCTTATCCTTAAAGGTCAGGTCAAACTCATAGGTGGGATAACCGTAAAACTTGGTGCTGTCAGGATATTTCGCGACAAAGCTATCGTAGGCTTCCTTGTTGGCAAACCTTGCGACACCCCAGTTGTTCTTGTAAAGGCTGTTGAATAAGCAGTCGTTCTGGAACTCCGTATCAGTAAAATCTGTTTTCTCAAAGATATACTGAGCCTTCTGTATTGCGGTACGGTCATCAAATCCAATTGCCGTATGCTGCATTTCCGTGACCGATGCCGGAATTTTGATGACAAACGGGTTGGTTTTCATCGTCTTCTCGATCTTGGTGCCCTCAAGCTGGAAACCAGAATTTCCGATTACCTCCAGATTCGGCGGCAGCTCAAGCACGGCAGTCGGACTACCGTCTGCCACGCGGATATACTCCAGCTTAGAGCAACCCATGAATACCGGTGCATGCGAGCCTGTTGTACCGGGATCATAATTGCCTACTCTTTTCAAGGTGGTCGGCAAGATCACACCCGTGATGGCTGTCTGTTTGAATGCATTGCCCTCGATTGCTTCCAACTTCGTATTGGAGAGGTCAATGACACCGGTCAAACCGGAGACCTGAAAGAATGCCTGAAGCCCAATCGTTTTCAGGTTGGTCGCCGCCGAAAAATCAACGAGCACCTGCTGACAATTAAGGCTTGCGGGAACCAATTTCTTTCCAGCCGTAGAATAGCCTTCGATGGTAGCATACGCTCCGCCGAAGTCCTTACGAATCGTTTCCGTTGTAGCCGGAATTTTGATTGAAATGCTCTGGATACCGTTGTCCGTAACATGCTCTTTGTACCACTCCGGGTTGACGCCGAAAAGCGTCTTTCTATCCGAGCTGGACTCCCACAGGAATGCCTCGTCCTCAGAAATCTCAACCGTGGTGGATACTGCCGTCACGACGCCAGTATCCTCGTCTGCCGCAGCCGCTGTGATCGGCGGTACGAGCGATAAAATCACCGTAAGCGACAATAGCATTGATAATAGTCTTTTTATCATACTGTTCTTCTCCTTTTGATGTTTTCTTGATCAACTCTCACTTCTTTTATATTCTGCATACCTCCTAAAATCTCATAGCATCTTGGCGAGTAAAGTCCCGCCGCGAGTCACGCCATAGCAAATATTTCCCCTCCCTCTCTGTATTAAAGGCTTAGCCATGAGTAAAACGCAGGAAACGCAGTAATTGCAATGGTTTCCGGCCATGGCTGAAACCGAAAATCACTCCATTGATATAGAAAGCGGAGCCCCTTTTTGGTAAAATTGACTTGAGAGAAAACCAATCAGAAAGGGGTTGGCCGTCGTTCTGCACGGCTCTCACTCCTACCGTGCATCCAAATCATTCCAGCGAGGCGCTTGAAGTGCCCTCCCATATGGCTTTTTTCGCCCGGTTTTCCTCCGGGCTTGCTTTTTATGCGCTTTTTCTCTTTGCCGAGTGATCCCCGCTTTTTCGCTCTCTTCGCCCTTTTGTTTTAGGACTTGTTTTGCTCATCTCTCTATTAAAGGTTAGATAATCGCCGTTATGGTTGTGGCGGTCAGTGTTATTCTGCATAGTCAATCAACGAAATCAGCATTTCGTCGGTAAACAACGAACGCACCGTTTGAGCGGTGCGAGACTAAATCAGCATTTCGTTGATCGGCTGACTCGCCGATTTCCGACTATTTGCGGAAAGTTTGAAAAAAGTTGCACTTGTTCCCTCTGAATATTTGTGACAGAGCGCAAAAATCCAGACCCACAAAATCCAAAAAAATTGTGGGTCTTTTCGGCATACCCCTTGATATGGTAGGTGTTGATTTTTCGTGAAGACTATGGTATTATGCAAGCAAAATATGTAGGAAATAGTCGAGCATTTTGCTGGAGCTAAATCACGAAATGCTGATTTAGTCATCTACGAAACAAGCCCTAATCGGTCGAGCTGCCGCGCCTGATCCGCACCGCTGACGGTGAGATAGATGCGCGTGGTTTCGATGGAGCTGTGGCCCAAAACATCCGCCAGCCGTGCAATGTCGCGGCTGGCCTTGTAGTAGGTGACGGCGAAGAGCCTGCGGAAATTGTGCGGGAACACCTTGCTGCTCTCCACGCCCGCTGCCGCGCATAAGCGCTTGAGCTCGTGCCAGACCTGCCGCCGCGAAATACCTTTACCGCTGCTGGTGAGAAAAATCTCACCGACGGCGATTTTTTGCTTTTTGGCGTATTTCAGCAGCTTGCGGCACAGCTTGGTCGAGAGCAGGATGGTGCGGATCTTGCCCTTGAGGGAGATGGTGGCTTTCCCTTGCTGCGCCGCCGCGACTGTGATATAGCGCAGCTCTGAAATACGGATGCCCGTCGCGCAAAGCGTTTCCATGATCAGGGCCAGTCGTTCCTGCCCATTGCTCCGCGCTGCGGCGAGCAGTTGGGTGTATTCGGCACGGTTCAGCTCGCGGGTCGCGTCCCGAAAAAGCTGGCGCTGAATTTTGAGGAATTTCACTTTGATGTTCCAACCCGCAAAGCGGAAAAAGCTGTTGACGGCGGCCAGCATGGAGTTGACCGTGCGCGGCGCGTAGCCGCGGTTCAGCAGATGAGCTTTCCAGCCTGTGGAGTTCTCCTTGCTGACCGGGCGCCCGCCCAGCCAGAGGGCAAAGGCCGTCAGGTCGCGGCGGTATTTGGCGATGGTCCCCGCCGTGCGCTCGTCCGCCAAAAGGGACAGGCAGTAGGCGTCGATGTGTTCCTGTGTGATGATGTTGTCCATGTGGATACCTCCTCGATGTGGTATCCATAGTTTACTCCGGCGTAAAGATGCTACTCCCGCCGGAAAAAGAAAAATCCCTCGGACGAGGTGTCCGAGGGGGAAGTGTTATGTTATTTATCTTCGGCTGACTTATTGTTTTCTGAAATAAATATCACTCCGTTTGACAACAATCCGCTACTATTTTGCATGTCGCAGATTTCAACATCTTTGCCATACTTGATTTTGGCAATAAGCACCACGATTCCAACATTCAGCAGTAAAATACCCGTAGTACCTGCTATCACCATAGCCAGCACGCACCAAGGTGAACAATCTACAGGCCGAGCTAATATTGCCAGTGTGTAGCCCGATATTATATCAACGAACGCTACGATATTGAGATAAACAGTTTTGGCATTTCTCTGCAAAGATTTACAGTCAATCGTGATATGCGTTCCGCGTTCATCTTCTGTTCCGATTAGCCCACCGCCATGTTCAGCAATACACATTTGCTTGATTTTCTTATCACATTTTCCAATGCTCCATAGTAGCAAAAGCGTAGCACCCGCAAGCTGAAAGGCATAGGACAAAACTGCAATAATAGTAGCACACATAAGTTTTCCCTCCTTTACGCCAAGTTTACCACATTCGGTTCAATTACGGTAGGGATATGAGCCATTGAAAAATAGCCAAAAATGGTGTATTCTAAATTAAAAATAGAAGTGTTGCTCGTTTGGCTGACCAGTCAACGGTTGTGCGCTGTAACACCTCATCAAACCAATTTCATAGAGTAGGGGTGGCTGAGAATATGCCTCAAAAGAAGCAACAGGCGCAACCTCAAGACCAAACAATAAAATCACGGCCAAATGAAAAGCATCTCGAATTTTTGCAAAATAACATTGCCCGAATGAATCAGTGTTCATTCCAGATGAAGGGATGGGCTATCACGATTGCATCAGCTTTGATTGCAGTTTTTGTATCAACGATTTCAGACGAGAATCCAGGCAACAAAATCTATTTGATGGCCGCTATCGCTGCAACCGTTCTCTTCTGGTGTTTGGACTCGTTTTACCTATCTAAAGAACGCCGCTTTGTTGGAATGTATAACGATTTGATAGGCGTTGGGAACGGTGCGGATCAGCCAGTGACCCAAATTAAGGAATATGAAATCCCTGTGAAAAAATATGGCGGATGGCGATATAGTATTTTCCAGGCAATGGTATCCCCATCGGAGTTCCTATTCTATGGCGCGATTATTGCTGGCTTATTTTACTTGTGTAAGACGTTGTAAATATAGTGGTGAGGAGGAAAATATGTACACAAAGTTTAACTATTCTCCGGCTGGTTCATTTTACAACCAGGTTATCAATCGTCACTTGGAACATGGCAGGGCTATATATAAGAGTCATGAGGAAGAAGTTCAAGACTGTCTCTCGCGGTACATTACGGAGGACGGTGTCATTAATGGAACCGCGTTAAAAGAACATTGGTTTTCTATTTCCAAAAAGAATGTGTTTATTTCGCATTCTCACGATGATATTTACAAGGTAATAGCGTTTGCAGGATGGCTCCACGAAGCCTTTGGTTTGGAAGCATTCATCGACTCGTGCTCCTGGGGGTACTGCGATGATCTGCTGAAAAGAATAGATAAAAGGTATTGCTATAAGCGAGAGACCCATACCTACGACTATGATATGCGAAATTACACGACAAGTCATGTGCACATGATGCTGTCTACAGCGCTGACCGAGATGATGTATAATACAGAGTGCATCATATTTTTTAATACACCACAGTCGATCAATATGGCGTCAGAATTAGCAAAAATCAAGAAGGATAAAAAGCAGACAACAATCTCTCCGTGGATTTATCATGAACTGTCTATGACAACTATGCTTGGTGTTGTAAAACCGCACAGACTAAGCCCTGCCTTGGAGCATCGTGATCATGTGGATTTTTCGCAATCCACGCATGATGTAAAGCCAAAATTCGATTATGATGTGACGAAGGCTCTAAAAGAAATGACGACCCTTACGGACAGGCAGTTGCAACAATGGTATGAGGGACATGATAAGACTATTCCGCCTGAATATGCCCTGGATGAACTTTATAGTATTACTTTTCCGAATAGGTAATTGATGAATAGAAGTATTCGAATTACCTGAACAAAATGTTCCTCCTCTCGGACATCGCCCGAGGGGAGGAGCATTAAATTTATTGAATGGCGTCTTTCAGACCCTTACCAGCCTTGAAGGCAGGTGCCTTTGCTGCGGCGATCTCAATAGCTTCACCGGTGAGCGGATTGCGGCCCGAGCGGGCGGCGCGCTCTCGCACCTCGAAGCTGCCGAAGCCGGGGATCTGCACCTTGCCATCTTGCTTCAGCGTTTTCTGCACCGTGGCAATGAAAGCGTTTAGCACCTGCTCGGTGTCCTTTTTGCTTACGCCGGACGTTTCTGCCATGGTTGCGATCAATTCAGCCTTGTTCATTTTCAATTTTCCTTTCTTTATTTGCGAATCACTTCGACATCCCATTCGGTGACGGTGCCGGAGGTCGCGTCAATGGTGAATTCATACTCAGAGCCGCCATAGATGATTTTGCCCTCGTACTCCGGGCGTCCGCTATCATAGTCCAGCTCCCACTCGTAAATGTCGCTGGCAGTTGCGCCGGACACGCGGGCAAGAACAGTTTTCTTGGCATTGGCCTCGCTGATTGTGGCATTATTACCGGTACCAACAACAGTTTTTGCTTCGTAGTCGGATTTGACGACTTCGCCGGTAGCAACGTCAATCTCATAGTCATACTTTGCGCCGTTTGAGTACCATTCGATTTCATAGACCTGTCTACCATCGTCATAATCCAGCTTGGATTTGGTGATGGTTGCGTCTGCAGGCTTTACGCCCGCGTGAGCCAGTGCAATTTCTTGCGCCTTTGCTTCGCTTACCGCGCCAGAGGATGTGTTGGCGTTGGGGGAACTCTGTGCCGGGGTAGCTGCATTGGGGGTAGTTGCTGTGCCAGCAGTCGAAGCGGCAGCATCAGCTTGTGTACCGGAATCCGGGATAATGGTGGCGACGGTCTGCTCCCAGCTGCTCATCTCCAGAACCTCACCGCTCTCGGCGTTGATAGAGTAGGAATAGGCGTAGTCACCAGAAGTAAACTCTACCTTGTAGCAGGTAATTCCGGCTATCTCACTGAGCGTTGCGGAAGAAACATCCGCATTGGCTGCGTCGATGTTGGCAGCATCCAGCGCGGCGGTCTGTGCCTGATCCATGCTGATGAGGGACGTTGGCTGGCTGCTCTGCTGCTGACCCGCTGCAGGAGTCTTGCCGCATCCGGCCAGTGCCGCCGCAAGCATAAGCGCCGTGCCGGTCGTCAAAAACCATTTTTGTTTCATGGGGAAACCTCCTCCTGTTAGTAATGGCTTGAAATATACCAAAGCAAAACACACCTTGTCAATAGGGAAATGGGTGCCTATTAGGCACGATACCTATAAGATATTGAAAAATGACCGAAAATAGTATATAATCTCGAAACAAAACGATATTATTACAGCCGAATGAAAACAAAAATGAGAGAGTAATCAGATATGGCAAGACCAAAAGATGACAATAATCGAAAAACAGGATCTCGAGGACGGGCCATTGTGCATTTTCAGATAGATTCGAATCACTGGGACTATAGAGAAGAAACCGGAAATGATTATGGGAGAGATTGTGTAATTGAACTATCTGAAAACGATGAATGGCGTAATCATAAAATCGAAGGGCAGATTAAAGCCACAGGTGCAATCAAAAAAATAGAGGGTGGCGCATACATATCATTTCCAATGCCAGTTAATACCATAGAGTACGCTTTAGGGACATCAACGGCTTTCGTGCTGTTTGTTGCAGACATAGAGACAAACGATGTTTATTTCCAGTGTGTTCAGGATTATTTCATTGATAACAAGAATCTGTTCGCAAAACTTGAACAAGGAACGATAACTATAAGAATACCCATCTCGCAGAACCTGGCTAACGGCGATGAGCTGCTTCAGCAACTGGCCAAAGTGACATTTGTTGATGGACCGGGCCAAAGTCTAAAAAGACACACTCTCGCAGCTTGATACTTTTCAAAATCAGGAATAAAGAAGTCCGCTCAATGCTTTTGCGTGTACGAAAGCATTGAGCGGACTGGTTGTTTTAGACGAAGAACCAGCAGGGGGGGGGATCCGTCAGGAAAAGTCATTCAACAGGGATTCGTGACGCAGGTACCTTTCAATGGTTTCGTCAAAATTATCTGATAGTACCTTATGGAGCAGTCGGGCAATCTCGCTGTCAATCGCCTCTTTTGACATCGCGTCTTCTCCGAATAGCCTGTACGTCAGCTGCTCTCTCGTAGGGTTCAAGCCGACGGAGAAGAAAAGATTTACGATGTACTGCTGCGGGACTTCCGGCCCTGCAAGGCAGCATTCCGCATAGATATTTATCGGATCTACAGGGAAGTGCTCTAAATGGACGATCCACCATGAAGTATAGAACGTATCTTCAATAACGTCGATCTCAAATGCCATGATAGGTTCCTCCTGTTATGGTTATTGTGCAAACCGCAGATAGTTTTCGACGGCGTCCGTAAATAGCTTTTTGTTTGACACGGAGTTTATCAGACACCTGTGCGCAAAGTCAATATGAGAGATAGACGGATTTTGACCTCACTTTTGCACTATATTGCGGTAAAGTGGGCGCGCAAAAAAATAGAGGGGCTCATAGGGAAATGTCCTATGAGCCCCTCTAAGTTATTCACCGTAGTATTCCGGCCTGCCAACCGTTGTGAAACCAGCTTTTCCTGTCACCACCACATTGTTGTATCCGCTGGCGCAGTGGATGATCATGATATTGCCGTTGCTGTCAAAGCCGCAGACGATGCCGACATGACTGTCCTCCGGGTAAAACACAAGGTCGCCCGGCTGGGCATCGCTCCAGTCGATGGGGGTGCAGTAGCTGTGCTGGGCCGTGGCC
>ERZ835880.1794-NODE-1794-length-16036-cov-2.436769_pt1 | contig 16036 bp, 10 predicted proteins | sample MGYA00519944_ERZ835880 | MGnify/ENA primary metagenome ERZ835880 (study PRJEB31850, sample SAMEA3708787) | human gut metagenome | biome: human gut; feature: human-associated habitat; material: faeces | place: China | collected 2014 ... | reverse complement strand
TCAGATATTGATATGGTGGCAAATCCAAATACAAGCGCGAAAACAAGTGCAGATGCAAATTTGTTTGATGACTCTGCTAGTATTGCCTGCTCCCCATACTTTGCCGATTTTTCCAGCAATCAGACCGACAGTGAAATTTTTCCATTTACTATCTGGACGAAGACTGTACGAAGTGTGTTAAACGATAACCGTATTCAATTGATGATCAACCCGCCTTGCGGCGGCATCCTGCCTCTTCGTAATGCAATCGTCCGCTATTTAGGGGATTTTCGAGGTATGAAAGTCGCACCGCATCAGATAATCATTGGTGCCGGAACGGAATATCTTTATGGTCTTTTGATTCAGCTTCTTGGAAAAAATTTGATATATGGCGTGGAAAATCCAGGTTATCATAAGATCGGTAAAATCTGCAAGAGTATGGGCGTGACCTATCGCCATGTCGATCTGGATGAGTCTGGTGTGTCTATACACGAATTAGAGGAAAAGAAAATTGATATCATTCACACCTCTCCGTCTCATCATTTTCCAACTGGTCTTGTCATGCCAGTCAGTCGTCGCTATGAGCTACTCGGCTGGGCTGCGAAAAAAAAGCAGCATTATATAATAGAAGATGATTATGACAGTGAGCTTCGATTAAGCGGAAAGCCATTTCCGACATTGCAAAGCATTGATGTTTCAGGAAAGGTTATCTATATGAACACCTTTACAAAAACACTTGCATCCACGGTGCGCATCAGCTATATGGTGCTGCCTGAGGATTTGGCAAAGCGTTTTTATAGTGAACTATCCTTTTATTCATGTACCGTATCCAATTTCGAGCAGTACACATTGGCACAATTTATGGAAAATGGAAGTTTTGAAAAGCATATAAATAGACTAAGAAATTATTACCAGAACAAGCGAGATGCGATCCTAAAAGAGCTAAAAAGCGGTTCAAGCGGAAAATATATCACGATACAAGAGGAAGAAGCAGGAGTGCATTTTCTTATGCATATCCAGTCGGACTGCACGGAGGCAGAGATTGTCGAAAAGGCAAAGGCAGGCGGAGTAAAGCTAGATCCGCTGTCGCGCTACTATATAAAGAACACAGAAAAGCATGAACAAAACGGACAGGAAAATCCGTATGAGAATACGTATGTAATGAATTATTCTTCCATCAACATGGAAAACATAAAGAAGGTCGTGCATGTGCTGAGTCAACTAGGATGACAGGTGCGGTGGCTCATTTACTGTCCCGGTGGCTTGGAAGTAAAAAAACACTTAGATTTGCAGACTATTCGATTTATTATACTCATAAGAAAGTAACTTATGAGTATAATAATCTAAGATAAGCATTGCTTATTTTTTCTTTAATTTTAATACATTGACGGAAAGACCTGGGGCAGTAAAGGTAAAACATCTGCCAGCACCAGTTAACATTGTTGTTGTATCATGAACTTGGTCTGGATTGTCAAGGGAGTTTTCAAAATCAGCTTTTCCAGTGAGCTGGGAAACCTCATACTCTGATTTTACATCACAATCTATTGAAATGCAGACTGGATCATCTGTTTCAGAGAAGTTGACAATTTTTATTATTACACTATCGTCAGTATCAGTCGTGACAGAACACATAGATTGATAATGCGGCAGTTCAACAGTATCGATAAGTTTACCATTTAGATATAGACTGACTGCAGTTTTTGTAAGCTCATAGTGAAACTCATTATATTCTCCATAACGAAGTGAAATTTGTTTTGGCTCTGAGTATTGCGTAAGGGAAATGCCGCCGCGATAGAGAGCAGCAGTATTGCCTTCAACAATCCAGCGCAGAGGCTCTAGATTAAAAAGCATCCATGGATCCTTTGGATTCGGATCAGTTCGGTCATAATAGCTGAATGGCTTTGGTGAACACAACATACCAACACCGATTCGTTTTCCTTTTTCAGCCAAAATCTGAACAGTAAAGCTGCCTTCGCGGCTTTCTACATCATTACCTAGAGCAACGCCAGGTAAAATTTGACTTCTAATTGATTGATTAGTAAATTCATCATCATCATTTTCCTGTAAAACATATGAATCATTGTCCTGTATGGCTTTTCCATGCAGGCTTTTTGTTGGAAAAACAGGTATACTATTGAAAACAGCATTTTTCCAGGTTAATCCACAATCACCGTTGATGACAGGAAGACCATGCAGGGATAGATAAATTTTTTCGCAGGATTCTTTGGAGGAAACTACCATGTCACCGCGATTCGCACCAAATAGTTTAAAACAATAGTAGCTTGGAATAACATAGCTTCTGCTATTATCAAACATTATGAGATTGGTAATGAACGTGAGAAAATAGTGGAGCATAAGAACAAAGCTTTACAACATCCTGATTTCGTTCAAAACCAACCATAAACATAGCTTCTGAGATTGCAGCGCGCAGCTGTCCCTCATAAGTTTGGTTTACTGCAAATTCACCGACAAAAATGTTGGGATTCTTGCGGCTGTAGTCATCATAAATATCAGTATTTTCTGCAAAAAATTCAGGCATATTGTAATAATGATCATCTACAATATCTGTTTTTATTGTTTCGCTTCTTGTGTTGGAGACAATAATGATCTGAGGATAGCGTTCAAGCACAGCCTCTCGAATGCGATTAAAGCAAGCCTCATATTCAGTACCACTATTTTCATTGCCAATCTCTAGATATTTAAGGGAAAACGGTTCTGGATGACCCATTTTTGCACGCAGACTGCCCCAATGTGTTTGGCTTGAACCAAGTGCATATTCTAAGGCATTTAAGGTATCGTTGATAGCAAACTGCATTTGAGCTTCGTTGAAATAATAAGGACCGCGTCCCTGACAAGTCATACCACAGTTGCACACATAAAGAGCAGAAAGCTTTAAATCCTCACATAACTGCAGATACTCATGGAATCCCAGACCATTTGTAGTTCGATAGTGCCAAAGAAGCCAGTGGCTTGGACGTTCCCAAACGGGACCGACAGTATTACAGAAAAACATAGCTGTTTCAAGTGTAAAGCCTTCTACGATGCAGCCGCCTGGAAAACGCAAGAATGAAGGATGCATTTGTTCAAGCTTTTCTGCAAGATCCTTGCGAAGTCCGTGACCGTGAAATGTTTCTGCAGGCATAAGAGAACAAAAGCCAAGGTAAAGGGTTCCTTTTTCCTGACATTGAATGGAGAAAGTAGCATTTCTTGCTGTTTCAGTGGCCAGAAATTGTGCATCATAGCGTTTCCAATTAGCATCGTTTATGATGATATCGCTGCTGCAGGATGTTTGATTATTTATTTGAATGGATACCGTCAGATGCAGTGTTTGTTCTGATTTTGCAAACAGATAGAAATTATATGTATCTCCTTTTTCTTGATTAATGCCATTATATCCGATGTTATAGATTTTGCCATTTTCCTCAAAATCAACTTGAAGAGAAACGCGCCGATTATCATTGAGTGTATTATCTTTATTAAGCTGCATGTCTGCATTTTCGGAATACCAGGCAGGAATTGTGGTTGGTGCAATTTTTTGTGATGCGATCCAGTCATTCATTCCCTCGCCATTGTTGAACTCATCAATCCATCCTGTTGGAGAAGTAAATGTTTTGCCATTATCGTTTGTGATACAGCCATCGGGAAGCAGAGAATCCTCAAAGGAACGATTACGAAGCATCTCTGGATACAAGCCGCCGTCACCAGCATGGCTGATATCTTCAAAAAATAAGCCGTATAGATCTGGAGCAACAGGAAAACGTTTTTCCTGCGTTGAAATAGTAAGTTGACTCATGATAAAACCTCCTTATATATTTGTGTTACAGTCTATATAAACAGTAACATAGTTACATAGTAATACAACAAAAGTATAAAATAATACATTCTAAAATGATAAAAATAGTAGTACTATATGCTATAGTTTAACGTTTTTCTTACAATAAATCAAGTACAAAATATCAAAAAGAAGGAAAAAATGAAAAAAGATATTATGTCAGTACTTCCAGATGGAAGTGAATTTGTCAGCTGGGAAATGCCGTGTAGTTATGATACGGTGATTCATGTAAATCCAGCGCATAAGATGAGTGCAGACAATAATGATGGAAGCAGTGAGGCACCACTAAAAACAATTTCAGAGGCTGCAAGGCGTGCTGTGGCAGGTACAAAGGTTGTTATTCATCAGGGTACTTATCGCGAATGTGTTCGTCCTCAGGCTGGAGGAGAGGGACCAGAAAAAATGGTTTTATATGAAGCTGCAGGGGATGGAGATGTTGTTATAAAAGCTTCGGAAGAAGTGACTGAGTTTGAAAAAAGTACGGGCTGGATAATGGGAGAAATAGAAGGTGAGGAAAAAACTCCGATAATTTGGTGTCATCATTTAAACCCAGAGCAATTTAAAGGATATAATCCGTTTTGCGCAGTTAATATTTTGCATGACAGGTTGTTTATTGAGTATGATAAAACAGATATGACACCATATTTAAATCGAAGAGGCATGGTATTTTGTGATGGAAAACCACTTGTACAGGTAGCACTTTATCGTCAGATGACAGAACAGCCAGGAAGCTATTGGGTAGAAGCAAATGGTCAGACGATACATTTTCGACTGGAAAATGATGAAGACCCGAGAATGCATACGATTGAACTTACATGCCGAGAGCAATGTTTTGCACCTGAGATTCCATTTCTTTCATATATTCATGTTAAAGGAATCACTTGTGCACATGCAGCGATGGGAGCACCAGTTCCACAACGTGGAGCTCTTTCATGCATGCGCGGTCATCATTGGATTATTGAGAACTGCACAATTGACTGGTCAAATGCAGTTGGAATTGATATTGGAAATGAATGTTGGCATCATGATATTTTACCGGATCAACAAATCGGATACACAATTATTAGAGGATGTCATATCAAGGATGTTGGTGTTTGCGGAATTGCAGGATTATTTGCAGAGCATGTGCTTATAGAGGACAACTTAATCGAAGGAACAGGATGGCAGAAAATGGAATTGTCCTGGGAAGCTGCGGGTATAAAACTGCATAACAGCGTGGGAAGTCTGTTTCGTCGTAATATTTTTAAACGAACATATCGTGCCGATCATTTGTGGCTTGATTGCGGAAATGAAAATAACCGCATTACACAAAATTTGTTTTTAGATGGTATTGAGCAAAGAGAGGCAGTTTTTATTGAGTGCAGCAGAGATGAGACAAACTTGATTGATAACAATATTTTCTGGAATATAGAGGGCAGGTTTGACCAGAAAAAAATCCCGAAGGAGCCTGGTTCAAGCGGTTGGTATAAGCTGCGTGAACACGATGTGGTAAATGGATATGGTGTGTATGGTGAAGGAACTGATCATCTGTATCTTTCTAATAATTTCTTTGGAAAGTGCAGAGGTTCTGGATATTTTGCAAAGCCAGTTTCATTTCGCATGGAGCAGGATATGATGCGAGGCGGAACGGGACGTGATACTAGAATTTTTAACAATTTTTTCTATGAATGTGGTCAGTCTGCGATTACATTTCCTACACAGCATAATGAGGCAGAAAATAACTGTTATGCAAATCAGCCTTCTGGATATTTGCGTGTAATGTATCCAGAACCAGAGGTATGCTTGGATTTAAAAACATGGAAGGAATTTTATGGTTTTGATCAAAATGGACAGACTGCCTGGGTTTCTGTTAAGGTGGATACTGAGGCATACACCATTACATTTGATGAGGCAGCTAAAAAGCCGGTCTTTTTCCGTGGACAGGAAAAGAGAATGAATCTGATAGACAACGCAGAGAAGTTAAAGCCAGTATCAACAAATACACTCACAGCAGGAGATTTCTTTGGGGAAGCTAGAGGAGAACAAAGTTTTCCAGGACCATTTACATCAATAGAAAACAAAAAGGTTTATTCTATTGACCCAAGAAAAAAGATTTATTAAACTATAAATGAAAAATATTTTCAATAACTATTTTCAAATCCATCGTGAATTGCTATAATGGCTTCTGAAAAAGACATCAAAGTCGATATATTCACAAAGGAAGTGACATAATATGACACTTAAGGATCTTGAAATAGGAAAGACAGCGGTTGTCACCGTTGTTGGAGGAGAAAGTGCGCTGCGGCAGCATTTTCTTGATATGGGTGTGATTCCAGGAGTTTCGGTGACTGTGGTAAAGCTGGCGCCGATGGGCGATCCGATGGAGCTTAGAATCCACGGCTATGAGCTGACTCTTCGTTTGGCAGATGCAGAGAAGATTTTAATTGATGAATCTTCTGTAACAAAGTCGGATGGCAAAAGGGAAAAGAACACAAAAAATGTTTTCAAAGAGAATGCTGTGACAGAGCATCCTGGTCTTGGTGAAGGCGGACGTTTCCACCAAAAGGCAGATGAGCATCCAGTTCCTAAGGGAACAGTATTAACATTTGCTCTTGCAGGAAATCAAAACTGCGGAAAGACAACACTTTTTAATCAGCTGACTGGTTCAAACCAGCACGTTGGAAATTTTCCAGGCGTGACAGTTGACAGTAAAAACGGTCAGATTCGAAATCATCCTGATACGCTTGTGACGGATCTGCCTGGCATTTATTCAATGTCTCCCTACAGCAGTGAGGAGATTGTGACAAGAGAGTTTATTATTAAGCAAAAGCCGACTGGCATTATCAATATCGTGGATGCCACAAATATTGAGCGAAATCTGTATCTGACAATGCAGCTTTTGGAGCTTGATGTGCCTATGGTGCTTGCACTCAATATGATGGATGAGATGCGCGGAAATGGCGGATCTGTCCGTATCAATAAATTGGAGTCTATGCTTGGTATTCCAGTTGTCCCAATCTCAGCAGCAAAAAATGAGGGTATTACAGAGCTTATAAACCATGCAATTCATGTGGCGCAATATCAGGAAAAGCCAAGCCGACAGGATTTTTGCGATGAAAACAGTCATAACGGAGCAGTTCATCGCTGCCTTCATGCAATCATGCATCTGATTGAAGATCATGCCGTTAGGGCAGGTATTCCGGTGCGATTTGCGGCAAGTAAGCTTGTTGAAGGCGATCAGCTTGTTGAGCAGGCATTAAACTTAGAGCAAAACGAGAAGGAAATGATTGAGCATATCATTGTGCAGATGGAAGAAGAGCGTGGAATTGACCGCTCAGCAGCCATTGCAGACATGCGTTTTTCATTTATTCAAAAGCTGTGTGATCAGACAGTGATTAAGCCGGGTGAAAGCAAAGAGCACGAAAGAAGCCGGAAAATCGATGCAGTATTGACTGGACGCTATACGGCACTTCCAATGTTTGCTGCAATCATGGCACTTGTATTCTGGCTGACATTTGGTGTGATTGGTGCAGGACTTCAAAATCTGATGGAGATTGGAATTGACTGGCTGACGCAAAAGACAGATGCTGTGATGACGCTATGGCAGGTCAATGATGTGCTTCATTCTCTTGTAATTGATGGTATATTTAATGGTGTCGGAAGTGTACTTAGCTTTCTTCCTATTATTGTTACACTGTTTTTATTCTTATCATTGCTTGAGGATAGTGGTTATATGGCACGAGTTGCCTTTGTCATGGACAAGCCGCTTCGTAAGATTGGCCTTTCCGGACGAAGCATTGTGCCAATGTTGGTTGGATTTGGATGTACAGTGCCTGGTGTAATGGCGACAAGAACACTGCCGTCAGCGCGCGACCGTAAGATGACGATTATGCTTACACCATTTATGAGCTGTACGGCTAAGCTTCCTATCTATGGATTTTTTACATCAGTATTCTTTCCAAAGCAAAGCGGTCTTATCATGATTGGTCTTTACTTTTTAGGTATAGCAATGGGTATTTTAACAGCTGTTATTTCAAGAAAGACTATGTTTCATGGAGAGGCTGTTCCATTTGTAATGGAGCTGCCAAATTATCGTCTTCCAGGAGCAAAAAATGTACTCCAGCTGATGTGGGATAAAGCAAAAGATTTCCTTCAAAGAGCATTTACTGTAATCTTTATGGCATCTCTTGTAATCTGGTTCTTGCAGACATTTGACTTACATTTGGCAATGGTTTCTGATTCCCAAAACAGCATTCTGGCAGCAGTAGCAGGTTTGATTGCACCAGTTTTTGCACCGCTTGGCTTTGGCGACTGGCGTATTTGTACATCTTTAATCGCTGGATTTATGGCAAAGGAAAGCGTTGTTTCTACTTTGTCAGTATTGTTTGGAAGTACAAAGACATTGTTAGAAGTACTCTCGCCGCTGTCAGCAGCATCTCTTCTTGTATTTTGTCTTCTGTACACACCATGTATTGCAGCAATCTCTTCCATTAAAAGAGAGCTGGGAGCAAAGTGGGCAGTAGGCATTGTGCTATTCCAGTGTGCTGTAGCATGGGTGGTTGCATTTGTAGTTCATTTGATTGGAATGGCGATTTTAGCGCTATAATAAAGGGCAGTCGAAAGACTGCCTTTTTTACGTTGAAAATCCTTGAGAGATGCCCATACACCTGGTGCTGTTTCTTATATCATGATCGATGCAAACAACTTAAAAAAAGTCAATGATTCACTTGGTCATAAAAGAGGTGATGAGCTTTTAACAACAGTTGCAAGATGCATGGAAACAGGTGTGAAAAAATCTGCAGGAAATGGAAGCTGTTATCGTGTTGGCGGAGACGAGTTTGTAATTCGCCTGAATAATGCTACAGAGCAGGATGCAAAAGAATGTATGCAGCGCGTGAAAAAAGCACTTACAGCAGCAGATAAAAAGACAGATATTCCGATTTCAGCAGCGATGGGATATGCATGGAGTGATGATCCGGACAAGGATACAGAAAAACTGCTGCAAAGTGCAGATGCTCAGATGTATGAAAATAAGCAGATGATGAAGAAGGGTAAGATACTATAAAGAAAAATAAGGCGGCCATTGGCCGCCTGTTTCATTTCGCCCACGGAAAGATAATCGAGAGGCTGTCATCAGAGGAACTGTTTGTTGAAGAGGTAGTGTCTGTATCTTCTGCAGCAGTATTTTCCGTCATGGTATCTGGTGCAGATTCAGCAGTTTGTGAGCCTTCGGTCTGATTTTCACTTTGAGATTGTCCTGACGTTGGTGCTTGTGTCTCGACCTCGGATTGCTGCACTTGTGTTTCAGCTGACGTATTTGTCTCTGGCTGAATCTCAGTGGACTCTTGTGTCTGTCCAAGCGCTGGATCAAAATAATTGTAAACTTGACCTGGTACCATGCCTCCTCTTGCAGCAGCCATTTCACTGACTGTAACGAGCTCATAGCCGGCAGCAATCAGTTCTGGGATGATGATTTGGGATGCCTGCGCAGAGGATGCTTCCATATCGTGCATAAGCACAATGGCGCCATCCTTTACTTTGCTTCTTATTGTATCACATGTGGTTGCCACATCATGATGCTGCCAGTCAATTGTGTCCACGCACCACATGATAAGCGGATAACCGTCATCAACAGCTGCTACATTGGCACATGATGCATCGTCAGTAGCGCCTGTCGGAGGTCTCATGATGCATGGGCGGTTTCCTGTAATCATCTGCACATAGGAGCTTGTACTGCTGATTTCCTGATCTGTTACCTGTGCATCCATATTTGTAATTTTATAATGATTGTAGGTATGATTTCCAATTTCAGAACCTGAATTTTCAATATTTTGGATAATATCCGCGCAGCGCTCTACATTCCTGCCAAGGACAAAGAATGTAGCATAGGCACCATTTGCCGTCAGAGTATCAAGAATAATCTGTGTATTTTGCGTGGAAGGACCATCATCATACGTCAGCGCAACCATCGGCTTTGTGGCGTCAACAGTGTGCCTAAGCTTTCCCTGTGAGGTAAAATCGTAGACGAGATCACCGATACGGTGGCAGCCTACATATACATGTCCATTTTCATCTGTCATACCAGTAGCGCCGTCAGGAAAAGTAAAATTCCCTGTCACAGCTTTTCCATCTTCACCGAAATAGTAATAATATCCGTCATCGCATTTTACAGTAGAGCAAAAATATTGACGGCCATCATCAGTAAAACAATATGTATCACCATTTTCATCTATATAGCGGCCTGTCTGCATTATGCCGTCATCAGAAAAAAGGTAGCGTGAATTATCAATCATTTGATATCCAGTCAAAAGATAACCATTTTGACAGTAGCCCATCGTGCCGTCAGCATTTGTAACCCAGCCCTCAGCAGGTTTGTTGTTATCATCAGTTCGGTAAAGTGCTTCTTTGCCAAAAGTTTCAGATTCTGTTTCAAAAAAGCTCTCGGATTCATTGGCAGCCAAGCTTTCTTCATAGTCATCTGTTGATGTAACAGTAGTTTGATTAGAAGGTGCGTTTGAAGTACATGCGTTTAAAAAGAACGTGCCAGACAGTCCGAGAGCAAGTGCCAGCTTTTTTAGCTGACATCTTTTTATATTATTATACATGGATGAAATCCCCCATAAATCAAAATTTAGATTTCCATTAGTATAGCACGTAGTTTAAAAAAAGGGAACATGAGAAAAATCACTTTCAGCGAAAAATGTTATTTTCAATCCCAAAAAATCATAGTATAATGAAAAAAAAGGAAACTTGTAGAAGAGCAGAATTACTTGTACTAATGATCTTAGAATCAAGGATACATGAGAGGAGGCAAGAGGATGATAAGAAAGAAGTGGAAGCATTTTTTGATATCAGCTGCATTGCTTGCAATTATATTTGTTAGTATTGAACGTTACGATTAAATATCAAAAATCAGAGTATTATCTTGTCTATCAGCCGGTAGGAATTGACGACTGGTCAATTGTAGGTATTGTGGAAAAGAGTGTTGTTGACTCTGGTATGAGAATGGTTCAGGGAACGACTATCGTTTTGTTGTGCATGATGGTAATATGTATAATGATAGGAGTTGTCATTTTAATGAAGCAGCGTGCAAATGCACAGCTCCAAAAAGAAGCAGACGAGCGCATCAAAGCGGAAAAGAAAAAGGAAATTTCCGAGCAGCTGTTTTTGGGAATTTCGCAGATTGTTGACTGTTTTGCAATTTGCGATTTAGAAAATAACAGATATGAATATGAAGACAAGCGAGGCGAATATCTTTATCCGAAAAAAGGAGCTTATGACCAATTTATTAAGGAAATTTCTGATCAATATACGATATTGACAGATGGAGAAAATGCAAAGTTTACGAATATGCTTTCTGTTTGGAATGTGCGGCAGCTGATAAAGGGACAGAAGGATTCTTATTGTTTGGAGTATTGCGCCAGAGATAAAAGCAGATTCTTTATTATGAATGTGATTCCAGTTGAGTGGGAAGGGGATACGCTTACAAAAATCATGCTTGTTACACAGGATATGGGACAGCAGCATGAGCTTGAAAACCTTGCTAATACAGATGCGCTTACAGGACTCTTTAATAAACGTTATTTTGAAAAAATGATGGAAATAAGAGATGAAAAGAAAAAACCGTATGCTCTGTTTTATATGGATCTTGATCTTTTTAAGCCTGTGAATGATACATATGGCCATGAGATGGGCGATAAGGTTTTAAAAGAAGTGGCAAAAAGACTGCTTAAATGTATCAGAAGCAATGATTATGCCTTTCGCATTGGCGGTGACGAATTTATGCTTATCTTAAATGGAAATCTGGATGCACAGATTTGTAAAAAGAGAATTGAGCGCATAAAAAAACTGATTGGAGAACCGTATGAGTTTGATGGTCATACGATCAAGATAGGAATTAGTTGTGGAAGTGCTGTCTATCCTGATGATGCCGACTGTGCAGCAGATATCCAAAAGATTGCTGATAAACGCATGTATGCAGATAAAAAAATTAACCATGCACAGCGGTGAAAAACATCAAGGCAGGTCGGAGGGGGTTGACTTCTCTTTGAAAACTGTTATAATAAACGATGACTGAGAAAATGTGTAAGTAGTCTGTACCATTCGGTTTTCCAGAGAGGCCGCATAACCTGCTGAGAGTGCTGCCATCCGCCTACAGATGAATTTCAGCATTGGAGTCTTCCACGAAAATTTTGTTTCTGACAAAAGCTAAGTGGATGCAGCTGCTGCATTATGGCAGATCAAGTGCGGATTGTAATAATTTTTATAATCCGAACATGGGTGGTACCGCGGATTTATTCGTCCCATAAAGGTTTTGAAAAAAGCCTCTATGGGACTTTTTTTATTGCTCGTCCCATAGAAAAAGCAACATTTAAGAAAGCAGAGGAAAGGTTATATGCAGGAAACACACAAGCTGTCCGACAATCTTGCTGCTCTGAAGGAGAAGATTGAGACCGGACTGGAAGGATTGTCCAATTCTAAGGAACTGTATGAGTTCAGAAGCTCTTATCTGGAAGGAAAAAAGAGTAAGATCAGCGAGCTGATGAAGGAAATGAGAAATCTTGCACCAGAAGAGCGTGCAGGATACGGAAAGTCAGTAAACGAGTTAAAGGAGTGGGCGATTGATCGTTTCTCCAAGATGGAAGAAAAAATGAAGCAGTTAGAGTTACAGCGCCGCTATGAGTCTGAAAAAATCGACCTGACACTTCCGGCAGATGAGACTGGCATTGGAAATCTTCATCCGATTACACTTGTTCGCAATCAGTTAATCGATATCTTTGCAGGCATGGGCTTTGAGATCTATGAGGGCGCAGAGATCGAAAATGATTACTATAACTTTACGGCACTGAACACACCGAAGGATCATCCGGCAAGAGATATGCAGGATACTTTCTATCTGTCACCAGAGTTCTTGCTTCGCACACAGACCTCATCAGGTCAGATTCATGTTATGGAGAGCAAGAAGCCGCCGATCAAGATTTTATCTCCAGGAAGAGTATTCCGTTCTGATGATGATGCGACTCATTCTCCAATGTTCCATCAGATGGAGGGACTTGTTGTTGATAAGGGAATTACCCTGTCTGATTTAAAGGGTATGCTTGATCTGTTTGTACAGAAAATTTACGGAGAGGGAACTGTGACCCGTCTTCGTCCGTCTTACTTCCCATTCACAGAGCCGTCTGTAGAGGTTGACTGCAGCTGCTTTGAGTGCGGCGGCAAGGGCTGTAATTTGTGTAAGGGAACTGGCTGGATCGAAATTCTTGGTGCTGGCGTAGTAAATAAGAAAGTCCTTGAAAACTGTGGCATCGATTCCGAAGAATACAGCGGTTTTGCGTTTGGTATCGGTCTTGAGCGTACTGCAATGCTTAAGTATGGTATCAACAACATCAAGATGCTGTTTGGATCGGATCTGCGTGTCCTGAAACAGATTAACGAGAAATAAGAAAGGACGGAAACGAATATGTTAGTACCATTAAGTTGGCTTAAAGAATATGTAGATATTGATGTAACACCGCAGGAGCTTGAAAAAAAGCTGTTTGACGGCGGATTTGAGGTAGAGGAGCTGTATCAGGTTGGTCATGACATCGATAAGATTGTAGTTGGTCTTGTTGAGACTTGCGAGCCGATTCCAGAGACACATCTTCATGTGTGTCAGGTTAATGCAGGTGAGTATGGCACTATGCAGATTTGCTGCGGCGCTGACAATGTACAGGCAGGCGGCAAGTATCCAGTAGCACTTGTTGGTGCAACTGTTTATGCAACAGCAAAGGATCATAAGACAATCGAAGGCGTGATGACAATTAAAAAGGGTAAGCTTCGCGGTTTTGAGTCATATGGTATGCTTTGCTCTGGAACAGAGCTTGGCTTAACAGAGGATCTGTATCCGGGTGCAGGCTATAATGGTTTGTTAGAGATGCCGGCTGATGCACAGCCTGGTGCAGATGTAAAGGCTATCACAGGTCTTGATGACTGGATGTTTGACATTTCATTAACTGCAAACAGACCGGACTGTCAGAGCATCTTAGGAATTGCAAGAGAGGTTTCTGCAATGCTTGAGAAGCCATTAAAGATGCCATCAACCGATTATACAGAGACTGATGTAAAGAAGGATGGCTTTAAGGTAAGTGTTGAGGCACCAGATCTTTGCCCGCGCTACAGTGCACACTATGTGTATGATGTAAAGATGGGTGAGTCTCCATCATGGATGAAGCGCCGTCTTGCACTTGTTGGTATTGGATCAATCAGCAACATCGTAGATATCACAAACTATGTATTAAAAGAGATCGGACAGCCAATGCACGCATTTGACTGCTCTTACCTTGAGGGCAACGAGATTTGCGTAAGAAGAGCACATGAGGGTGAAAAGATTGTTACACTTGATGAGCAGGAGTACACAATGTCACCAGCTAATCTTGTTATCTGCGACGGCGTAAAGCCAGTTGCTTTAGCAGGTGTTATGGGCGGTTTAAATTCCGAGATTCGTGACACAACAGAAAGTGTTATGTTTGAGGCTGCTAAGTTTGCAAGAGATAATGTCAGAAAGACTGCAAGAGCACTTGGAAAGTCCTCTGATTCAAGTTCAAGATTTGAGAAGGGCGTGGATGAATACTCAACTGTTCTTGGTATGAAGCGTGCACTTCATTTAATCGAGGAGCTTGGCTGCGGAAAGGTATCTTCTACTCATGTAGATGTTAATGTTGGAAACAGCATTGAGCCTCAGCCGATGCAGGTAAGCATCCATAAGGTAAACAGCGTTCTTGGAATTGAGGTTCCGGCAGAGGAGATTGTACGTCTGATGAAGAATTTAAACTTCAATCCGACAGTTGACGGTGACGTACTGACTCTTCAGGTACCAGCTTACCGTGAGGATATGCTGCCAGATGGTGAGAATGATGTAGAGCGTTATCCAGATGTGGCAGAGGAAGTAATCCGTATGTATGGTTATGACCATATTAAGTCAACATTTATGCCTTCTGCACAGGTAACAGCAGGCGGATATAACAAAGAGCAGAAGGGCGAGCTTGCATTAAAGCGTACTCTTTGTACTATGGGTGCATATGAGTGTATGCATTACTCATTCTTCTCTCCGTCTGATTTGGATCTTTTGAAGTTCCCGGCTGATGCGAAGGAGCGTTTCGCAATTCAGATCATGAATCCAATCAATATTGATCTGTCATTAATGCGCACCACACTTGCTGCATCAATGCTCAATGCTATTTCAAGAAATGAAAAGCAGGGTATTCTTGATGGAAGACTTTTTGAGGTTGCAAATATCTTTATTCCGAAAAATCTGCCGCTTACCGAGTATCCGGATGAGAGAAAAACACTTTGTGTTGGTACCTTCGGTGCAAAGGAATCCTTCTACACAATGAAGGGCATTGCAAACGGAATCGCAGACAGCTTAGATGTTGCATTTACTTATGAGCCAATTCAGAAATCCTTCCTGCATCCGTATCAGGCAGTAAAGGTATTATGTGAGGGCGAAGAAATTCGGTAAGGTTGCATACGACATTCAGGACAAGTTAAGCATGCGTGCAAGCGCATATGTTATGGAGCTTGATCTGGAGATTCTGTCCAAGTGGTATGATAAGAAGAGAACCTTCATTCCGCTGCCAAAGTTTGCAGAAGAGAAGCGTGACCTTGCATTCGTAATGGATAAAGAAATCACATGTGGAGAGATCGAGGACTGCATCCGCAAGGAAAATAAGTATGTAAAGGAAATCAAGCTGTTTGATATCTACGAGGGAGGCCAGATTCCGGAAGGAAAGAAGAGTATGGCATTCTCTATCACATTCGTTCCAAAGGATGAGGCATTTGACGATGCACGCGTTCAGAAGTTTGTTGACAAGATCTGTGCAAAGTTAAACGAGGAGTACGGCGTAGAGCTGAGAGCGTAAGCAACTAGCAATACAAGATTTAAAATATAGAGACCTCTGCAGGGCTGGAAAAGCTTTGTAGGGGTCTCTTTTTTAAAATTTCCACTTTAATTGTTTGCCAGAAAAATATATAATAACAATTATAAGCAGCGTCTAACTCTGTAGAAATTACAAAGCGCATCTAAAGACACGTAAGACAAGGTATTATAAAAATGTGATTAACATTGAAATTCTTTCGAATTTTTTGTAAGATAATAAAAAAAATCTTGTCTATATAAATGAAAACGTCTTTAAAGGAAAGAAAATATGTAGAAATGCATATTAGCATTCTAGAGTCTGGTGATGGTGGAACGATAAAGGAAAACATAGC
>ERZ835880.1786-NODE-1786-length-16124-cov-6.851080_pt1 | contig 16124 bp, 15 predicted proteins | sample MGYA00519944_ERZ835880 | MGnify/ENA primary metagenome ERZ835880 (study PRJEB31850, sample SAMEA3708787) | human gut metagenome | biome: human gut; feature: human-associated habitat; material: faeces | place: China | collected 2014 ... | reverse complement strand
ATGCCATTCCCGACGACATGGAAGGCCTTGACATCGGCGAAGAGACCCGCAAGCTCTTTGCGGACGCCGTCAAGAGCGCCAAGACCGTCGTCTGGAACGGCCCGATGGGCGTGTTTGAGAATCCGACGCTTGCACAGGGTACCATCGCCGTGGCACAGGCTCTGGCCGATTCCGATGCCGTGACCATCGTCGGCGGCGGCGACTCCGCGGCTGCCTGCGAGCAGCTCGGCTTTGCCGATCAGATCACGCACATCTCCACGGGCGGCGGCGCTTCTCTGGAGTTCCTTGAGGGCCTCGAGCTGCCGGGTATCGCCTGCCTGCAGGATCGCTGAGCGGGAGCGCGGAATGAACAGAAAATATCGCAAAACGCTCATTGCCGGCAACTGGAAAATGAATAAAACGCCGACGCAGACGAAGGCGTTCATGACCGAGCTGAAGGGCCTGCTGCCGAAGGGCCGCTGGTGTGATATCGCGCTGTGCGTCCCGGCTGTGTGCATCCCGGCCGCAGTCCGCGCCATGCGCGAGACACGCGTGGCCATCGGTGCAGAGAACTGCAATGCGCACACCTCCGGTGCCTATACCGGCGAGATCGCCGCGGATATGCTCGTTGATGCAGGGTGCAAATATGTCATCCTCGGTCACTCCGAGCGCCGCGCCATGGGCGAGACGGATGCGGACGTGAATGCAAAGCTTCATACGGCGCTGGATGCGGGCCTGATCCCGATCGTCTGCTGCGGCGAAACGCTTGCACAGCGGGAATCCGGCTGGAGCCGCCCACCATGAGGACCTTGGCGATGTCATTGCCGGTGAGGCCGGCGTCGCCCAGAGCCTGACGGACGGGGCCTGCGGTGGCCTCCACCAGATGAGCGGTCAGCTCGTTGAACTTGGCCCGGGTCAGGGTCAGATCCAGGTGCTTGGGGCCGGTGGCATCCGCAGTGATATAGGGCAGGTTGATGTTGGAGGTGGTCACGCCGGACAGCTCGATCTTGGCCTTCTCGGCAGCCTCCTTCAGGCGCTGCATGGCGACCTTGTCGCCGCTGAGGTCGACGCCGTCGGTACGCTTGAACTCGCTGACCATCCACTTCATGATGCACTCATCGAAGTCGTCGCCGCCGAGGCGGTTGTTGCCCGCGGTGGCCAAGACTTCAATGACGCCGTCGTCGATATCGAGGATGGAGACATCGAACGTACCGCCGCCGAGGTCGTAGACCATGACCTTCTGGCTCTGCTCCTTGTCGACGCCGTAGGCGAGGGCCGCGGCCGTCGGCTCGTTGATGATACGCTTGACCTCGAGGCCGGCGATCTTACCGGCGTCCTTGGTCGCCTGACGCTGCGCATCGGTGAAGTAAGCGGGAACGGTGATGACGGCTTCGCTCACGGGGCCGCCGAGGTAAGCCTCCGCGTCGCTCTTGAGCTTCTGCAGGATCATCGCGCTGATCTCCTGCGGGGTGTACTTCTTGCCGTCGACTTCGACTTTATAATCAGAGCCCATCTCGCGCTTGATCGAAGAGATCGTGCGCTCGGGGTTGGTGATGGCCTGACGCTTTGCGACCTGACCGACCATACGCTCGCCGGTCTTACTGAACGCGACGACGGACGGGGTGGTGCGGTTGCCTTCGGCGTTGGGGATGACGACGGCTTCGCCGCCTTCCATCACGGCCACACAAGAGTTGGTAGTACCAAGGTCAATACCGATAACTTTAGACATAATGTTGTCCTCCTAAGATCTATCTTAATTTTTTTGTTAACGAAATTGATTTATCATTTCGCGCTTCCGCGCGGAATTTGCACTTTAATTAATTGGCCACTTTTACAATGGCAAATCGCAGCACCTTATCGCCCAGCGTGAAGCCCTGCTGAAGCACCTCGACCACGGTATTTTCGCCGTAGTTTTCGTCTTCCACATGCATCACGGCGTTGTGCTTTTCAGGGTCAAAGGGCTTTCCGGCGGCGTCCATCGTTTCAACGCCCAGCTTTTTGAGGCTCTCTTTGAACTGGTTGAACACCATCTCAAGGCCCTTGCGGTGGGGCGACTCCTCGTCGCCGTACTGGGCAAGGCCACGCTCAAGGTTATCGTAAACGCCCAGCAGCGCCTTGATCGTGTCGATCTTCGCGTCGGCGTAAAGGCTTTCCTTTTCCTTCGCAGTGCGCTTGCGGTAGTTGTCGTACTCGGCGGCAAGGCGCAGGTATTTGTCCTGCTCGTCGGCAAGCGACTTGGCAAGGCCTTCCATCTTCTCCATCTGCTCGCGCGTGACGGTGAAGGTCTCGGGCTCCGCGCTCTTCTCAGCGGTCTCGTCAGCCTTGGCGGTCTCTGCGGTCTTGGCCGCCTCGTCTGCTGTCGGCTGCTGTGCCGTGTTCTTTTCCGGCGTGCTCTCCGCCGCGTTCTGCTTGTCTTTCTTACCCATTTCTTACTCCTTATCTTCTTCCCTGGGCGGAAGCTCGTTCTTGCCGAACATCCGCGTCAGGCTGTCTGCAAAATAACTCAGCCGCGCCGTCACGGTGGCGTAGTCCATTCTGGTGGGACCCACCACACCGACGAGGCCGCGCATCCCGTCGCCGATATCGTAGCTGGCGACGACCACGCTCGTTTCCTTGAGCGCCTCGTTCACGTTTTCCGGCCCGATCAGGATCTTGAGCGGTGCACCGTCATCCGGCACGGGAAGCTCTTCCTTGTTATCCACAAGGAATGTCACGAGATCGTGCGCCTTGTCGACATCGCGGTACTCAGGCATTTTCAAGATCTGGCTCGCGCCCGCGGTCTCCACATTGCGCTGCGCGCTCTGCTCGAGCACACCGATCGCATATTCGACCGCCTTGGACACCACTAAAAATAGCTCGGGCGAAAGCTGCTCGGAAAGGCTCATCAGCCTTGCACTCATCTCATCGGCGCTCCGGCCGGTGAAGTGCGTGTTCAAAAGCTCCTTGATGTCCGCAAGCCGCTGGCTGTCGAACGGGAGGTCCGAGCGCTGGAGCTGGCTCTTCACGCGGTTATCCTCGCCCATCACCACGACGATGAAGCTCATTTCATCGACCGCGATGAGCTCGAAGCGCTTGACGCTCGCCTCGCGCCGTCCGCCCGTCACGCTGTACACGGGGTAATTGACGATGCTCGACACCATCTGCCCCGCCTTGGCGATCACGCTGTCCGTGCCGCTGAGCTTGGACTTTAGCTGCTCGTTGATCTCCTCCGCTTCTGTTTCGGAGACCTCGCGCTTTTCCATCAGCTCGTTAACGTACAAGCGGTAACCTTTCGGCGACGGCACGCGTCCGGCGGACGTGTGCGGCTGCTCAAGGTAGCCCATTTCGACCAGATCCGCAAGCTCGTTGCGGATGGTCGCGGAGCTCACCGAACCGCCCATCTCCTCGGCCAGCGCCTTGGAGCCGACCGGCTCAGCCGCAGCGATGTAATCCTCGACAACGCGCTTGAGAATCTGCTTTTTGCGCTCGGTCAAGTCCATACGCCGCGCTCCTTTCGTAGCTTTAGCACTCCTTTCCCTCGAGTGCTAAACGCAGTGTACCACCGACATTTCCCATTGTCAATAGGAGGCAGTGTAAACAGTTTGTGAACTACGCAACAGTCAGGCCAAGGCCTGCCTTTTGAAGCGTTTTCACTCCGCTCTGTGCCTCGCCTACGGCTCGACACTCGCTGCGCGAGAAGAGTTTTTTGGCACGCACACGCCCCAGGGCGGCTTCTCTTGCTGCTCTGCGGCAATTCACTTTCTGTCGCGCCAAAAAAGATTTAACATTATTTGCCGCCGTGCGCGGCAGTCCTGGGCAGCCGTTGGCAGCTTCGCTGCCTTACGGATGCCGCGTACCCCTTGTGGGTAAAAGTCTGCGACGCTTTTCCATTTCACGGCAGCTTCGCAGAATTCCGTGCCCGCAGGCACGGAAAAAATAGAATCGTAAATTCCGACGACATGCGCGTCGGAATTTACTCTTTGCGCGGAGCGCGTGTCGCAGCCGCCCTCTGGGCGGCAAGGCACGAAGCGGAGTGTATCTCCCTCAAAAAGCGGCGCTGCCGCTTTTGGAAGAATAAAAAAAGAGGAACGCTTTCGCGTTCCTCTTTTTTAAAGAACCTTTATTCGGCCTTGGGCGCTTCGGCGGCTTTTGCGGCTTCAGCAGCCTTGGCTTCGGCGGCTGCCTTGGCGGCAGCGGCCTTGCGCTCGGCGGCAGCCTTCTGCGCGGCCTTGAACTTCTCCTTCTCCTCGGGGGTCGGGATGGGCTCGATGGCGTTGCGCGGGCAGGCCTTGGCGCACATGGTGCAGTTTTTGCACTTGGTGTAGTCGATGACGGCCACGTTGTTGACGACGTGGATGGCGTCGAACTTACAGGTGCGCTCACACATACCGCAGGCGATACAGGAGTTGGCGCACACCTTCGTGACGGCGGGACCCTTCTCCTTGTTCGAGCAGTTGACGAAGACCTTCTGCTTGTAGGGCACCTCGACGATCAGCTTGCGCGGGCAAACCTCGCGGCAGGCGCCGCAGTCGGTGCACTTCTCCTTGTCGACCTCGGCGACGCCCTGCTCATTGATATGGATGGCGTCGAACTGGCAGGCGGCAACGCAGGTGCCAAAGCCCATGCAGCCAAAGGAGCACGCGGTCGGACCGCCGGCGACCTTCGTCGCGGCGACGCAGTCGTGAAGACCGACATACTCGAAATTCTTCACAGAGGCCTCACCGCCGTTGCACAGCACATGCGCGACCTGCTTTTCGCCGCTGGGGGCTTCCATGCCCATGATCTCAGCGATCTTGGCGGCGCCCTCTGCGCCAGCGGGCGCGCAGGCGGTGACGGGAGCCTTACCGGCAAGAATTGCCTCGGCGCAGCCCGCGCAGCCGGGATAGCCGCAGCCGCCGCAGTTTGCGCCGGCGAGGCAGGCCTGGATCTTGGGCAGGCGCTCATCGACCTTGACCTCAAAGGCCTTGGCCGCAACGGACAGGATCAGGCCGAACACGACGGCGATCACGCCCAGCACGAGAACAGCAAAAATTACATTCATCATTTCTTTGTTCCCTCCTTACATGGGCCACACCTGCAGGCCGGAGAAGCCCATGAATGCAAGGGCGATCAGGCCTGCGGTGATCAGCGCGATGGGGAAGCCTTCAAATGCCTTGGGATAGTCGGCAAACTCCAGGCGCTCGCGCACCGTGGAGAACAGGTAGATCGCCAGCAGGAAGCCAAGGCCGCCGGTGATGCCGTAAACCACGGATCCGATGAAGTTGTAGTCGTTCTGCACGTTGAGCAGCACCACGCCGAGCACGGCGCAGTTGGTGGTGATCAGCGGCAGGTACACGCCGAGGGCCGTGTAGAGCGTCGGCATGGACTTTTTGAGGAACATCTCGATGAACTGCACGAGGCTCGCCACCACGAGAATGAAGGCGACGGTCTGCATGTAGTCAAGGCCGAGCTTGACGAGGATGATGTTCACGCCGTAGCAGAACGCCGAGGCAAGGCCCATGACGAACGTAACGGCAAGGCCCATACCGATGGCGGTGTCGCTCTTTTTCGACACGCCGAGGAACGGGCAGATACCCAGGAACTGCGAGAAGATGAAGTTATTCGTCAGGATCGCGCCGAGGGAAATAGCAAGTAACTTAGTCACACTCATTTTTATTTACCCTCCGTTTCTTTCTTTTCCGCGTTCTTCTTCTCGCTTCTGGCAAGCGCCCACTGCATGATGGCGATCAGCGTGCCGAGGCAGAGGAAGCCGCCGACGGGCAGCGTGAGCATACTGGCGGGAACATAGGAAGAAGGCATGACCTGGATGCCGAGCAGCGTGCCCGCGCCCAAGAGCTCGCGGAACGCGCTCAGGATCAGCAGCACCACCGTGTAGCCGATGCCCTGGCAGATGCCGTCCACCGCGGAGGCGGCAACGGAGTTCTTGCTGGCAAAGGCCTCGGCGCGGCCGAGGATGATGCAGTTGACGACGATCAGCGGGATGAACACGCCAAGGCTCTCGGCGATGTCAGGGACAAACGCCTGCAGGCACAGATCAACGATCGTAACGAAGCCCGCGATGACGACGATGTAGCACGCGATACGCACTTCGTTGGGGATGATCTTGCGCAGAAGGGAAATAAAGATGTTGGAAAGCGTCAGGATGATGAGAACGGAGATGCCCATGCCAAAGCCGTTTGCAACGCTCGTGGTGATGGCCATGGTGGAGCACATACCGAGCACCTGCACCAGAACGGGGTTTTGGTAGATCAGACCGTCTTTGAGCTGTTTGTTGAAATTCATAGATCGTTCCCCCTTTCTCAGTTCATGGCCTCGGCGGCAGCCAGAGCGGCGTTGACGCCCTTGGTCACGCCCTTGGTGGAGACCGTCGCGCCGGTGACGGCGTCGATGTTCTGCTTGACGACGAGCGTGCCCGCGCCGGACTTGCCGACGAACTGATCGAGCGCGCCGGTGCCTGCGGAGGTCGCTTCATTGTCCATGACCTTGGAGCCGATGCCTGCGGTCTCGGAAGCCTTGACGATGGAAACGCCCGTGACGGTGAGGTCGGTGTCCACGCCGACGATCATCACGATGTTGCCCTGAGAGCCGCTCGCGGTGACCTTGAAGGCATAGCCGATGGTGTCGCCGCCGGACTGCACCTCATAGACCTCGCTCAGCTTGCCGCCCTGGTCGTTGGCGGCGTCGATCATGGCCTGCGGGATCTCCTCCATCGGGGGGAATTCGCAGTCGGCCGCGGAGACGACCTTGGCGAGCGCCTCTTCGGTCTTTTGCTTGTTGATGGCCGCGATCTTGTCCGCGGTCAGCATGTTGGTCAGGCCCAGCAGCAGCGCGACGACCAGTGAGATCGCCGTCAGCGTACCGGCTACCTTGAAAATGAATTTACCTTCGATCTTCATTTCTTTGCCGCCTCCTTCGCTGCTTTCTTATCTACGCCGAAGCGGGTGGGCTTGGTGTACTTGTCAATGATCCAGGTGCAGCAGTTCATCACAAGGATGGAGTAGCAAACGCCCTCGGGATAGGAGCCGAAGTAGCGGATGAACACCGTGATGAGACCGCAGCCGATGCCGAAGATCAGCTGGCCCTTCTTCGTGACGGGCGAGGTGACATAGTCGGTGGCCATGAAGAACGCGCCGAGGAACAGGCCGCCGCCGAGCACGTTGTAGAGCATCCAGCTCATCGCGTCGTTGCCCTGGGGGAAGAGGAACGTAAGCACGGCCACCGTGCCGATGTAGGCAACGGGGATCTGCCAGGAGATGACCTTGCGGAAAATTAAGTACAATCCGCCGATGAGCAGCATCATCGCGGAAATCTCACCGAGAGAGCCGCCGATGTTGCCGATGAACATATCGGACAGGCTGTACTGTGCCGTCACCTCGGCAAACTCGCCGCCCTTCATCATGGCGAGCGGGGTGGCCGCGGTCACGACGTCAGCGCCGCCGAAGAGGGGCGCCTTGCCGGAGGCCGGGTCGATCCAGGAGGTCATCTGGCTCGTGTAGCACGCGACGAGCGCGGCACGGCCGGCCAGCGCGGGGTTCAGGAAGTTCTTGCCAAGGCCGCCGTAGAGCTGCTTGACAAGGAAGATCGCGAAGAAGTTGCCGACGATCAGCATCCAGTAGGGAAGCGTCACGGGGCAGACGAACGCGAGCAGGACACCGGTGACGGCGGCGGACAGGTCGCCGAGCGTCTGCGTCTTGTGCATCAGCTTACGGTAGAGCCACTCGAAAAACATCGCGGAAACCACGCTCACGAGCACGGAGATCAGCGCGCGGAAGCCGAAGCGGATGACGCTCATGATGAGCGCGGGGCACAGCGCGATGATCACGTCGAGCATGATCGAGCGCGTGTCTTCATTGTTGCGGATATGGGGGTTGGAGGAAGCGATGAGCTTCAGACCCTTATAATCATTCAGCATCTCTTAAGCCTCCTTCTTTGCTTCTTCGGCAGCCTTGGCAGCCTCAGCCGCGGCCTTGGCCTTGGCGGCGGCTTCCTTGACCTTCTGCTTGCCGACCTTGAACGAATGCGTCAGGTGCAGGCGGCCCGGGCAGATGTAAGAGCACGCGCCGCACTCGATGCAGTCCATGACGTGCGCCGCCTCGAGATCCTCGATGCGGTTCTTCTGCACATATAAATAGAGGTACAGGGGCTCGAGGTGCATGGGGCACGCCTCAACGCAGCGGCCGCAGCGGATGCAGGTCGGGTCCTCGGAGACCTTGTTCTCATTCGCGGCGAACGCCAGCACCGCGCCCGTGCCCTTGGCCACGGGGAAGTCGGCGGAGGCCTGCGCCATACCCATCATCGGGCCGCCGGCGATGAGCTTGAACGTCTCGTCCTTCAGGCCGCCGCAGGCGTCGAACAGGAGCGAGACCGGCGTGCCGATCGGGCACTCGAGGTTCTTCGGCTCCACAACGCCGCTGCCGGACACGGTGACGACCTTGCGCACCACGGGCATGCCGTCCTTGATGGCATGGTAGATGGCGATGGTGGTGTTGATGTTGAACACGGCGCAGCCGATGTTCGCGGGAAGACCGCCGGGGGGCACCTGCTTGCCGGTGATGGCCTGGCAGAGCTGCTTTTCACCGCCCTGAGGGTAGCGGCAGCGCAGCGATTCGACCACGACGGGAGCCTTCTGCTCGGCGATGACCTTGTTGAGGGCCTCGATGCCGTTTTTCTTGTTGTCCTCCACGCCGATGACGACCTTGCTCACGCCGAACATCTTGGCGAGGTAGCAGCAGCCGCCAATGATCTCAGCGGGGCGCTCAAGCATCGCGCGATGGTCGCCGGTGATGTAGGGCTCGCACTCCGCGCCGTTGATGATGACGGTATCGACCTTGCCGATGCCGCTGGAGATCTTCGTGTGCGTGGGGAACGTTGCGCCGCCCATACCGACGATACCGGCCTGCTTGACCATTTCGACCATTTCCTCCACGCTCAGCGCGTCGGGGTCGGCCGGAGCATGGACTTCCTCGCTCAAGTCGTCCTTGAAGTCATTGTCGATGACAACGGACATGACCTTGCCGCCCATGGAATAGGGACGGGGCTCCACCGCAGCGACCGTACCGGATACGCTTGCGTGAATGGGAGCGCCGAGACCTTTGAATTCGCCGATCTTCTGTCCAAGCTTGACATAGTCGCCCTTGGAGACCGTCGGGGTGCAGGGTGCGCCGAAGTGCATCGACATGGGGATCACCACCTGAGCAGGGGCTTGTAACTGCTCGATGGCCTTTTCATTGGTAGCAGCCTTCATATCATTGGGATGAACGCCGCCAAAGAAAGCTTGTGCCATAGTCTTCACCTCATCTTTATACTGCCAGAGCAGCGGAAACACTGCTCCATAATCGGATAGATTATATCCCCTTTCTTTTCTCTTGTCCAGAAAATATTCTTCATGACCATCATTTTCCTACATAATTTATCAGATTTCGCCGTCATTTTTTCGCAAAAACAGCATTTTGCCAAACAATTTGCCTTTCGGCGGCCCGCGGAGAGAATAACCCATTTCTCCGCTTCTTGACGTGTTCCGGACGCGATGCTATAATTATGTATTACTATTTTTATGAATTTCGTGCATTTTCCGCACTTTGCCGTCCGTTTTTCCCCGTTCCGGCAAGAAAGGAGCTTTTTTATGCCCATGCAGCTCGATACCGGCGCGATCAAGGCAGAATCGCGCTCACTGCTGCGCACCGGTGAGGTCAATCCCTTCCGGATGACGCTTTTCTATCTTCTCATCACCCTTGTGCTCGATATGATCAACTCGGGCGTGAGCTATATGATCGACTCTGCCGGCGGCTTCACAGTGCTCTCGTTCAGCTTTGTGAGCATCCTCGTCGGCCTCGTCGCACTCGTTCTGAACGCAGGGTATTACTGCTACTGCTTCGGCATCCTGCGCCGTGAGGAAATGCCGTATGAGAGCCTTTTTGACGCGTTCCCCTTTGCCGGGAAGGTCATCCTGCTTTCCATCGTCGAGGGCGTTTTCATCTTCCTGTGGTCGATGCTTTTCGTCATCCCCGGCATCATCGCGGCCTACCGCTACTCGTTCGCCATGCTGAACCTGTGTGAAAATCCCGAGCTCGGCGTGATGGAGGCATTGAACCTGAGCAAGCGGCAGACAAATGGCTATAAGATGCAGCTTTTCCTGCTCCAGCTCAGCTTCATCGGCTATCAGATCGCCGCGGTGCTTATCGCGCTGCTCTACGAATACGTCATCATCAGCTACCTGCCCGACTCGCTCTCCGGTGCGGTGCTCGGTGCTCTGATCTACGGCGTGCTCTCGGCGGTCGTGGGCGTCTACCTGACGCCGTATCTGAACCTTTCGACCTGCCGCTTCTACCAGCTCGCCACCGCGCCGCAGGTAAACGAGCCGCCGCACTTCGACTCCTGGAACGACAACTTCTGAACGCAGCAAAAAAGAGGGATATCTCGCATGAGATATCCCTCTGTCATTTTTTGTTTTACTTCAGCACGTAGACGTTCTTGATGCCGAGGAGCTTGCAGAGCTCGGTCTTTTCGGCGATGTCCGCCTCGCTCTCGTACCAGACGACGATCGTGGAGCCGTCCTTTTCCTTACAGAGAAGGTACGAGCTGTCGAAGCGGTTCGAGTGCGATTTCTGCACGGCACTGTCGTTCAAATACGCGCTCAGTTCGTCCTGCGTCAGCTCGCGCAGCGCGCCCACCTTGCCGCCTTTCACGCTCTGCGCCGCGGGGACGGCGTTGATGACCACGCTGCCGCCCTTGCCGGCCTTGACCGCCGCGTCGTAGACCTGCTCTACCGCCGCGCGCGGGGACAGCGGCACCGCGCCGCTCGTGCCCGTCAGGCTCTCAACCGGCACCGCGCCGGAGGGCGCCGCGCTCACGCTCGTCACGCTGACTTTGGCCTTGAGGCCGTTGTAGGCGCGCAGCAGCACCGCCGCGGCCTGCTCGCGCGTTGTGTCGTTTTTCGGCGCGAACGTCGTTAAGTTCATACCCACCACAAGGCCCATGCGCCAGGCGAGCGTGATATAGCCGGGATTCGTCGAAACATCGGTGAACGGGCACTCATCCTGCACCGTGCCGGAAAGCGTGCTGTACCCCAGTGCGCGGACGGTCATCGCGGCCATCTCCTCACGCGTGATGGGGTCGTTCGGTCGGCAGGTCGTGCTGTGGCCGGAGAACACGTCGTGCGCGCCCGCGGTCTCAATGGCGCTATAATACCACTTTTTCGCATCCTGATTGTCGGTATAGCTGCCCTTTTCGGGCGTTACGGTCTTCCAGCCCATCAGGCGGCAGAGCGCCGCGGCATAGGCCGCGCGCGTCATCTTCTGCCCGAGGCCGAACTTGCCGTTTCCGATGCCCTGCAATAAGTTGTACTGCTTGCACTGCGCGATGCTTTGGCTCGCCCAGTTCTTGTCCGGCACGTCGGAATAGCCGGATTTGTTGGCGGCGAGCGCGAGCGTCGTGGTCATCACGAGCGCAAGAAGAAGCGCCGTCAGGCGCGTCATGATTTGTTTCATTGGTATTTTCCCCCTTTTGGGTAATCTTTCTGCCGTATTGTAGCACAAAGTCGCGTGGATAGTCAAATTTCCTCTTTACCTTTGCCGTGGTCTTTGTTAAAATAATAGATTGTATTAGTATGATGAGGCAGTATTGCCTGAGATAGTATGCCCAAAAGTTCTCAAAAGAAAGAAGGTGAGCCGAAACATGAAGTACGAGCACTGGCAGATCCCCGCCGCGCCGGAGGATGCCATCAAGACGCTGATGGACGCGGGATACCCCTATCTTGTCTCGTCGGTGCTGGCCGCGCGCGGCGTTCAAACGAGCGAGCAGGCCGCCGAAGCGCTCGAGCGCGAGAAGACGCTCGCTCACTCCCCGTTTTTAATGAAGGACATGGACAAGGCCGTCGCGCGCATCTCGAAGGCGCTTGAAAACGGCGAAAAGCTGGCGGTCTTCGGCGACTACGACGTGGACGGTATCACCTCGACCTGCCTTCTGACCGATTATCTCCGCTCGCGCGGGGCGGATGTGACGATGCACATCCCCCGCCGCATCGAGGAGGGCTACGGCCTCGGCTGTGACGCTATCCGCACGCTCTCTGAGTCCGGCGTGACGCTGATCGTCACGGTCGACTGCGGCATCACGGGCGTGGACGAGACGGCCTACGCCGCGACGCTCGGCGTCGATCTTGTCATCACCGACCACCACGAGTGCAAGGAGCAGCTCCCCGCCGCCGTGGCCGTCGTCGACCCCCACCGGCCCGACTGCCCGTACCCTTTTAAGCATTTGGCGGGCGTGGGCGTGGCGCTCAAGCTCGTTTTGGCCCTTGGCGAAGGGCGCGAGGATGCGCTGTTTGCGCGCTACTGCACGCTTGCCGCCATCGGCACGATCGCCGACGTCATGCGCATGGAGGGCGAGAACCGCACCATCGTGCAGTGCGGGCTTGAGAGCATCGACCGCAGCGACTTTACGGGGCTGCACGCGCTGCTGCGCGAGGCGGGGCTCACGTCGCGCCCCATCTCGTCGATCCAGATCGGCTTTGTGCTCGCCCCGCGCATCAACGCCGCGGGCCGCATGGGCCGCGCCGAGCTGGCCGCGGAATTGTTGCTCACCGACGATCCCGCCCGCGCGGAAAAGCTCGCGCGCGAGCTGTGCGAGCTCAACCGCGAGCGCCAGAGCGTGGAGCAGGACATTTTCCGCCGCGCCATCGAGCAGATGGAGGACCTTCCCGAGAGCGAACGCAGTGCGCTCGTGTTGTCCAGCGAGGACTGGCATCAAGGCGTCGTGGGCATTGTGGCGTCGAGACTTTCCGAAAAATTCTCCTGCCCGAGCTTTATGATCCACCTCTCCGGCGGGTCGGGTAAGGGCTCGTGCCGCAGCTACGGCGGCTTTAACCTCTTCAATGCGCTCGAAGCGTGCTCCGACCTTCTTGTGAGCTTCGGCGGACACGAGCTCGCCGCGGGCTTCACGATCGAAGAGCGCAACATCCCCGCGTTCCGCACGCGGATGAACCAGTATGTGCGCGCCCACACGGGCGAGCATCCGCCGGTGTCGATGCTCGACGTCGACGTCGACTTGCAACACCCCTCGCTCATCACGCTTGAGGAGGTCGAGGCACTTTCGCTCCTCGAGCCCTACGGCGCGGGCAACAACCGCCCCGTCTTCTGCCTGCGCGGCGCAACGCTCGAGAGCTTGCAGGGCGTGGGCCAGAACCGGCACTTAAAGCTGAAACTACAGAAAAGCCGCGTGAATTTCGACGGCATTTTCTTCTCCGTCACCGCCGACGAGTGCGGCGTGTGCGCGGGTATGCGTGTGGACGCGGCGTTCTATCTGCAGGTGAACGAGTTCCGCTCCCAGCGCTCCATCCAGCTCCAGCTCATCGACCTGCGCCCCTCGCTCGACCCCAGCGGGCGCGAGAATGAGGCGCTTTCCCTCTGCCGCGAGCTGATTAGCGGCGGCACGCTCTCCCCGCGCGACGCAGCAAGAGCGCTCCCCTCGCGCGACCAGTTCGTGCGCGCGTGGCGCGTTCTGGAGCGCGAAGTCGGGCCTGACGGCGTCAGCGAGCCCATGCTGCCGCTGCTGCGGCATTTGAGCTCGGAAATGGTCGGCGCGGAGACGTTTCTGCGCACGGCGATGTGTTTGCAGGTCTTCGCCGAGCGCGGGCTTCTTTCGATCGAGCGCAAGGACACGACCCTCACGCTCCGCCTGACGGCGGACGGAAAAAAGGTTGAGCTTAACAAGAGCCCCTACCTTTCCGCCCTGCACGGCTTTCTTTCGTAATTAAAGGAGACGATTCGGATATGACAGCACAGGATAAAGCATTAAAAGAGAATACCGCTTCGGCTCCCCTCCAGATCGTCGCGCCCGGCACCTGCGTGGAGACCGGCGAGCAGGCGGCGCTCGTGCTCGGTATGTACGACCACCTTGTCGAGACGATCCACCAGTACAACCCGAGCGCAGACTTTGCCCAGATCGACAAGGCCTTCCGCTATGCCGACACGCACCACAACGGTCAGCTCAGAAAGGACGGCTCGCCGTTTATCACGCACCCGCTCGCCGTCGCGCAGATCATTGCAGAGGAGCTGCGGCTCGACTCAGAGTCCATCGAGGCCGCCCTCATGCACGACTGCATCGAGGACACCTCCGCCACGTATGCCGAGATCGCCAAGGAGTTCTCCCCCGCGGTCGCGGATCTGGTCGAGGGCGTCTCCAAGCTGACGCGCGTGCAGTACGCCAGCAAGGAAGAAGAGCAGATGGAGAACCTGCGCAAGATGCTCATGGCGATGGCCAAGGACATCCGCGTCATTCTCATCAAGCTGGCCGACCGCACGCACAACATGCGCACCATGGAGTACCAGACGGCGGAAAAGCAGCGGCAGAAGTCGCTTGAAACGATGGAAATTTACGCGCCCATCGCCCACCGCCTCGGTATGCAGCGCATCAAGTGGGAGCTTGAGGATTTGTCCCTCAAGTATCTCGACCCCGTCGGCTACGACGAGATCACCCGCTCGCTCGCGGCCAAGGAGGCCGAGCACGAGGCCTTTATGGAGCGCGTGCAGGCGCAGATCGAAGAGCGCCTGAAGGACCAGCACGTCCCGTATCTCAAGGTCTACGGCCGCATGAAGCATCCCTACAGCATCTACCGCAAGATGTACGCGCAGAATAAGACGATGGACGAGGTGCTCGACCTCTTCGCGTTCCGCGTCATCGTCGACACCGTGGCCGACTGCTACAACGTGCTCGGCATCATCCACGACCTGTACCGTCCCATTCTGGGTCGTTTCAAGGACTATATCGGCACGCCCAAGCCGAACATGTACCAGTCGCTCCACACCACCGTCATCGGTGCGGACGGCATCCCGTTCGAGGTCCAAATTCGCACCGAAGAGATGCACGAGATCGCCGAATACGGCGTCGCCGCGCACTGGAAGTACAAACAGGGCATCTCCGGCAACGCAGGCGAGCACAACTACGAATGGGTGCGCCGTTTGCTTGAAAATCAGGAGAACACCGACGCCGAGGAATTCGTCCACACGCTCAAGGTCGACATGTTCGCCGACGAGGTCTTCGTCTTCTCTCCGCGCGGCGACGTGACGAACCTCCCCGCCGGCGCGACGCCCATCGACTTTGCCTACTCCATCCACTCGGCCATCGGCAACCGCATGACGGGCGCGAAGGTCAACGGGCGCATCGCCCCGCTCGACTATCAGCTCAAAAACGGCGACATCGTCGAAATTCTGACTTCGAAAAACGCGCACGGCCCCAGCCGCGACTGGCTCAAGATTGCCAAATCGAGCGAGGCACGCAGCAAGATCCGCCAGTGGTTCAAAAAGGAGCGCCGCGAGGAAAACATCATCAACGGCCGCATCTCGTTTGAAGCAGAGCTCAAGCACCTCGGCATCCCGATGAGCGACGTGCTCGGCACGGATATCGAGGCCGCGCTTCTCAAGAAGACGTCGTTCGGCTCGATGGATGAGATGTACGCCGCCATCGGCTACGGCGGATTTTCCGCGCAGAAGGCCGTCAACCGCATCCACGACGAGATCGTCAAGCTCGAAAAGCAGCGCAAGGAGGAGCGCGCCGCCACCGTGCCGGTGGACAACTCCGGCGCGACGCGTCCCGCCGTCCCCAAGCGCACGAAGAGCGAGCAGGGCATCGTGGTCGAGGGGCTGTCGAACTGCCTTGTCAAATTCTCCAAGTGCTGCACGCCTGTCCCCGGCGACGAGATCGTCGGCTTCATCACGCGCGGCTACGGTGTGTCCGTCCACCGCTGCGACTGCCCCAACGCCGCCATTGAGCGCAGAAAGCCCGAGGAGCGCGGCCGCTGGATCAAAGTGAGCTGGGGCACGGACGTCAAGGAGTCGTATCAGACCGCGCTCGACATTTACGCCAAGGACCGCCTCGACCTCGTGCTCGACGTCTCCGCCGCGCTCTCGTCCTCGCAGACGCGCGTGGCGTCCATCAACGCGACGACGACCGCCGATGGCTTTGCGGTCATTCACCTCAGTATTTTTATTTCCGACGCGCAGCATCTCGCGGCGGTCATGCGCCGGCTGCATCAGATCAGCGGAGTGATGAAGGTGGATCGCCCCGCGGGCTAAATTCCGCGCATCGCGCGGAGAGAAATGCCGCCTGCGGGCGGCAGGACCACACCCCCCATTTTCTTTCCCGAGAAAGAAAACGGGCGGTGTGACCGTCCA
>ERZ835880.1783-NODE-1783-length-16129-cov-2.888764_pt1 | contig 16129 bp, 11 predicted proteins | sample MGYA00519944_ERZ835880 | MGnify/ENA primary metagenome ERZ835880 (study PRJEB31850, sample SAMEA3708787) | human gut metagenome | biome: human gut; feature: human-associated habitat; material: faeces | place: China | collected 2014 ... | reverse complement strand
GTCAAAATTGGTTACCGTATGTATTCAATGATTTATTTGACAACGACTGGATGATTAAAGCGAACTCTACAGCTCCCGCCATCAACGTGATTGAATCGGAAAAGGACTATCGGGTAGAAGTTGCTGCTCCTGGTATGACAAAAGACGATTTCAACATCCGCATCGACGAGAACGACAATCTGGTCGTATCGATGGAGAAAAAAGAAGAAAAGAATGAAGACAAAAAAGAAGGACGCTATCTGAGACGCGAATTCTCCTATAGCAAATTCCAGCAGACAATGGTTCTTCCCGAAAACGCAGAGAAAGAAAAGATCGAAGCAAAAGTCGAGAATGGCGTGTTGAACATCATCATCCCGAAAATGAGCGAGGAAGCAGCCAAGAAAGCTGAAAAGATTATCGAAATCAAATAATCTGTTGTCTCATATAAACTAAAGGCTATAATGGTTTGTTTTATTGGAAAAATATTATCCGGTTAAAGCAAACCATTATCTTTTTATCTATATCTTTGCCTATATAAACATTGTATCGTATTATAAATCTAATTGAAAGAAAGGAAATAAAATTATGATTTTAAGCAAGAAATTATCCGAAGCATTTAACGCACAGGTTAATGCAGAAATGTGGTCATCCAACTTGTATCTGTCCATGTCCGTGCACTTCCAGAAACTGGGATTAAACGGTTTCGCCCACTGGATGAAAAAGCAAGCAGAAGAAGAAATGGAGCATGCCCACAAAATGATCGACTTCACTATCGACCGCGGCGGTGATATCACAATCGGGCAGATCAATGTCGTTCCTACTGCATGGGGCAGCGTCACAGAATTATTCGAACATGTTTACAAACACGAATGCTACGTTTCCGAACTGATCGACAAAATGGTCGATATCGCAGAAGAAGATAAAGACCATGCATCAAGAGACTTCCTCTTTGGGTTCGTTCGCGAGCAGGTTGAAGAAGAATCTACAGCTAAAGAAATCGTAGAACAGTTGAAGAACTATGGCGAATGCCATGTTGGTATCCTTGACCACAGATTGGGCAAAAGATAAAAACAATGGACAATTATAATGGACAATTGACAATTAGTTGACACATTCTTATTAATTGTCAATTGCCCCAAGTATCGCTTTCCCCCACAGCTCTCCCAAAGCAGAAGCCCCTTTCCGGTTAGGATGTAGATAGAAAGTTCCTGCATTTCCCTTTTCGGGGAAGAGTTCGTTTTTATAATGCGTCTTGAAATAATCGAAACCATCCGTATCTCCCATAAAGACCTGTCCGGGAAAATGTTTGGAATAATCGAGAACCAACGCCTGTAATTCAGGATAATAACTTTGCAGACGATTCAATCCCTCTTCTAGGTATTTGGCTCCGTTGTATGTATTCGGGCTGTACCATACCGGCCGGTGTAATACGATCTTGCATTCCGGATAGAGTGCCAGCAACTTATCGATAATCGTTTTCATATTTTCATAATACTTGGCAGGCGAGGCCGGAGCTCCGTTCGGTCCTGTAATAGCGCTGTCGTTCGTCCCAAGCATAATAGAAAAGATCAAAGTCGCCCAAGTTTCATCTTTGAACTGGTCGGCGACCCGGACCACCTTCGGGAATAGCAAATCGGTTTGAGGCAGAAAATCAAAAGTCGTACTTCCACTTACCCCCTGGTTGGAATAGCGGACAGTTCCGACAGACGGCTGCCTGCGCAGATACAAAGCGGCCTTCACAGGGGGAGCCTCATGTCTCGGATTTTCCAACAAAGCGCCTTGCGTTATGCTGTTTCCGATAAATACTATATTCAGATTTTTCTTTTCCTCGCCCGTCATATAACAACAGATTGTCATACACAACAATAAACCTATAACTTTCCGGATATCCTTCATAATTCAATTTTTCTACTTTTCTGCGAATGTAGGAAAAAATTCATTCACTTCCGGATGTTCCGATAACCAAATTTTAGCTCCCTCTTCCTCGTGCATCGGATAAGCCTCCACCAAATCCATCAATTCGCTCAATTGGTCATTATCGAGAGAAAAGTTCCGGAAAAAAGCGGCTGCATACGGATCTTTGTCAGAAAAGCCTTTGGTTGCCATAATCTGAATCTGTTCGGCATCGCCGTACTGTTTTTGCGGATCATCTAGAAATTTAAGGTCGTAGCGGGAGAACATCCAGTGGGGAGTCCAGCCGGTTACCACGATCCACTCTTTGTTCTCAATCGATTTCTGGAGAAATGCGACCATTGTCGCACCGCTCGAAGGTTTTAACGTCAGCTCGACCGGATATTCCCGGATGACACGCTCAGTCTCATTCATCAAGCCGGCCCCGACATCGATACCGATGATCTCGTTACGGAACTTCTCTTTATGCTCATTCAATTCTTCTATGGAACGGATCGTGACATACGAAGGGACTACCAGCCCCATCCTGGCATTTTTATAGGCTACTCCTAACGCTTCCAAGTTATCGCCATATTTCCTTATATAATCGGCATGTGTAGCCGGAAGCCATGCATCCATAAAAACATCGACTTTACCGGCCGCCATCGAGACAAAGACCGGTGCAATATCCGCATTTCGCAGCATCACATCATACCCCTTGCTCTCAAGCATGACTTTCGCCAGATAGCTCATGGCTATGCCTTCCGACCAGTTTACATAACCGATCGAAACCTGTTTCCTGCCATTCGAGGAATCGCTGCAATCAGCGAACATCATCATGAAGGCTACAATAAGGGATAAATTTATAATGATAATCAATCTTCTCATAAATACTTTTCTTTTTATCTGTTTTACTTTCTACGGACAAAGCCCTGTGTAATACGATCCAAAACGATCGCTAGAATCACGACGGCTATGCCGCCTTCAAAACCAAGTCCGATTTTCATTTGTGTGATTCCTTTCAATACGATCTCACCTAATCCGCCAGCCGAGATCATGGCCGCAATCACAACCATAGAGAGAGCCATCATGATTGTCTGGTTCACTCCTGCCATAATGGTAGGTAAAGCCAACGGGAGCTGTACTTTAAAAAGAAGTTGTCCCGAAGTGGCCCCGAACGAACGGGTCGCCTCTACAATATCTTCCGGAACCTGACGGATTCCCAAGTCGGTAAGACGGACAACCGGAGGCATGGCAAATATCACGGTGGCAAAAGCGCCCGGAACAGGTCCCAGTCCGAAAAACAGGACAGCCGGAATCAAATAGACAAAAGCGGGCATCGTCTGCATCAGATCCAAAACCGGACGGATCACCTTAGCCGCCTTATCGTTTCGCCCGGTCCAGATTCCCAGCGGGACACCGAACAACAAGGCGATGATCGTCGACGACAAGACAAGCGCCACAGTCTGCATGGTCTGTACCCAAAACCCCATCCCCCAAATCAAAAGTAAACCGAGCAAGGTCAGGACAGCGGTTTCCTTTCCGGCTTTCCACCAAGCCAAAGCTGCTATTCCCGCAATCATCAGGTAGAACGGGACCCACATCAGTATTCCCTGGAAGCCGTCGATAAAGCCGCCTACGATGTGGTTGATTACATCAAAAAGGCCAGCAAAGTTTTCTGTCAGCCAATTAATGGCCATTTCTATATATTTTCCGATATTTATCATAAATCTATTGCGTTTTGAATGATTTCTTCTATTTCTTTCTGATCTTTTCCGGTCATCTCGATAATGATGGCTGAAGTCGATACGACACCTTTCAAACGGTTATTCTCATCGACCACCGGCAAAGCCTGCTGGACTTTCGGCAAGAGGGGCAACATATCTTCGACTGTCATACTCTCCAATACGGAAGGGACCTCTTTCATGACAATCGAACTGATATCCCGCGCCCCTTCCTTACGCAACCGCAGCACATCTTTCAACCGTATTTCACCAAGAAACTGCTCGTCCGTTCCGATCACGGGCAATGCATACAAACGTTTTTCCCTCATCTTGCGGATTATGGCCTCCGGACCATCTTTGCGGATACGGACAACGATCGGTTGAGTCAGCATGATGGAAGAGGCCGTAACGACACGCCCACGATCCACACTCTCGGTAAAACGGGTGACATAGTCGTTCGCCGGATCGGTCAATATCTCTTCGGGCGTCCCGACCTGTACGACTTCGCCATCCTTCATAATGGCAATACGGTCGCCTAATTTGATGGCCTCGTCCAGATCATGTGTGATAAAGACAATGGTACGTTTCATCTTCTCCTGCAAGTCCAGCAACTCGTCCTGCATCTGTTCGCGGATAAGTGGGTCAAGGGCAGAAAAAGCCTCGTCCATCAACAGGACTTCCGGGTCGTTCGCCAAAGCACGTGCCAATCCGACGCGCTGCTGCATACCTCCGGAGAGTTCGTCCACACGCTGGTTCTCATATCCTTTCAATCCTACAACGGCTATGCTTTCATATGCTTTCTTTTCGCGCTCTTCTTTAGGTACTCCCTGCAATTCAAGCCCGAAAGCTATATTACTCAATACAGTCCGGTGAGGCAACAGGCCAAAATGCTGGAATACCATCGCCATCTCCTTACGGCGTATTTGCAACAGTTCCTTATCCGACAGAGATGTGATGTTCCTACCGCTCAACCATATCTCCCCCATAGAGGGTTCGTTCAGCCGGTTAATGCAACGCACCAACGTCGACTTACCACTACCGGAGAGCCCCATTATCACGAACATCTCTCCTTCCTTTATTTCCAGATTGGCATTACGGACAGCTATGGTACAGCCTGTTTCTTTTAAAATTTCCTGTTTGCTCTTACCTTGCTTAATCATCTTTTTCGCTTTGGCCTTCTCAGGTCCGAAAAGAATCGATAAGTCTTTTATTTCTATTTTCGTCATATTTTAAAAATTATATTTGGTCATGTTTAGAAGTAATTCCCAGGACCGGGCATGTGGTGTCTATTTAATAAACAGGGAAAAACGCGTTTAGTTTAAAAAAGACAATAAGTTCGGTTTTTCACTCGTCTTTATCAGTATAATAAATCACTTATAATCAGACAATAAAACAACAAAATCAAAAGAATCTATCATTCATATTTTCGACCAAAAGGAAATGTCCGGAATCGCCTTGCATATGAAATACAAGGAGATTTCCGGACTAACAAGGAATAAATATGTTCTTTTTCGATGGTATTATCTTGTTCGGCTGTACTCGTACAGTATTTTCCCTTTTCCATTCATCAGATAAAAGGATAACTTACTATCTTCCATGCTGACTACAGTGAACCCGGCTTCCGGATTACAGAACTTCGTACCCTCGACAGTCTTTACCTTACGGGAAAGTGAACCGGATGTATTTACCAGATAGTCAACCTTGCTGTCAGCAGGCTGGATGTGCTGGAAGTTATGAATATGACCACAAAAATACATATCGACACCATATCTGTCCAACAGAGGCTCCAAACGTTTACGCATATCGGCACGTTCACTTTCCTCTTTCGGCGTATCGGCATAGACAGGATGATGGCCGATTACGATCTTCCATTTCTCAGCAGAAGAGGCAAGCGTTTTTTCAATCCATTGAAGCTGCTCTTCCATATCCTGTCTGCCGGCATCGGGATATTTCTCCGTATCTTCACGGTATTTGTCAATCAGAGGCGAAGTATCTATAAATACCAACAAGGCTTTCTCATTTTCACCCGCCTCCACGACTTTTGAGTAATAACGGGAAGGGACGATCCAACGACGGCTTTTCTTGCCGTAATCCAATACCGCTTGCGTATTACCGCGATACTCATGGTTCCCGTTGACGGCAAACCACTCCAGCATCAGCTCAGGATGGCTGTAAACAAGCTCGTAGTTTGTCATCCACAACGGATCGTCGACGCTGGCTACTCCCTCGAAATGATGAGTATCCCCGGCCGCGACAATAAATTCGATGTCTATCTTTTCCGCCAGGTTTCCCATCAACTCGGCAATCGTCTTTTGTTCATAATAACCGTTCCGTCCCAAGTCGCTGACCAGATAAAAATTTTTGCTTTCTTCCGATACGGCCGGAACGTCGAATGCCTCCCCTGCTAAAGCAGGACCGGCAATATCCGTTTCCGAATTCGACGCATCTTTCTGCTTACCGGCAGAAGTGCAGCCCCCAAAAGCGGAGACTGCGAACAAAGCCGATAAGGTCTGTAAATAATTTCTTCTATTCATCATGTTCTTTTATTTTAAACCGAAAGCTCCGAATTGTGCTTTCACCGCCGGCGAATGGTAAATGACACCATTTACGAAAAGCCCGTTTGTCGAAAAGTAGGGAACCAAGTTGGCATCTGTTCCGCTATTAGCGCCTGCCAATACCGGAGAACCGGATTTGACATGGAAATCCCATCCTTCATCATATACATATTCGGTCAAAGCGACTTCGTTAACGGCAAAGTTTTCGAACAGCGGGTCCTTCAAATCATTTTCAGTAGCGATAATGCTATGCACATCCACTACTCCGGAGTTGTAATTCTTATGTTCGTAGTTATAACCGGCCCATGCATAGGCGACACCGCTTTCCTCTTCATATACAATATCACTTTTCTGGCTACCGGAAGCATAAAAATTATAATCGATCACAGACTGGTCGCTATAACCCTCTTCCGGGTCGTTCGGGTTCTTGAAGCTCGGAGTCATGGCACGGAACTTGCAATTTACCATCAAGTTGTTGAAAACATTCGCCAACACATTCTTTTCAGCATATACACAACCACCCTTCTCACCGTCGCGACGCCAACCGGCATTGACGATTGTATTATTGTAGGCCTGAACCTTAGCCTGGCCGCGCGTTTCGCTCTGGCCTGAACTGGACAGTTTCAATCCGTTAGTGTTCGGGCTGAACATGATATTACCGGCGACATCCACCGTACATCCGGCTTTTACATTGACAGCTTCCGCCCCGTCATATCCGTTGGCGGCAAACGTATTGCCAGCTATGATTGCCTGTCCGCCCATCAAATAAATACCGTCAGACCAGCCATTACGAAGAACAGAATTAGTGATGACATATTTCCCCTTGATATTGTTAGTCGTGATCTGCGGATAAGCGTCGTCACCGGCCGTATATACACCGTTGGCCGCAGCCGGAGAACCTTCCACCACCTGGCCACCCGTATATTCGATAACGGTATGGTCGATCAACATTTCCTCGCAACTGTTCGAAGCGACGATACCACCCCATAAGCCGGCAAACGTATTCTCTTTCGTGCGATTTTCCTCAGCTACGGAGAAAAGGACCGGATTTTCAGCTGTTCCCTTACAGTAAAGATTGCCGTCTACCGTAAATTCAACAGGGACATGGTTGGCTCCGACACCTTTGTCATCAAAGATAACCTGCACACCTTCCTCTATTGTCAGGGATTTACCGGCCGGTACTGTGATATGGCCTGATACCAATATGATGGAATTGGCTTTCCAAGTCCCCTCGACATCCCCCTCCACAGTCTCCGTATCTTCATTTCCACCCTGATTATTATCCGGATTAACAGGATCATCGTCACCACAAGCAGCCAAAGTCATGACCATCATGGCTGCACTCACTAATAATGCATTGAATTTCATAAAATAAATGCTTAATGTAAATATTAATATAATTGCTATGTTAAAGTTTATACCGGATGCCGAGCATAAATGACTGACCGTGCCATTCTTTCCGTTCGATCACATTCCCATTATGCCGGTCTGAATCCACACTCTCCGTACGCGGTCCTTTCTGAATGTAGCGCAAGAGCGGGATATCCAACAGGTTGGAGGCCTTGCCAAAGATACTGATGCCGTTCTTGAAACTTTTTTCTATCGAAGCATCCAGCTGGGCGTAGCCGTCCTCCCATATATCATCTTCATACCAGTTCGAAATGTCGCTCAGACGTTTTCCCGTATAGCTGGCAGACACCTGGCCCTCCCAGCCGTGCCTGGTCTCTTTGAAAAGCAGGGAGAGATTTGCCACATGGGCCGCCTGTCCGAACAGTGGACGGGACTGGCGCACCGACTTCACTTCCGATCCTTCCATGATACGCTTGTCTGTCGTGACCTTCGAATGTGTATAGGTATAGTTTGCCTTAATACCGAACCAGTTGAAGTATTTCATCACATCGACTTCCATCCCCAGATTCTTGGCGTCACCGAAGTTCATCGGTTTATAATAGGTATCCTGGCCTTCGTTCAACAACCCGTATTCGATCGGGTCCTGGATATTCTTATAGAACAGGCCGACCATAAACTGCTCGGAAGACTTTGGAAAAAATTCATAACGTAAATCGATATTGTCGGCAACCGTCTGCTTCAAGTCCGGATTTCCCTTTTCCTTATAATCTTCATTAATGATGCTGTAAGGCACGATCTCGAAAAAGCTCGGACGATTGATGGCACGCGCATACGAGAAACGCAGGTTGGCATTTCGATGGATACCGTATTTGGCATGGAAACTCGGCAATACATCCGTATAGTCCTGGTTTCCTTCCGGATCAACATCACGGGGAAATTTCAGTACATATCCCTGATTCGTATGCTCGACACGCACCCCGGCGATCAATTCCCATTCCTTCAAGGTATACTTCACCATTCCATATCCGGCACCGATCTTTTCCGTTGCATCGTAATTCAGAGGGTCCCCTATGTTGCCATAAGGACGGGGGACGAATTGTATCTCGTCAAAATTAAACCAGTCCTTATTGATATATTGCGGATTCTTGGAACCGGTAGCCGAGTTGAACGTATATTCATTAAAGAAACTGTCACGCTTCTTATCCCGGTACATACCTCCGGCCGAGAAATCCAGGATCGCCCCGCCATCCAATTTCAACTTATATGCCAGATCGACATATCCGGCTTTGTCCTTATCCGAGTTATGTTCCCAACGACGTTTGGCCGCATCCGTAGTAGACACATGGGAACCCAACAGATATATTTCCGCATTATCGGGCGTTTCGCTGAATGCTTTGGACAAGACAGCCGACCAGTTCAACCGCAACGCTCCGCCAGACAGAAACAAATGTTCGCCTTTTAAGGTCGAATTGATGATATACTGGTGGTTCCAACGCATACGGACAGCCCGTTCCTTTTCATCTTCCCCCTCGCGCACTTCGGCTTCGCTCATATCCATATAACCGTTATACCAAGTCAGCTTATGGTTGTCGTTCAAGGAGTAATCCAGTTTGGCATGCACACCGATACGTGTCTGTTCCGATGAATAATTACGGTATTCTATCCCGTTATGGCTCGTTCCCGGTTGATAATAGAGCCGACTTTCCTTTCCCCGGCTGGTACTCAGAAAACTCCCCGCCAACATGACGCCCAATTTATCATCAAAAAAGCGGTCGCCATACGAAAGTCCGGCAGTCAGGTCCGGCAGCGGTTTCTTCCATTTCATCCGTAGGTTCGAAGTCGTAAAGTCTTCCATCGTCACTTTGTAATCTTCCGGTTTCCCCAACGCTTCGTAAGGAGATTTCTTTACGATACCGCCCCGGTTGAACGATTGGAAGTCACGACCGAAATACATCGCGTTATAACCGGTAGACAAGTTGGCCGTAAATTGGCGTTCGGAAGGAGCATCTTTCATGATCAGATTGACAGCGCCACCAATGCCGTCTCCCTCCATATTCGCCGTCAAGGATTTGGTCACCTCCAGACGGTCCAGCATCTCGGAGGGGAAGATATCAAGCGGCACAAAGCGGTTCTTATTATCGGGACTCGGAATCTTCACACCGTTCACCAACGTATAGTTATACCGTTTGTCCATACCCCGTAAAATGGCATACTGACCTTCTCCGCTACTGTTACGCTCGACCGTCACGCCGGACATACGCTGGATCACATTGGCAACCGTAATATCCGGTGACAGCTCGATCGCTTTCGCACTCATGACGTTGACCACATTCATCGCCTGCTTCTCAATCCCGCGGGCACCGGCTTCGGTACGTCCCGGATTGGCGGCTATGATCGTGACACCTTCCAGGTTCATGGCCGAAGGCTTCATGTTAAACAGTACATCCCGGCCGGACAGCGTGTTTACGTTCTGTTCCTGTGTCTCATAGCTGATATAACTGCAAACCAACGTGATGTTTTTTCCTTCCGGCACATCTTTCAGGACGAATGTCCCGTCCAGCCCGGCTGTCGTTCCCATCGCCGGATTTTCTTTCACATACACAGCAGCACCGATCAGTTCTTCGCCGGTCTGCGCATCCTTAACCCAACCTTTAACTGTCGCAGCGGTCAGATAAGCAGCCGGAGTCAAAGTCAAAAATAAAACGAGTAGTAATTGCTTCATTATTTGTTTTTCTTTTCCGCCGCAAAAGTAGAAGGTGCGGATAACAGCAACACTTCATTCTTTTTACAATTACGTTACAGGCAGAAAACAGAAGGAACAAAAAAGCTACATATTTAAACGATATCGACCGGTTAATCTACAAAAAGTCTTATATTTGCGAGTAAGAATTACACATAATAACGCATACTAATATGAAAACAAAGATTTCACTTTTACTTCTTGCCATTCTATGCAACTTCTCCGTATTTGCCCAGAGTGACTTCGACAAATATTTCGAAAAGAAAAGTCTCCGGGTGGATTTTGCCTTGAGCGGTAATCTAAAGTCACAATCGGCTGCTATCCAGGGGTTGCGTGAAGAACCGGTATGGGGAGGTCCGGTCAAGAACCTGATCGATAAGTTCAATTACGGAGGTTATTATATTAATGTCTATGACAAAGCTACGAATAAGCTGATTTACTCACGCGGCTTCAATACGTTGTTCGAAGAATGGCGCTCGACAGAACAGGCTAAGACAGAAACACAATCGTGGACAAACAGCGCTTCCGTTCCTTTCCCGAAAGTACCTATCTATGTCGAGATCACGGCACGCGACAAGGCCGACATGCAATTCCATCCGTTGCTGAAACAAGAGGTCGATCCCAAAAGTATCTTCATCGACCGGGGAAAACTGAAAGCCAATAAAGTGCATCAGATACAGAAAAGCGGCGATTCGACAGAAAAAGTGGACCTTGTTTTTATTGCTGAAGGATACACGGCGGATGAACAGGAGAAATTCGTAGCAGATGCAAACAGGTTTACAGAAGCCTTGTTCGCGACTCCTCCTTTCACGACACGTCGAAACGACTTCAACGTATGGGCTGTCTGCCTGGTATCGGAAGAATCGGGCACGGATGTTTCGGGTAAAGGTATCTTCAAGAACACTGCCCTCAATTCCGGTTATTATACATTCGGTGTAGACCGTTATCTGACAACACCGGATATGAAATCGATCCGCGATGCCGTCTGGAACGTTCCATGTGATGCAATATTCCTGCTGATAAACACAGATATGTACGGCGGTGGCGGCATGTACAACTTCTATGCCTGCGGGACAGCCGACAACCCACGGACACCTGTCGTCTTTACACATGAGTTCGGACATAGCTTCGCCGGCCTGGCAGACGAATATTTTTCTTCGGAAGTCGCCTACCAGGATTTCTATAACCTGAAATACGAACCGTGGGAACCGAATATCACAACTTTAGTCGATTTCGGCAGCAAATGGAAAGACTTATTGCCCGCAGACACTCCTATTCCTACCCCACTCGATGCCGGACATAAGGACAAAGCCGGCGTGTTCGAAGGAGGCGGTTACCTGTCGAAAGGCATTTATCACCCGATGGATCACTGTATGATGCGCGACTACGCCCCATTCTGCCCGGCTTGCTCACGAGCCATTCTTCAGATGGTCGATTTCTTGACAGACAAGTAATAAAATCTATAGGCGCCCAGCAAACCGTAACCCATAGCTTTACAGAGGCTAAAGCTATGGGTTACGGATGCCAAAGCATAGCTTTATGGTGGTCTTTTCTCGTGTCGAATGTCTTTTCGAACGGGAGTGTTGAAAAACGCCATGATTGATTATCTGTCATCTTTCACCGAGGAGACGAAGTGTCTGCTACGGGAAAATTCATTATAAGATATAATTATTTTAACCGTACCGCTTCCCCATATTTGCTAATATCGATCAATTTATAAGTATCGACCTTGATTTTACCGCGAATGAGTTCGGGAATATTGAAAGAGAAGAGAGAACGTTCATAATAGTCCATCTCTTTCTGAGGCAACAGGAAAGGTTTGCCGGGAACACCATTTGCACCCAGATAACAAATGTAAGGCCGTGTATACAGCCCGTCATTCCGACGGCTACTGAAAACGAACCACCGGCTGTTGCTGCTCCAGGAATGATAGCTTTCGACATCGTTGCTGTTCACTTGGAGAAGGGAATCTGTTTTACCTGTCAACATGTCCAATAGTCGCAAATCCGCATCCTTGTGCCAGATCGAGAAGTTGCCATAGTCCGAAACCGTGTACATCAGAAAACGGCCATCGGGAGATACTCTCGGCAGCTTCGCGCTCCGTCCTTCCTCATTAGCGTTGTAAAGCGTATCTATCGTCTGGCCGAAACTCCGTTTTTCCGGATCGAAAGCTATGCTTTGCAGGTTGTAACGGATTTCCCGATATGACTCAGGCATCCGGCACGCCGGTGCAGAACAGAAATACAACCGTCTGCCATCCGGAGAGAATGCCGGAAAAGTCTCCATATTCTCCTCCGAAGATAAATGGGGAGCTGTTACGATTTCATGTTTCTCCACATCATAGACCACGACATCCGATCGATTGTCGAACACTTCCACCCGGTTCGCATCCGAAAGGTGAAAATCCTGTTTCGTATCATTCGTCGAGAATGCAACATATCGCCCGGACGGATGCCAGGCGGGATAGACCAAAGCGGAAATAGTCCGTTCGGTCTTCGTATCCAGCTTCTCGATATCACCATCCGTCAGTATGTAGGTCCCGGCATGTAGCGCACGTTGGTGGAAAAGCATCCGATCCGGATTCTGCATACAGAAGGAATGGCAGTTCATACAATTATTATTCGTCTGCTTATTGTCGAGAAAGGTTTCTTCCGTAAAATCCTCCAGGCAACGCTGGTAAATCCCCATCCTGTTCCACATCCGGTAGCCTGGTGCGATACGGCGATAGACCAAATAGGGATCGATTTTATCTTTGATTACTTGAATGGAAAAAGGAGGATATCGAAACCATCTGTTATCTTTGCATATATAGATCCCGACCGTAAGGTTCCCTCCAACCGATGCGTCCAACAGCCGACGCCACTTCTTCTCCGGGATTTGGAAAGAACCGTTATCCGAATTCACCCGTATTTGCTGATCTTTGCCGGAGAATAGGGCGATTGCTTCGCAAGGTTCTTTCAGTTTGAAGTTCAGCGGAGCGATATTACAAGGGACTGCGACCCCTTTATAATCGGGAAAGATTTCTATTTCACCTTCCGTTTCCTCCGCATCGGGCAATCCACCATTGCAAGAGAAAAAGAAAACCGTACAAAGCCACAACAGAGAATATAAATACTTCATAGACTATCCATTCAAATTCTTACAATAATAATAAAACCAAAAAGTGTCTCCATATTGCCGGTAAAGCCAAGGCAGCCCGTCTGCGCCATTTTTGATCTTCAGAATATCTTTCTGGAATTGTTTATAGCGCTGCACTATCTCAGGCCGGATGGAAACCCAGTCAAGGACAGAAAGGTCCTCAGTCGCCAAAACCAATGCCGCCTCCTGAAAATGAACAGGAAGGGACTGTCCCGGCAAAAATCTACCGGCATGGGACAGGAATATCTTGAACTTCTCCATTTCCTTTGCCAGCAGATAGGAACAACCTAAATATTCCCATGCAACCCGGTTTACGCCTGGTTCCGAAAGATGTCCAAACCAAAGGCTGTCGATGCCGGTCAGGCAAAGCAAATTGTCCGGCTGAAAGACCGGTATTGTCTTTACGGCAAGCTCTCCATCCTGCCCGATCTTTTCGGGATGACGAATATAACCGGCATATTTTTCCGCCCAACGCCGATATCCCGGCAACCGGCCGAGTATACCCAGATACTTATCCGCCAAAGCAAAATCTCCCCGTATCAAGCTAATCTTGACCAACCGTTGAAGCAAGCGGGGACTTCCTCCTCGCTTGGCAAGTGTCAATCCTTCCATCGCATATCCTTCCGAAAGGCTGATATCCCCGATCATATAATGGATATCACTCAACAGGCAACTCATATAATAAGTCCGGTCCCAAGAAGCCAAAAGGCTTTGCGGTCCTTTCTGGTCATAACGGAACAACCGATCGCCCAAAAGGCCTTTTTGAGCCAATGCCATATTCAAATAGTTTAGGCTGACATAATCCGTCTCCTCCTTCTCCGGATGTTCACGGATAATCGTGTCCCAGTCATTCCTTTGCTCCCAAACGGACAACTCGTTCATCCGGTTGTTCCGGACTTCATACGGTCCGGGCAGACAAAATGCGGAAAAGCAAAACAGGACGACCAACAAGCTTCCCGCAACAAATACTTTCACCGAACGCTTTCCTTTGGGAAGAACCTTCATCGTATAAGCCGTTGCAAACAGAATCAGAAGCAAGACGACAAAACGGATCCAGATAAAATAGACATAAGAATCCGGCTGCAACTGGGACTCCTGATACCTTTCCGAATAAATCCCGTCTGTCAACGGAATACCGATAGCCAAACGAATACCGATATAAGCCAACAACACCCCAGCCAAAAACACAGCAAGCGAACCAGACCATTTCCTCCTTCGGCACAAAAGACTCATGCAAACCACGACCAGACCGTAAAGTGCCGCCAACTGGCCAGTCAAACCATAGATAAGAAACACACTCACCACACCATAAAACAACTGCACCTTCATTCTCCGTATACGGATAAAAACATAAGAGAATAGCAGAAGCAGGATCAGCCCGACCGTCCCGTCCAACACGTAAAAAGAGCTCGTATGGGCCTTCAGCAATCCTAAAACAGGAAACAAGGCAAGCAACAAATTATATCCGCGCGGTGCGATTTCCTGCAAAAGCAGATAACACAAGAAACCGGCCACACATAAGAAAATACTGTTAACACACAAGACAAACAGGGAAGCAGTATAATATTGAACCAAAGCCTGCCCGACCACCGTACAAAAGCCACCGGGGACAGACAGCATATCCCGGATAACCACCCATTCGGGAATAAACAACTGCACCTCTTCCTGCCGTTGGAACGTGGAAGTCCCGAACGACCAAAAGAAAAACCAAAGTCCGATAAATACGAACAGCCAAAATACAAGCGTCCTCCCAGTCATAATCCCATCGTTTTCGTTAAAAGGAAATGAAACAAAAGAAGAGAGGAAGTCGCCTTTTGACGACTGTTCCTCTCTCCCCCGGTCTAAAGAGTAAAATTATACCTTATAGTCTTTCACATTCTACTTACTGCCGTAACCCGGGTTCTGTTCCAGCAGGTTATTAGCACCGATCAGACTGTAATGGATCGGGAAACGATTCAGGTTCGGATTGTTCGTCGCCTTATGATCCCACCAGTCTTCCGTCACATAGGCATCCCAACGGATCAAGTCCGTACGGTGGCGCCCTTCGGCCAAGAATTCCAATTGCCATTCGTCCAGCATACGGTATTTGTCCAGATTAGCAGCCGTTACAGGATCGGGATCGACTCCGTCTTCGAAATAACGCTTGCGGACTGTATTGATCAGATCGGCAGCCCCCTGTTTGTCACCGGCACGCATCTTGCATTCGGCCAGCATATAATAGATCTCGGCCAAACGGATCACAGGTACGTCCGGATCGCCTTTCCGCTTGAACTCTTCCTGAGTCGGACGCGGACTGCGTTTCGTCACACGTACCCCGGAGTTTTCTTCTGCCGTCGCAACCGTCGAAGGTAACGAAGCCACATCCGGATAAAGCGGATCTTTTCCTACCTTGGCAAAATGAGCGATCTGGTCGACAACCGTGATCACCTCTCCGGCATACTCGCGCGTACCTGTGCAAACCCATTCCGGATTCAACGGATTCACCAATTCGCCAACGATAAACATACCGCGATATTTGCCATTGCCTTCATATACATAAGGTTGCTTACGGATATCCTTATCATTGAACTTCGCATACGCTCCACCCAGCTTATATGGATAACGCTTACCCGTAGGATCGAGACTCGGCACCAGTCCGAGAGCATTGTCCGAACCGGAACCTTCCAGTCCACCCAGATAGTTCTTATAGTTGTAAGGAACCATCATGCCCCAATACATGGCATCCGTCTCGGTCTTTGCATTCTGGCTGGGTA
>ERZ835880.1781-NODE-1781-length-16151-cov-6.696695_pt1 | contig 16151 bp, 14 predicted proteins | sample MGYA00519944_ERZ835880 | MGnify/ENA primary metagenome ERZ835880 (study PRJEB31850, sample SAMEA3708787) | human gut metagenome | biome: human gut; feature: human-associated habitat; material: faeces | place: China | collected 2014 ... | reverse complement strand
GTACAAAAAGGGAGATGCGAAAAAACTCAATCGAGTTTTTTCACATCCCCTTTTTGGGGCTGAATAGCCTTTCATTTCCCCATAGCTTTTCATTTTTACACCTGAATAGCAACATTCTCCCTGACATTTTTTCTGAGTGACATCAATAGCAGCAAAAATAGAACAATTATGAACCACACATTTCCAGCCTGAAATTTAACACTTTGATAAATACCATATTCACGAATATTAAATTTCCTTATAATCTCAAGACTAAGCACTATCCCAGCTGCAATTCCCGAAAAGATAAACAGAATAAGCTGGTACCATATTATCTTTTTCACTCTTCTTTCTGACATTCCAAGTTTTCTTAATATTACATATTCTTTTCTTCTCGACTGTATCATATTTGCCGCCGCATTTACCCAGCCTATTCCTGCCATTATGCTTAACATATAGAGTAAAAACCTCACAATAAAATATCTCTGTTTAAGAATTTTATGCGAAAATGCCATTACCTGCTCAAAACTCTGCCATCTGAGTGCCGTAAATCCCATGCGGGCATTTTGCAAACTCACATCAAGTTTTTTTGTCATTTCATGTGCAAATATGTTCCATTGTTCTACTCTCATATCTTTTGGAAATGATTTAAATATTTCATTATCTGTGTCAATGACGACATCAAAAATATTGTCAGGAATAATCCCAACAACCGTTACTGTTGTACTAACTCCCTTATAATCCTTCCACATTCTATACTCGTTTTCTGTTTTTTCATCATAATATGAAAAATCTGCATCTTCTGTACTAAGCGTTATCTTATCACCTGTTTTTATCTTATATTTTTTAGCAGCTTTCCTGCTTATCAATATCGAATGTGCAAAATCTGATATATCACTTTTCACAAGCCCCGATTTCTGCATTTTTTCCAGTGATGCAAACGATTCTCCACCTCCAAAGAAAAACTCTTTGCCCGATGTTTTTTTTGCCGTAATGCCTATTCCCGTATCTATATCCGCCTGCAGAAATACATTTGTATCTGCCTGCTGCTGAATCTTTTTACACAGATTGTCAATTTTTGAATAACTATATGACTGGTCATCATTTATAAGTACATCATCCATATATATGCCCTTATAATATATATCATTGTTTTTTCCTATCTCATCCATCAAATCCTCACCGCAATAAGAAAATGCCGTGAGCATGATTATCGTAAGTATCATAAGAAAATTTTCTTTCATTTTCGGAACAGCCATCTTATAACTTATGAGCATATCATGCGGCAATACCATTGATAAAAAACGGTTTATAATTCCTTTTCCTGAATATGCTTTATTTGACGAACCATCATTTTTCATGGACTGGTATGGAAGTTTATTTATAAATGACTTTGAAAATAATGTAAGAAATATTTCTACCCCGGCAAATACTATTGCCGTAATCCCTAACGCCAATGAAATATCAACTGTTCTCGCTTCCGCAACAAAATCAAATTCTTTAGCTGTAATACTAAACAGAATGTTTCCGGCTAACAGAGAAAACACAAAACCTGACAGACACCCTGCACCTGTTATATAAATTCCAAGCAACGAAAATATCGTTTTTACCTGTCGTATACTTGCACCCATCGTCCGCATAACAGCCATATCCCTGCTGTATTTCTGCATAAATCTCCTGAATACGGCAGCTATAAACAACAGACTTATTATAACGACTATAACCGCAAGAATGTTCATAAAGCTCGAATACACATTTACATAGGACTGATACTCCTTAGAATCCTCTATCATAGTTATATCAAGTTTTTTATCTGCATTCTTTATAGCATTTTTAATCCCGCTCATCTTTTTGCTGCGTTTTGTCTTTATCAGGATATATGATGAACCTATATCTTCTTTTTTAATCTCACTAAATGCTTTCTTAGTAACTACAGTAAAAAATATATTTTGAAAAGAAAAATTATCATCATAAATTATCTCTGATACAGTAAACTCCTTTTCACCGCAGTAAACAGTATCACCGACTTTAAGATTTTTAGAATCAGCAAGCTTCTGATTTATTACCATCAGGTTGTCTCTCAAACGGCTGTAAAACTTATATCGTGCCCTGTTTAACCTGCCATTGTCAGTGCCTATCATATATGTGTTAACTGAAGTTTTTTCTGTCAAATCCGTTCTAATATCAATATAATCAAATATTCCCGTATTAAGTTCATCAATTCCATCAATACCTAATACCTTTTTTAATACGTTATCATCAATTTTTGAATAATCTTCATGAGAAGCTATGATGTCACAATCCCCAAACGTCTCTCTCATATTTTGAAGATATGACTTTTTAGAATTTCTTGTAAGCTGAAACATCAGAATAAGCATTGTACTCACAAAAAATATGCATATTACACACGAAACCGTCAAAAATCTGCTCTTTTTTAAGAAGTTAATACTTATTCCGTTCAGCTTTTTTATATCTTTATTCATTTTTATGATTTTCTCCCATCAGGCAATAAGACTACGAAATATATCAAGTATATTCGTAAAATTATCGCTGTCATCCCTATTTTTGTATTCGCTCTTCACCTCACCGTCATGCAGAAATATTACTCTGTCAGCATATGTGGCAATAATCGGATCGTGCGTTACAATAATGAAACTCTGTCCTTCTTCCTTTTTTAACTGCATAAACAAGTCCATTATCTCAAGCGAAGTATTATAGTCAAGATTTCCGGTAGGTTCATCAGCAAGAACAATGTCAGGATGTGTCACGACCGCCCTTGCAATTGCTATCCTCTGCTGCTGTCCTCCTGAAAGCTGTGTGATATTGCTGTCAAGCTTATCTTCAAGCCCAACCCTCATAACAATATCTTTCACAATTCCCTCCGTCTTTTTTTCCTTTTCACCTTTAAGAATCAACGGCAATGACACATTCTCCCTGACTGACAAATCATTTAACAGACTGAAATCCTGAAATATAAAACCAATGTGCCTGTTTCTTATCTCAGTAGCATGAGGTTCCTCTGAATACTGTTCTTCCTTTTTCCCGTTCAGCCAAATCTCTCCGTCATCCGGTATCAGAAGCGCACCCAAAACATTTAAAAGCGTACTCTTTCCTGAGCCGCTTCCTCCCATAACAGCAAGCATCTCACCTTTTTTAAGGCAAAATGAAATTCCTTTCAATGCCTCAACTTTTGAATCACCTGTAATAAATGTTTTTTTAATGTTTTTTACTTCTAATATAAACCCGTTTTTTTCTTTCATTTTTTCCCGCCTATACTTTTTTGTCCAGAGCTTTGACTTCATCTATGAACAATTCTGCTATTTCAGCTATTTCTTCATATGACAATTTACCAGACTGCAACATGCCCTTTGCAACTTTAATTGCTTTTGCATGTTCTGTTTCATTTCTTCCATCGCTCTACACATAGTCGCAACCCCTTTCTCATCTTCTCATAAAAACTAATTGCAATAATTTTTACTTACATAATTTTTTATAGACTGCACATCTTCCGGCATACGACAGCCTACGATATACTCACCGTCATTGTTTGAACTTCTTATAATACAGCCCTCAAGCGGATGAGCTGAAATTTCGTCAAAATCATCTACGGAAACTACGATATTCTTTTCTCTTGCATCTGCAAAAACTGAATCAAAAATCGAAATGGCAAAACCGTTTGCGCTGATATTTACCATATGACCCTGATATGTTTTATCTTCACCTTCAAATTTTACAGTACATGTGTTTGTAATCGGCATACGAGGATATTTTCTTCTATTATATACCTGTGGATTTGTTTCAATATGTAATTTAAACTGTCCGTTTTCACCTGGCTTGCTGCGTTGGATAACTATATCGCTCCAACAGTACAATACATTATCTACTACAATATTAAGTTTGCAGATATTGTTTTTGTGTCTTTCCCTGTTCTCAAAAATATCACCAGCTTCATTTTCAATGGTTACATATATATCATTGCCGTTTCTGTCAGTAACTTCACCTGTATATTCTTTCTTTGCACCATTTACATCACTTATCGAAATTTTCATGCCGTGTTTTACATCCTGAACTCCCATAAATCCTCCGACACCGAGTTCTTCCATAAGTTTTCCAACAACCTTCTCAATATCTATTGCACTCTGGGCACTTGATTCATATTTGCTAAGCATTGTCTTTGTGGTGAGTTCTGCCTTATTTATGCTATCCGTCATCACATCCATGACATCGCCAACCTGATTCATATTGTCAATAAGCGTCTTGTTTGATGCCTCCACTTCTTTGACAGCATTATCTACTGTTTTAATATTTTCACCTAAAGTTGTCGCATCATTTGTAATCTTTGTCACACTTGTATTTACATTTGAAACTTTTTCAATATTTGTCTGAATAAGTTTTATTGTCTGTGCAATCGACTCCATCATCCTGGCAGATGTCTCTTCAAGTCTTGAAAGTGCTTCCATTATACTGCTTGAAGAAGCCTGCGTTCCATTGCTAAGATTTCTTATCTCATCAGCAACAACTGCAAAACCTTTACCTGCTTCACCTGCTCTTGCTGCTTCAATGGATGCGTTGAGTGCAAGAAGGTTTGTCTGTGAAGTGATACCTGCTATCGTGCTTGTTTCATCTTTAACACTTCCGAACTCTTTCTTAAAATCTACCAGTATATTCTCAACTTCCTTTGAAAGCTCTGACATCCTGTTTGTTGTATCTACTACCTCAACTAGATCTTTTGCACTTGTATCCGCATGCTCAACTGAAGCATTTATAAGATCAACCACCTGCTCCATAAGACCGGCAACATCAGTCACCTGATTATCTATCACCTTAGTCATCTCTATTGATGAAACAGTTTTATCATTCAGCACACTATTGTTGTCCGAAAGCTTCACCATGTCCTCTACTACATCATCTGCACCGGCTTTGTTCTCATCAGCGAGTTCTCTTACAACAGTTACACCGTCTACGACTTCATTGCTCGCAACTTTGACCTGCTCTACAGTCTTAACAACCCTTGCAAGATTTTCCTCAATTGAAGATGTAAGTGCACCATCTGACTCTACCAGATGCTTGATTGCCATATTTGTACAGGCATAACAGCACAAAACAATAGCAAATTCCAATACACATTCTTCACTTGATACAAAATCCATAATCCCCTTTACAAATCCCTTATACATATTACTTGAAAACAAAATGAATAATGTTATCCACATCATTACCTTTATAAATTTCGGATCTTTATAAAGTACCAATATCGACAACAACGGTAATATAAATACATATGATACCTGATCAAGAGAAGTCCATGCAATAACTGAATAAAACAACAGATACCCCAATCCAAGTATCCACTTGTACCGTTTGTTATCTTCCCCTTTTACCTTTAACAGTATTTTGCTAATAATAAGTAATAACCAGCCAAGAATACAGAACATCAAAAAATATCCCATATCAAGCTTGCCTGTAAATACCTTTACACTATAAAAAACCGACACAATAATCATCAATACAAACCACGTAAACCCTGCCATTTTATTTGCCTTGGCAATGAAAAACGCCTCATCATATTCTTTCATACATCTGTACCTCGTTTCTTTCATTAATTTAAATACTGTTTACCAAATATTTTAATATACGCTCGTGTTTAAATCAAGAACGAATTTTTCATTCTGCTGGACGGAAGAATGAACCGTAGCGGGCTACGGCAATTGATGACAACGCAGCAGATGAAAATTCAGGCAAGTTGTTTAGCTGAATATGAACAGGTCGGTACACCAGGGTATAAGGCAGCTTCAAACACTGCTCAAAAAAAAATAGCCGCAGAATATCACGATTTTCTCATGTTTTCTGCAGCTATTTTTAACATACTTACAAAAAACGACCACTTTTTATTTTGACCGAACGTCATGGAAGTGGCTATTATACGACAAATGGACGGCTCCCGCCTCGGAGAACAACTGTAGCGGCACATAAAGGCATAAAACACATGCCTTAAGTGCCGACAGTGTTCTAACGCCATTTGCTGTATAATAATCCCTCTTCCATGACTGTATATATAAAAACAAAAAGAAAAGCACCCTTTATCAACCATAATGGTGTATAATGTAAGTGTTCAAACCACATTAAAAAGGAGTGCTTTTCTATGAAAATAATAACACAAATTTCAATGTTTGACGATAACCAAAATGAAAATCTTGGAGATTTGGAGTAACAGTTCAGCCTTACATCTCCTACATTCATAAAACGGCCAGCAAGTTTTATATTTGACCATGACTCTATTGCAAGTCTTTTAAGAGAATTAAACAGAAACAGCCAACTCCGCATAATCTGCGGATTTAAACCACACATATATTCTGTACTGACAGATAAAAAAGAGGAGTATGGAAAAAGCAAATTTTATTTACCGTGAAAAAACATTAACCAATAACGGAAAACATGCACATAGAGTTTATCTCACCAAAAAAGGGAAAATAACTGCTGAAGAAGTTTATTCCGAATTTGAAAAACTCGAAAATTTATGCCTTAAAGGTTTTTCAGACGAAGAAAAACTTCATGTATTTGAAATTTTTGAAAAAATAACTGAAAATCTTAACTCACGGTCAGATTTATAAAAAATATAAATCTGACCGTTTTTTTAATTATATCTTCTAACTGTATTTCCAGTTCTGTGTCTCCAACTGCATATCAAACATATGCTTATAAATTCCATTTTGCTCCTTTAATTTTTCAGGTGTTCCCTGCTCTGTTACTACACCGTCTTTAAGTACAACTATCTTGTCTGCTCCGTCAACTGTTCTCATTCTGTGTGCTATTATAAGAACCGTCTTATCTTTGATAAGTTTTGAAATAGATTCCTGTATAACAGATTCATTATCTACATCAAGTGAAGCTGTTGCCTCATCCATAAGTATTATAGGGGCATCTTTTAAAAATGCTCTTGCTATCGATATTCTCTGTCTTTCTCCTCCTGAAAGTTCCGAACCGTTTTCACCTATCATTGTGTTCCACCTGTCAGGAAGTTTTTCAATAAACTGCGTGCAGTTTGCAAGCTTTGCTGCTGCCATAACTTCCTCATCCGTTGCGTTCTTTTTACCAATTCGTATGTTTTCCATTATCGTGTTGTTAAAAAGTGTTACATCCTGAAATACTATTGAATACAATGATAACAGACTTTCGGGCTCTATCTCAGATACATCCATTCCGCCAACCGAAATCTTTCCCTTATTGCAATCCCAAAATCTTGCGGCAAGTCTTGACACAGTAGTTTTTCCGCCGCCTGACGTTCCTATAAGTGCTGTAACCTCACCCTGTTTTGCGACAAAATCAACATCCGACAAAACAGTCTTTCCATCTTCATAAGAAAATCCTACATTTTCAAAAGCAATGTCATAGCCATTGTTTGTAAGTTCTTCTTTTCCTGTCTGTTCATCATGTGATAATATCTCATCCATCCTCTCACATGTAGTATCAATACTTATCATAGCAGACAGATTTTGCAATGCTATCTGTAAAGGTTCATACATTCTTGTAACTACGAGCAGAAATACAAAAAAAGTAAGTACATCTATCTCTCCCTTAATGAGAAGCGCACTTCCGACAAGTGCTACCGTTCCTATTCCAAATTTCAATATCATCTGCGCCGAGCACACAAAGGCTGCATTTGAAAATTCAAGAACAATAGAATGTTTTTCAATGTCCCTGATTTTTATTTCAAGGCCTTTCATATAATTGTCAGTCATATTGTTGGCTCTTAAATCCCTTATTGTCTCAAGGCCTTCCTGAATGCCATCCTGACAAGCAAGTTTATATTTCATTGTCTTTCTATGTGTATTTCGCAATGCTTTTCTTGAATTGAGAACGATAATAAATGCTATAGGCATAACCCATACTGTCGCAAGAGCCATTTTCCAATTAAAGAAAAACAATCCTATGACTATAAGAGTAGTTGAAATCATTGCTCCAATAAGTTCAGGTATCCAGTGTGAACTTGCTGTTTCAATTAGAGCACAATCTGACATTATCGCATTTGTAAGATCTGACAAATCTTTTTTGCTAAAAAATGAAAGCGGGAGCCGTCTTAATTTTTCTGCAAGTGCTCTTCGTCTTACACCGCTTTCAACATAAGTTGATAAAAATGTAGCTCTATATTGAAACCACGTTGTAAGTGCTATAAGCAAAAGTGTAACTATTACCCCGACAGCAAAAAATCCTTTCTGCTTATCAGGTATTTTTCCATCTAAGAGATCTGATGATAATTTGTACATAAGACCTACAGGCAACATAAGTACCAGATTTGAAAGTGTAACTGCCACAAATGCTTTTACCATATCTTTTGCACCTTTTTCTGATAATGCATATTTATGTTTTAACTTCTCTATCATATAGCTTTACCTGCCTTTCCTACCTGCCAGTTTACTGATTTATTGTATTCATTCCACATGTGCGTATAGACACCACCTGCACCAACAAGTTTTTCATGTGTATCTGCTTCTGCTATCTTTCCATCTTTGAGAACATAAATACAATCGGCATTTGTAACGGTTGACAATCTATGTGCTATCATAATCACTGTCTTATCTTTTGAAAGGTTTTCAAACGCAAGCTGCACCTTTTTTTCATTATCAGGATCAGCAAATGCAGTTGCTTCATCCAGTATAAGTATAGGAGAATTTTTCAAAAATGCTCTCGCAATAGAAATTCTCTGCATCTCACCGCCTGATACATATGTACCTTTTGAACCTATAACTGTGTTTATTCCCTGCGGAAGTTTGTCTATGATATCACTGCATTGAGCTTTTTTTAATGCATCCATAACCTCTGAATCTGACGCATCAGGTCTTCCCATTCTTACATTTTCAAGAATTGATGTCTTTAAAAGTCTGCTGTCCTGAAAAACATAAGATACAAGGTTCATCAGTTTATCATTTTCAATATTTTTTACATCTGTACCTCCTATTTTTATACTTCCTTCTGTCACATCCCAAAATCTTGCAATAAGTGATGCCAGCGTCGTTTTTCCACCTCCTGACGGACCTACAAACGCAATATGTTCACCTGCTTTTATATCAAGATTAATCCCATCTACGGCATTTGTTTTTGAATCGTCATATGAGAAAGTAACATTTTCAAGTGAAACTGATGCATCCTTAATTTTTTCACTTGAATTTCCCTCCGGAAGTTCCAGCACATCAATTATCTCGTCCATTCTTTTTAGTGCATCTTCGACTATCATCTGCGATTCACCTGCATATGCCACTTTCATAAGTGTTGTTGTAAGTGTTGCAGTTATCAGTATATAAAAAATAAGATTAAGCACAAATGTATCTGTCACAACGTTGCCGCCAAGAACATACGCTGCTATTATAAGTGCTGCAAATATTCCATTTGAAAACACCGTAAAACCTATCATAGGAAGCATCATTGCCTTTGTATAACCGATAGTCCATTTTTCATATTCATCAATCGCAGCCTTAAATCTTTTAAAAGAAAATATTGTCTGACCAAATGTCTTTAATACCGGTACCCCTCTTACATACTCAACAGCTTCAGATGACATTGTTTCAAGTGAATTCTGATATTGCTTCATATCCTCTGCCATTTTAGGTCCCATCATCATAGTTCCCATTATCACAAACGCAAGCACTGCCGGAATAAGACTAATAAGTCCAAGTCTCCAGTCAAATACTGCCATCATCGCAAGAATACCTATAGGTGTTGCATATGATACTGCTTTATCCGGAAGATTATGTGCAAGATATGTTTCCGTGGCAGCAGATGAATCAGTAACTATCTTTCTTATCTTTCCTGTGCCTTCTGATTCCACATATCCAAGTGGCAGTTTCATAATATGTTCCATCATATATATACGCATATTAGCCTGCACTCTGAATGCCGCTTTATGCGAACACATAAGTGCAGCAATATAAAACACCATTGAAAGCAGAGCAAAGCCTACCGCCTGCCATCCATATGAAGTAATATGCACAGCCTTTGAAAAATCAGGTCTTACCTCAAGTATCTCTTTTATGATGCACCATACATCATAAAACGTTATCAATGCAACCCATGCACTGATAACTGCCAAAACACATGAAATGTACGAAAAATATTTGTGATTTCCGGCAAATTCCATAAGCTTCGAAAATGCAGATTTCTTTTTTGATTTCATTTACGGTTCCTCCCTGTTTGTTTTGTGTCACCAAAATTAGTTTTAGCTAACCCATGGCTATATTTTTAGGCAGTTCAAATTTTCAGAAGCACTTTTACTTCATATAAAATTTATACTGCCTTATAAACTCTTTTATTTTTCGAGCAGATATACGATATCCATTCTGCTGACTGCTTATAGCACTATTACCTGCTATCGCTGCATATTACTCATTCCTGATATCCAAAACGGCTCTCCAGCCGGCATAATTAAACTTCATAACATCCTGCATATATTTATAAGCTTCATCATAACTTTTGTCATGTGATACTATCTCATAAACATACTGCCAGCCTGTTCTGCAATATACATGTATGAAAAAATCATCTACACTATGCTCTCCATTTGAATATTGTTTTGCAAACTGCTTATAATAATTTTCTTCAATGGCTGCAAGCTTATCAAAAAATCTTTCATACTCAGTCCCGGCAGAGCAGCAAAATATCAGTTTAAATTCATCTTTATATCTGTATATATATTTCAATACGATATCTGTTCCATTTCCGCCTATCTGCATCGCCTGTTCAACATCAACAGTTTCTTTCGCCTCATTGACGCTTTTCAGATAGATTTCCATAAGTCCGTCTGCTGCCTCTTTAACGATAGCATTAAAAAGTCCTGTCTTATCCTTAAACCTTGAATATATGGAATTGGTACTGACACCTATTTTTGATGCAATCCTTCTAAGGCTGGCATTGTGAAAACCATATTTTAAAAATTCATTTTTAGCATTATTTAGCAGGCTCTCTGTCACGCCCTCTGTTTCATGTCGCATAAATTATATCCTCTTTCTTTATGTAACAATGTTATTATAACACTGTTATTTTATTTGTCAAGTTTATATATAAAAATCCTATCATTTACATAACAGTTCAGCCTTTTATCACCCATCAAAACTTGTAACTTCAATCTTCCCGTTATTCTCAGCAATATTTTCTATCCTGATTTCATTATTTAAATTTTTATCCAAACCAAACATCAGTACAATGTCATATGTTTTTTCAAGATTCAATATCTCCTTTTCAAGTCCAACATATGAATTCGTCAGATACAACTTGTCACCTGATATCATGTCAAGTAATACAGCAGATGCGTTGTTCTTTCCTTTGAAAGCTGTAAATAAAATATTCATATTTTTTATCTCACTCGCTTATTCTATATTTCTCAATAGTACATTCATGTTGCTTTGTTTTTTTTTCATAACTTATCCCAACTAAAAGTATATCTCCTGTATATTGTTTTACAACATCAGGATAGTTTTTATCTTTTATCTGTTTTATTGCCGTTTCTGCTTTCTTATTCCACTTTAACTCAACAACTATTGCAGGATAATTATTGATATGCTCCGGTTTTGGTATAAATATAAAATCTGCAAAACCTTTTCCTGTTGGCAATTCTCTTACAGGTTTAAAATAATACTGCATTGCCCCAAGATACGCTATACTAAGTACACTGCTTAAAGAATTTTCATCATTATCCTGAATTGCTGATGCATAATTTGTATGAATCTCTTCAATTTCTGCTGCCACTCTGACACTATCCAGCTCAAGAGTTGCCTCAAGTAATTCAAGTGATTTTTGTTGAAATTCTATGAATTCATTCCATTTTTTCTTTTTTATCGCTCTGAATAATTCTTCCCTTATCTCCTCATTTGGCACAAATGCCATTTCTCTTTTTTGATTATATGCAAGATAGCCAAGATGTATAAGATATGTCAAAATATCATCTTTGTCTTCAAAATTGACCGTATCGTTTTGAAACGAAGTAACATCTATTTCTACTGAACCGCCAGCCAGCATCTCTATTACCGCACTCTTTAACCCGTCAAAATCCATATTTATCAACGGAACTATTATCCTGTATGAACCTGTTTCTGACCAATAACTCCTAAATTCCCCCTCAATCATCAGACTTACTACTGCATTTGGATTATAAATATGATATCTGCCCAGTTTATAGCCGTCATACCATCTTTTTACTTTGTAAAAATCCTGTCCATACCTATCACATAACTTTTTCACTTCCTCTTCTGTAAATCCGATGTATTCTGCTAACGGTCCTGGGGTTAACATTGTATATTGTTTAAAATTATTAAGTGCCGACTGTGTTTTTAATTTTTTTATTGGTAAAATCCCCGTAAGATAAGCAATACCTATATATTTGGTGGGTTCAACCCCCTTAAACATCGCTCTTAAAAAATTGATATATTCTTCCTGAACTTTTTTATTATTTGCTTCATCACGAATTATAATGTCCCATTCATCTATAATAATAATAAATTTTGTTCCATTCATCGAATTTATTACAGATAACGCTTCGGGAAGCGATTTTATTTTTTCAGACAATTCATTCGGATAATACTCTCTCAATTCACATATCGTTTTTTCTGTTATATATGACACTACATTTTCTGAACCTCCTGCCGGTTCAATGCACCATTGAATGTCAAGATGTATAACATCATATTTATTTATATTTTTTTCAAATTCTGTACTTTCACTGATTTTTAATGTCGAAAACATTTCTTTTGAATCACAACCTCTGCTATAATATGCTGCAAGCATATTTGCCGTGACAGACTTTCCAAACCTTCTTGGACGGCTGTTACATATATACCCCTGCAATGTATTCATAACTTTATTTGTATATTCTAACATCCCTGTTTTATCCACATAGATTTCTGAATTTAATGCCACCTGAAAAGCACTATTGTCAGGATTAACAAACATTGCCATACCTTTGCACCTCTTTCTCCAATATACTGTTTACTATTTTAACATACTTTATTTTCATTTGCCATAACGCCGCTTATTTGCAATATTCGATTACCCTGCGAACAAAGTCTTCGTATGTCGAAAATATTTTTTTATCGTTTATACTGTAAAACTCAAAATCAGGCTGTGGACTAAATGAATTATTTATTGTTATCGTAATCGGTTTTTCTTTTGCAATTTCAAGAAGATACGGAATACAATTATCTCCGCATCTAGAAACACATACATATTGTTCATCAGTATTCAGCAAAATCAGAAGTGCCTTAGTTCCAGAAGATAATTTATCAGGAGAAATTACAACCGGCTTATCATCAACAAAATGCCTTGCCGTAAAAGAAAGACCATTTATCTCATAAACACGGTCTATTCCCTTTAAAATATTTTTTGCTAATTCGCTTGTAAACCAATCTTCTTCATAACAGTTGTCAAAATATGAGTCAACATAGTAAAGTTCATCATCCAAATGTCCAAAATAAACTGAAAGATTGCAACTATTTTTTTCACCTTTCAATTCCTGTATGTTATCTGCCATTCTAATCCTCATTTCTACACACATTTTTATACATCTCAAATTTATGTCAAGTGTGCACAGACACAAATTGCCGCTCCATACAACTATGAGTTCTATACTTGTATAGACTCTTTATTAGTATGAGCTTGTGACAAAATACTGTATAAACAGTATTTTTCACATTATCACTTCAAAACCACATAATCTGAATACTTACTTAACTTAAAAACTTTTCTGCTATCAGTAAAAAAATTTTTAAAATTGCAACTTTCACACTGCTTACACTTTTCAAAACAACTGCAAGTAGATGATTTGCCATATTGACTCAGTTTGTCATGTACAAATGCTACAAGTTCTTTTTCAGAATATCCTTCAACATCAATATTCTTATCCATAATCTCCAGCAAAAACGCTTCAAAACTATCATAATCTAATATCTGAAGTTCTGAATGTTTCAATAAAAGATTGTAAAAATCTTTTATACAAGTACCAAAACCCATTCTGTCAAAAATTATTAACTTTCCATATTTAACAATATTAAAACATCTTTTGTAATTGTCTTTGCCATAAAATGATTCACAATTTTCAACACACTTTTTAAAAAAGCTAAATCCCGTCGTTGAATCTTCTATCATTATCGTATCTATTGGATACTTTGAATTTTTTGTGTAAAGTTTCTGATATTTAGGGCTTATTGTCAATTCTGTGCTTTTCTTTACAATCTTATAAATAGCATCAACCGAATACGCTAATTGAGCAAGTTTATTTTCTCTTGTCATTAAAACAAACCAATCATCTGAATTTGATATATATTTTATTGTTTCTTTTATATTATTTTTCTGCAGACAGTTACAATCCTCGTCTATCAATATTATTTTTTTCTCATTATTATTTTCAATATCATTTAAGCTGTCAACTGCCTGTAATTTTAAACTAGATGTCAAAACAGCTCTATTTCCTGGAAATTTCTTGACAGCATCGAACAGACAAGTTTTTCCCTTTCCACTTTCATCATCGATTACCGTTATTCTATATTTCAATTCAGCACTAAATTTTAACCTGCCTAACTTCAAATTAAATCTCTGCACTCTTATCACCTCATCTACACTAATTTAATAATCTTAGTAAATCCTAATAGTTCTGTAAATAAATCCTGTCCTAAATTTTTTAATGTTGGGATATGGATAAACAGCACATTTCGAAAATTCTTTTGTAGCATATCATAATATGCTGCATTACATAAATACTTTGTTGAAGTATTTGATACCGTACATTTTATGTTTCTTTTTTCAAAGTATCTTTTTATTTTCTCTGTATCAAAATTTGTAACTATAATATCACCATCATTCTCTGCAATTTTTTCTATCCTAATCTCATTATCTAAATTTTTATCCAAACCAAACATCAATACCACATCATATATTTGTTCAAGATGATTTATCTCTTTCGCAAGTCCAACATATGAATTTGTCAGATATAACTTATCACCTGTTATCTTATCTAATAATATAGCTGATGAATTATTCTTTCCCTTGAAAGCGGTAAATAAAATATTCATTGCCATACCTTTACACCTCTTTCTCCAATATACTGTTTACTATTTTAACATACTTTATTTTCATTTGCCATAACGCCGCTTATCTGTTACTGTCACACTATTGTAATAGATTTGTAACGCATTTTTACCTGACATGATATATAATAATATCATTAAGTGATGCTGTCCATCCTGTGATGCATCAGCGACTTTAATTTTCACTAATATGGAGGAGTTTCAAATGAAAAATATTAAAAAAATAATATGCCTGATTTTAATTTTCTCACTTGCTTTTTCAGGCACACAAAATGTAACTGCAGCAAAAAAACATTACTCTACGAAATCTGTTGACTGGGGATTGGGGCTTAATAACAATCATGCAACACCTGGCGGAACCGTACCTTACAGCGGATTTTCATTAAAAAAGTACAATACCATATACACTGGCAATACTAAAAAGAAATGCATATATCTTACTTTTGACTGTGGATATGAAAACGGATACACAAAAAAAATACTCAATATTTTAAAAGAGAAAAACATCAAAGCAATCTTCTTTGTCACAAAACCATATATCGAGGGCAATGCAAAACTTGTTAAACGCATGAAAAAAGAGGGACATTTAGTTGGTAATCACACCTCAACGCACCCAAGACTAGGTGAATGCAATACTGATAAAATACGCTCTGAATTAAAAAGTGTTGAAAAATGTATGAAAAAGAAAACCGGCTACACGATTGATAAATTTGTCCGCCCGCCAGAGGGTAATTACAGCGAGCGTGCATTAAAAACAATGCAGGATATGGGATATACAACTGTTCTTTGGAGCCTTGCCTGGTATGACTACAATCCTGCCGACCAGCCTACCACAGATTATGTTGTCGGAAGATTTAAAAGCTATTACCACAAAGGAATGATTCCTCTGCTGCATGCTATATCCAAAGCAGATACAAATGCACTTCCAAAAATTATTAAATATATGAAATCAAAGAATTATGAATTTAGAACATTAGATACAATAAAAATCAAAAAATAATAATATGGAATTATTTTCGCTGTGGCTTTTTAACGCAGAAATTGATATAAATTTTCCGACTCATGGACGGCTCTCGCCTCGGAGAATATCAGTAGCAGTACATAAGT
>ERZ835880.1778-NODE-1778-length-16155-cov-2.598323_pt1 | contig 16155 bp, 20 predicted proteins | sample MGYA00519944_ERZ835880 | MGnify/ENA primary metagenome ERZ835880 (study PRJEB31850, sample SAMEA3708787) | human gut metagenome | biome: human gut; feature: human-associated habitat; material: faeces | place: China | collected 2014 ... | reverse complement strand
GGAACGAAGAAAAAGTAAATGATGCGGTAGCAGAAGTTATTAAAAAGCTGGTGAATAATCCGAAATTTGAAGCCGCTATACGTGCAAAAATCAATTCTAAGATAGATACCGGAGAATTGGAAACAGAGCATGAGAACTTGAAAAAACAGCTGCGGCAAGTATTGGGAGCTAAAAATAGGTTAGGACAACAGATGGACAATCTGGATATTTCTGATAAAATGTATGACAGGAAGTATCAGGATATGCAGGATCGGTTAAATGGTTTGTATGATGAGATTGAACGACTGGAAAGTCTGATCGATGATATAGTATCCAGAAAAGAGTATATCCGTCAGCAGAAAATTTCTGAGGATGGAGTGTATCAATATCTTTTGTACTTTGACAAACTGTATGATAAATTCACCGATATGGAGAAAAAAGAATTTATGAACAGTTTTGTTGAAAGAGTTGATATTTACGAGGATGAACAGCCGAACGGAAGATTTTTGAAGCATATAAAATTTAAGTTTCCGGTATTTTTTGACGGTGAAGAAATTCAGGAACTTAGTTGGGACAACGAAACAACAGTTGAGACTATTGTGTTGATACAAAAGAAAAACTCGTAGAAATCCTTTATTTTAGGCACTTTGCGAAACATTTTACCTTTACTTCAGAGGGCAAAAATTCACGCAATAAACACCTAAAAAACTATTTTGATGTTTCAGTGGTAATAGATATCGGGTATGGGAACACAAACGAAAAATAAAGGTTTTTTGAAATATATTTATCTATGTAGTGTCCACCTTGCTACAAAAATGTAGGCGACATTCATTTGTATAAGGGCAGATAAGCGTATCATTAGAAATAGTGGTACGCTTATTTTTATACTTCTATTACACATTTGAGTACCCTGACCGTTTTTCTATATAATGAAATCAAGAACGGAGGTGCTGACAATGAGAGAAATAAAATACCACGCATATCTGGATAGTGAGGAAAGAACAATTCTTTTACATAGCCTTGTGGAATTGAAAAATCAACTTATTCAGCAAGGCAGATATACAGACTGTGTTGACGAGCTGATTGTCAAAGTCATAAACGCCCCTGTGAAGAAACTAAAAGTATTGGTGTAGGAGGTTGTGATGTATGACAAAGATTTTGCCGAGCTTGTGAAAATTGCAGCGGAGAAATTAAAAGAAGATACCGTTTATAAAATGCTCACACGCAGCGAGGATTATCAAAAAGAAAGCGACGAAAGGGATAAGGCGGAACGAAACTATGAACAACTTGATTTGACAATGGAACAGAGAAAGGTCTGTGATGTTTTTTTAGATTACAGAGATAGGCAGAGCTTGGAATACTCTGATTATTCCTATTTGACGAACAGCTCTTCAACTCTTGTTTCGCGGTTAGATATTTGCTTGAAAAAGCAAATACCACAGAGCAAGCGCTTAATCTGTTAATGCAGTTACCTATTGCATCAAATTATAATATTTTGATTGCAGACAAAAGAGGTAAAATGGTGGTAGTTGAATGTACGCCGAATATAAAGAAAATCGGTGAAGCAAAAAGCGTTGACGATGGTTACTTGGTATGTACGGTTAATAGTTTTATTTCAGACAAACTTAAGCCTTATGATTTTGCTAAGGGAGATGATTATCATTCCTATACAAGATATTCTGTTGTTATGGATAATTGCATTAACAATGTAAAAAACAATGACCCTGTTGTTGAAACTCAAAAACTGTTAAAAGGTGAATATGGTTTTATGTGTCAATACGATGATGAGCCAGACTTTGAAACAATATGGAGTTCTATATTTGATTTGTCAAATTTAATGATTTATCGTGCAGAAGGTGACCCCAGAAGGAAGAAATTTATAACCGATAAAAGATTGCACAATATCGTAATAGGAAGAAAAGATGCTGAAAAATGAATGGATACGCTGTCCTGTTTGCGGTAGTAAAACTCGTGATAGGCTTAGAGAGGATACAGTATTGAAAAACTATCCCCTCTACTGTCCGAAATGTAAGCAGGACACTTTGGTAAATGCAAAGGAACTATATATAACCGTCATTAAAGAGCCAGACGCACAGACGCAGAGCCAATGAAATTGTGAGTAACCACGATCATTTGCTCTGTGTTTTCAATGAAACCTCGTCTAAAATCTTGACAGTGTAAAGATTTTAGAATATAATATAGACACTGTAAAGATTGGGGGTTGTGTATGGAAAAGAAGCCTTATCATCATAAAAATTTGAAAAATGATTTGATAGAAAAAGGAATTGAATTGGTAAATAAGAATGGAATAAATCAACTTTCTCTCCGTAAGGTGGCACAAGCTTGTGGTGTAAGTCACGCTGCACCATATAGTCATTTTTCTAACAAGGAAGAATTGCTTCAAGAAATGCAATTACATATTACGAAAAAGTTTACAGAAGTACTCGAAAATACAGTTTCCCAATATAGAGGGACACCTATTTTTTTATTGGAATTTGGCAAAGCATATATTTCCTTTTTTATAAGCCATCCGCAATATTTTAACTTTCTTTTTCAGCAAGGAAATATACAAATTGATTTGAATATTGATAGTGGTAGAGAAAGTAATTATCAGCCCTTTGCGATTTACAAAGAACAGGTGTTGAAATTACTTGCCGATACAAATATGACACAAAGCAAAAAAGAAGATTTGATAGTTGCATTATTTGCTTATGTGCAAGGTCTTACGACTCTTGCAACGATGGAGAATGTTCATTACGCATACAAATGGGAAGATAAACTGACAGATTTAATTGGAATATTTAGTTGTGAGTTTTAGGAGAATTTATGGTTGGAATTTATTTAAGTGGTACGGGTAATACAAAATATTGCATTGAAAAGTTGGTATCTCTTATTCATTCATCTGCAAAAGCTATTCCTATGGAAAGCCCTGAAGCTATTTCAGCAATTCAACAAAACGAAGAGATTTACATAGGGTATCCTACACAGTTTTCTAATGCTCCATATATGGTGCGTGACTTTATTAAAAAGAATGCTGACATCTGGAAAAATAAGAAAATACTGTGCATTGCGACAATGGGGGCTTTTAGTGGTGATGGTGCGGGCTGCACGACAAGAATGTTAAAAAGATACGGGGCAACTATTTTGGGTGGAATACATATTCATATGCCAGACTCTGTTTGTGATAGCAAGTTATTAAAAAAGACAATGGATGAAAATCGTTGTATTATAGCACAGGCAGATAGAAAAATCGAGGAAGTGGCTTTGCAGATTATAAATGGAGATTATCCACAAGAAGGTATTACGCTAGTTTCACATATCATCGGATTATTGGGACAAAGGCTTTGGTTTTATAAAAAAACAAAAGGTTATTCCAATAAGTTAAAGATTAACAATAATTGCATTGGTTGCGGAAAATGTGTTTCTATATGCCCAATGAAAAATCTTATTTTACGAAATAAGAAAGTTGTGTCGAATGATCGCTGTACAATGTGTTATCGCTGTATTAGCTTATGCCCCCAAAAGGCAATAACTCTTTTAGGAAATGAAGTTGTAGAACAATATAGAATAGAGGATTATAGATAATTTATGAAATCAGAATGGATAATGTGTCCAATATGTGGCAATAAAACCCGTGACAAAATCAGGGAAGATACAGAATTGAAAAACTTCCCCCTTTATTGTCCGAAATGTAAACAGGAAAGTTTAATTGATGCAAAGAACTTGCAAATAACTGTCATCAAAGAGCCAGACGCAAAGACGCAGAGCCGATGAAGTTGAGAAATGTTTCACAGTTCATCGGCTCTGTTACTACTTTTATGCTTGATTTTATTGTCTGTCACAGGGGATAGAAGTTGTTTTCATTTTCTGTTCGGCAATAGTTAAACTTTTATGCAAAGGGATTGCCATAAATACTGTAATAAGTGCAGAGAGAACATCGGCAATCGGCTGTGCGTATAAAATACCGTTTAATCCCCATATAAATGGAAAAATTAAGATAACGGGAATGAAGCAGATACCTTGTCGGCAAGCCCCAAGAACGAATCCGGCGGTGCCTTTTCCAAGTGCAAGAAACAGAGAAGAATACACTGTGTAAAATCCAAATACGAAGAAGGAAAATCCATTTGCCATTAGCGATTTTTGACCTACAGAAATCATCTCTGTATTGCCTTCTGTAAATTGCGAAATAATCTGTGTGGAAAATAGGGCTATTGTCAATCCCACAACTACACAAAATATTGTTGACCATAAGATAGAAGTTTTAATTGCTTCCCTGAGCCGATCAAACTTTTTGGCACCATAGCTAAAGCCGGCAATTGGTTGGAAACCTTTTAAGAAGCCGAACACAACCAGAGTTCCCATTGAAGTGATTCTTGTAACAGCGCCCATTCCGGCGATAACAGCATCTCCATAGATATTAGCTTCCCGGTTTATGAATGCGATAGAAAGGCTTGTAAGAAGCTGGAAAGTCAATGTGGGTATACCGATTTTCAGAATTTCAGTTATGATCTGCTTAGAAGGACAAAATTCCTTAATGGAAAATGTAAAAGCGCTTTTTTTCTGTAATGCATAAATTAAATATACAAGAGTAGAAGCCATTTGAGAAATTGCTGTAGCGATTGCCGCACCAGCAACCCCCATGTCGAGAGTATAGATGAAAATAGGATCTAAACCAATATTCAATACAGCTCCTAATAATAATGCACACATAGTTGTTTTTGCGGCGCCTTCACTTGCAACGATATTGTTCATCGTTACATTAAATACATTGAAAATACATGAAATAACATAGATTCTTCCATAAGAAAGGGCGTATGGCATAATCGTGTCTGTTGCACCTAACATGGTTAAAATAGGTTTCAAAAAAATTGCAGTTCCGATAATAATAACTGCGCCAATACAAACGCTGCTGTATAATGCAGTACTGGCGACTTTACTTGCAGCTTCCCTATCTCCTCGCCCTAAAAGTCTTGATAAGTAGGAGGCGGCACCATTGCCAAACATCAGACCTAAACCAACAACTACTTGTCCTAAAGGAAACGCAATGGAAATTGCACCCATTTGACTCTCGCCAAGTCCTCCTATGAAATAAGCATCCACCAAATTGTAGAGAGCGTTAATAAGCATACCAATCATTATCGGTATACCAAGAGCCATTAGTGCTTGGGGAACAGGTGCATTTCCTAATAAATCCATTTTGTTGTTATTCTTGTTCATTTCAAATACTCCTTTCAATTAAGAATATAAATTATAGTAGTATAAATTATAGTATACTACGTGAGAGAATACTACTATAATTTATAGTAGTTGTCAAGCGTGTATCCTGCAATTTCCTTGACAAGAGGTATAAAATCAAATACTATAAATTACAGTATATATAACCGTAAGTATTTTATAGCTTTCGTGGATATAGAAAGTGGGTGAACTATGGCTACAATAGATTTAATTGTGTTAGGAATATTGAAAAAGGAACCGATGGGAGCCTATGATATTCAAAAATTAGTGGAATATCGCAATATATCAAGATGGGTAAAAATCAGTACCCCTTCTATTTACAAAAAAGTTATTCAGTTAGAGGAAAAAGGACTTATCAATAGCGTGACCGTGAAAGAAGGGAAAATGCCTGAAAAGGCGGTGTATTCTTTGACGGAAGCTGGCGAACGGCAATTTGAGAAACTTATGATGGAGATTGCTGGTAAGCCTATTCATATTTTTCTGGATTTTAATGCGGTAATTGTAAATTTGGACAGCCTTCCAGCAGATAAACAAAAGTCCTGTCTTGCTAATATTGAAGAAAATGTGGCAAATCTAAAATCTTATCTACAAGAGAATATCCTTGCAAAAGAAAATGTGCCTGAAATACCAGAAACCGGAATGGCAGTTTTACACCAACAGCTAATACTAGCCCAAGCAATTGAAACATGGATTACATCAGTAAAAGCAAGGTTGGAAAATTAATAAAAATATCCCAGGGTAGCAGCAATTCTACATTGCTCCCCTGGGATGTTCTTTTACCCCACAAACCGATACCCACTTCCAACCACAGTTTCTACCAATCTCCAATCTTCCGTCTGAGCGAATATACCACATTCGTCAGTGCCGCCCCGCAATGCTCTGAGGTTTTGTTTCCAACCAGCTCATGTATATACGATAAAATCCCCCGGAACAGTTTCTCTTTGTACTGCTCCGGGGAATCTCCTTATCCCGCAAATTTATATCCTCTCCCAATCACCGTCTGGATCATATCCGGGGTCTTCAGTTTCTTTCTAAGCTGGCAAATCACGTTATAGACCACATGCTCGCATCCAGTCACGTCCCCCTTCCAAACTGCTTCATAAATCTGTTCCGAAGAAAGCACCCAACCGGAATACTGTGTTAATAGACAGAGAACATCAAATTCTTTGGGATACAGACTAATTTCCTCTCCGTCCAATCGAACCGTACAGCACTGTGGATCAATGGTAAGATTCCTTTGCTGGATGACGGGCTGCCGTTCTATATTCATTTCTGTCAATGTCCCTTTCCTCCCTACACATCAAGTTATAAGTATGTCGAAAAATCAACGGAGTCGATAACCTGAGAGTGTGATCTCCCAATAGTTCATCGGCTCTGCGTCTTAGCGTCTGGCTCTTTGATAAACCCTGCAGGCACTCCATAGAAATGCTGCCCATAATATTCAGCATGGTGATAGCTCCGCGACGCTTTTTTTGCCGTTGTCCGGCAGAAAATTTTTAATATTTTGATGCTTTACTGGTCTTGTTTATAGATTGACCTTAATGCTAAAAGCAAGCCAATTATTCCAGTTACTGCAATAGAAATTATTCCAATTATAAGATATGGACTTTCAATTTGATAAATTGTTACCAAAGAAACTGCTGTCCACGGTACGATACTGGCAGGTAGAATCATTTCCATAGATATATTAAATCCCCCAAACAAAATCCCGGTAAAGCCAATCGCTACCAAAATAGCAGGATAGAATAGCTTTTTTTGCAATATTGTTACCCACAATAAGGGTATGAACGTAATGAAAGATGACAAACCAAATTTTGTAAACATAACGATCACCATTTTAGCAAAGTCAATATCAAATTGAGCAGGATATAGAAATCTGCTCCCTAAGACAGTTACAATTTCTATATAAATCAGCAATACAATGTACCATGAAAACCAGATTGCTAATTTTGCAAACACAAATGACGCTCTTGAAACAGCAGAGCTAAGTATGTTGGTTAATGCTCCGGATTGGTATTCTTTCTGAACTAAGTTAGTAATGATAAATCCGCTAAGTGCAGATAAAACCAAAAAGTCAATCAGACAGCAATTCATTACCCATTCTGTTATTTCATCTGGGGGTGTAGATAGGAATTTATCTTTAATGATTGCTAAAATCGGTACTAATACAGAAATGATTGTTCCTGTATAGAACATAGTATCTTTTTTTAGTTTTAGAAATTCTGATTTAAGTATATTAAGCAATTCCCTCACCTCCCGTCACACGCTTGAAATAATCTTCCAGACTTTCTTCACAAGTATGGGCTTCCGATACCACCAGCCCGTTTTCCACAAAAGCGGTAACAATCTCTCCAACAGGCAAATCCAGATTGTGCAAGCGTAGGTTATGGTCGTCTTGTATGGAAAAATGGCTCTCATGGAAATTACTTTCTAAAATCCTTGCCGCTTGTGCCGTATCAGAAATAATGAAATGGATATATTTACTGTTTCTCTGTTCTAATTCCATAAGATTATCTTCTTCCAATAATACTCCGTGATCGATAATTCCAATATCATCAGCCAATAAAGAGATTTCTGAAAGAATATGGCTGGAAATTAAAATTGTTTTTCCTCTTTCGTTGCAAAGCCGCCGGATAAAGGAACGCACTTCTGCAATTCCAATCGGGTCAAGCCCGTTAATCGGCTCGTCCAGAATTAAAAGCTCCGGATCGTGCATAACTGCAAGGGCAATGGCTAACCGCTGCTTCATACCAAGGGAATATTGCGAAAACTGCTTCTTGTCCTCATAGGGCAGACCGACTAAATCCAGAGCGTCCTTGATTGCATGGCTGCTCGGTACTCCCCGCAACGTAGCAAAGATACGCAGATTTTCCGTTGCTGTCAAGTTCGGATAAAAGCCGGGGGATTCAATCAAACTGCCGATACGCGGAAGTATTTTATTTTCGTTTCCCTGTAAAGGCTTTCCCCATATCCTGACTTCGCCGGACGTAGGCTGTGTCAACCCAAGCAGCATTTTCATAGTCGTTGTTTTCCCAGCTCCGTTTCTTCCAAGCAGGCCGTAGATTTTTCCTTTCTCCACATGGATATTGAGGTCAGCAACGCTCTTTTGAGTGCCGTATTTTTTCGTAAGATTTTTTGTTTCAATTATATAATTGTTCATATTCAAACCTCCTGTTCTAAAAAGGATTTTACCACGCCAACCTTGCCGGAACCTTGCATTAACCTTGCATTAACCTTGCAGTTTGGAACCGCCGCTTTGTCCAACATTCCATGAAAGTAATTAAGGCCCCCGCCATAGAGGGCAGGAGAGCCTTAATCTGTAAGAGGAAAAATCAGCGTAAAAGCGGTTCCTTTCCCCGGTACGCTTTCTGCTGTTATGGTTCCATTCATTTTTTTTACAAGTTGATGTACGATAGACAGCCCCAGGCCGCTGCCTTTTTCAGACCGCCCTTTATCACACTTATAGAGCCGTTCAAAAATGTGTTTCAAATCTTCCTTTTCAATCCCTGTACCATTGTCAGCTAAAAGTATCTTCATATTTCCTCTTTCTTTTGACAAGGCAATTTCTATTTTATCCGCATGACTATGTGAAATCACGTTTTGTATAAGATTATTCAATATACGCATATATCCATCCGTATCCAATTTTACCCGGAATGGCTGTTCGGGAATGTCAATATGATACTCTACCTGCTTATCCTCAAATATCGGTATCCAGTCAATCAGTATATCCCTTGTCAGTTCCCCCGCCTCAATGATACTTATCTCCATAGCAAATTCATCTGAACCCAGCTTGAACCAGTCAAAAAGCACGTCGATGTATTCTTTCAGGTCGTGTGCTTTCCGACGGGCGGTTTCTATATATTCGTCACGGTCTTTCCCGGTAACAATCCCTTTGTGCGCGGCATCAAGATACCCAATCAAGGTAGTGAGGGGCGTCCTCACGTCATGTGAAAGGCTTGTCATAAGCTGCCGGTTTATTTCGTCTGTCTGGCGAAACGCGGAAAGCCTGTTTTCATAAGATATGATAATATCATTGATTTCATAGGCAAGCGGTGCGATAAGCTCATTTGCAGCGGATAAAATACGCCTGTTTCCGTTTCCATTCCTAACATCAGCTAATACTTCAGACATCTCAGAAATTTGTTTCTTTACCCGTTTGACAATTAGGCAGGAAGTAAAGGCAGAAATTATGGCAATGATAACTGATACAGCAGCAACTAATTCCATGAAAATCATACCTCCTTGTTGAAACGGTAGCCGATACCTTTGATTGTCTGAATGTATTTCGGGCTTCCGGGATTTTCTTCTAATTTCTTCCGCAAGCGGCTGATAATCGCCATAATGTTACTATCGTCATAGAAATATTCTTCGCCCCAGACTTCTTCATAAATCCGCTGCTTTGTAAGGATTTTCCCTTGATTTTTCGCGCAGAAAAGAAGTAAATCAAATTCCTTTGGGGGAAGTTCAAAGGTTCCATTGATCGTAGTAATGGAGCGGCTTTCAAGGTCGATTTCCAAGCCGTCAAAGTGGGGCTGCGGCGGCGTTCCGTCTGGCTGATTGAAACGGGTATAGCGTCGTATAAGTGAAACAATACGGGCTATCAGTTCGTCCATATCAAAAGGTTTTGTCAGATAATCATCAGCTCCTGCCCGTAATCCCCGCACTTTGGAAGCACTGTCATTTTTAGATGTGAACATCAGAATAGGTAGGCTGTTTTCTGCTCTGATTTTTTCCAGTGTTTCAAATCCGTCCATACCAGGCATCATAACGTCAAGTATCACAAGCTGATATTCACGATTCTTTATCTGCTCTAAGCCAGTCTTACCGGAATAGCAGTAATCTGCTTCAATCTTTTCCTGTAAAACACTCCGCTTTATCAAAGCACATAGTTCTTTATCATCATCTATAATTAAAATCCTGCTCATCGCACAATTCCTCCTGGCATAAGTATATCACAAACATGTATGGCACACCTTGCAATAACCTTGCATTTAACATAAACAAAAGTACCCCTCTAAGTTTTATTTCTCCGCCTCCGCATCCTTTTTCGCTATCCTCTCCGCTTCTTCCAGCGGAAAGTTCGGGATTTCCTCCAGCAGCTTCAATGCTATCTCCTGCTTTAAATCCTCATCCACATAACTCTTTACGCTGCCGTCCGGCTGCCTTTCTTTCACTGTGGCAAGCTCTGTCATATAGTCATCGTAATGTCTAAGAACTCGTTCTGTTGCCCATTTCTCCCCGGCAACAGCCGCCTTGATGATTTCATAATCCAATGTATTCTGCTGATCGTCCATAGCTCCGTACCTCCGTTATGAAGTGACTTTTGTCAAGAGGTAAAATTAAAAGCAACAAACTTTTTCTCTGACAAACCCCACATTTGTTTTCGGAAGATATCTTGGAGAAGCCCTCTGATTAACAGTTCCCGGCATTTGGCCACTCCGTTATTCGTGGATTGGTTACCTCAGGTCAATGGTCCGCCGTGGGTTCTGCTGTCCAATTACGTGGATCAATGTATCCCTACACTGCCGACATGGAGGTACCGCAGATAACCCGAACCTTGAAATCCCAAAAGGCTTCTTCAAGATATCTTCCCCGCTTCTTTGCTGTTGTTATTTTTAGCTGCTGTGGATTACGCAGTTTTTCCTGCTTAATCCGCCTAACTGCCATCCATCAGAATGTCAGCCGGCTGTCAAGGGCTGTGCAGCAGTTTATTCACCCTTGACGGGCGGATGGCAGTCTGATATCACGCTATGCTGATATGATCTGTCATCATGCCCCATATAAAGCAGGCAAGTTCCCTTGCAACCGCCGTTACTGCTACATTCTTTTTCTTGCCATGTCTTATCATTTTGTAATACTTTCTTCTCAGCCGCTCATTCGCTTTGTCTGCATATGCAATCACCTCCGGCGGATTGCCGCTCTGTCTTGCTTTCAGATCTTTCGATTTATGCCCGACCGCTCCCTTGCAGATCCCTTTGGATGCCTCAACCAGCAGCTTCCTTACATGGCTGTTTCCGGCTTTTGTGATGGAAAGCCTGTTGATGTTATCGCTGCTTGAATCTTCCCCAGGCACCAGCCCCAAGTATGCGGAATAGATATTTCCTTTTGCAAATCTCTGGAAGTCTCCTGTCTCAACCAGGCATGATAATGCCGTATGGGTCTTCACTCCGAGAAAGCACACCAGTTTTTTCACTTTCTCCACATACTCTGTCTCAGATGCCAGTTCCTCTATCCTCTTATCGAAGCTTTCAATCCGGTTTGTCTGGTATTCATAAGTGATCAGATACTCGCCCAGCGTTTCCCTGTCCAGTTCACCCAGTTTAAGTGATTTCAGCCACTTTAAGTGTGCCTGCGTCCATTTGCCCTTGTCATAATGAAATCCCTGACTTAAACAGAATGCACTGATCCTCTGTTTTGTCTTTTTCAAATCAGATTTATGGTCATCCCTCATCCGCAGATAGACTTTCACATCGTCATCTTTATCAGTCGGGATATGCACGGCATGGTATCCGCCGTAAGACAGACACTGGGCAATCATAAGCGCATCCCTTTTATCTGTCTTAATTCTTTTTCCCTGCTGTGTCAGCATTGTGGTCGGAGCAAGGATGACACACCGGATTTCCTTTTTCACTAATTCATGATACAAGGAAAATCCCAGGCATCCCGCCTCATAGCCGCAGAGAATGTCGCAGTCCTCTTTTATCTTAAGATTCTCAATGAACTGTACAATATTGTCTGGATCCGGCGTTACTTTAACATTTGCATAAATAATATCTTCTCCGTCAAATCTTGGCTCAATGGCGCATAAAGTGTAATTTGTGCTATGGACATCCATTCCGATTCGTAGTATTCTTTTCATGTAAGTGGCCTCCTTTTGTATGCGGTAATCCCTGTTACCATTGTTTTTCCAAAACTTAGTATACAGGTAAATCCACGTTGCTACAAATATGGGGTCACTTCATATTGTCCAAGCTGATATACTGCTTACAGCATACCATATCTGTGAGAAAAAAGCACCCGCCAGTCCACACTGACAGATGCTCTCATCATCAATCAATATACTTCATCAAAATATCCAATGAACACCGACATCCGAATCAGTCCATCCTTAATAGAAAACGTCACGTTCTCCGCCCGCTCTGCGATTTCTTTCAGCAATGCCAACGCTTCCCGGTCACAGAACTCAAAATGTTCCAGGTACAGATCTATAGTCGCCTGCCATTTCTGATAGTCTACCTCGCCCCGGATTCTTCCTCCGAACTGCCTGACATAAGCGTCACACTCCCCAAGCAGGTATTCATAATCTGCTTTTTCTTTGGGAACCACACGCTTTGGGATTTTATCCATTTCTTCCTGGTACTTTTGAAAGAATCCAACCTCCATCAACGTATCCAGAAAATCCTTTCCCTCTGACTTATCGCTTCGCTGCCGGAATTCCTCTCCGTAGTCTTTTTCGTATATTTCGTTTTCCATGCTTCGCACCCTTTCCTGTAGAATAATTTACCACTACGGGTAGGATGTTACCATAGATTTCTTATTATTCGTTGTCATGGAAGATAACTTTATGGGTCTATATTGATAAGTTTATCGGTCTTTTCTTTAAATGCCGAACCCTTCTACCCATGCTTTCAGTTCTTCCGCACTTGCGTCCGCAGAGAATCGCTTCCCTTCCTTTAATTCTGCACCATGACAGGAAACCGCCAGTTCCTTGTTTGTGTTCCCCATACCGCTGCTGCCTGAAGTTGCCAGAGGAATAATCGTCTTTCCAGTCAGATCGTATTGCTCCAGAAACGTGTTCACAATAGTCGGGGCGACGTACCACCAGATAGGGAAGGCTGTGAAAATCACGGAATACTGCTGCATGTTCTCTACTTTGTTTGCAACAGCGGGCCGAAATGACTTATCATTCATTTCCACACTGCTGCGGCTCTTTTTATTCATCCAGTCCAGATCAGCATCCGTGTATGGAACCTCCGGCTGAATCTCATGCAAATCTGCTCCGATAGCCTCTGCAAACCGCTTCGCCAGTTTTGCTGTTACGCCGCTGGCACTGAAATACGCTACTAATACCTTGCTCATAATCAATACCTCACCTTTCCTGAAAATCATATTTTATCGCTGTGTTTTACCATAGAATACCATAAATCCGAGACAAATGCACCCTATCGTTTTTTGAGTAGGGGTAATCGTTAAATTTGAACCCTCAACGCTCAGAGGGTGCATTGTATCAAATTGTGGTACGCAAGCCAGTTGGGATAACCGACAAAAATGTTTTCGTAGGTATCAAAGTTTTCAATCGTATCTTTGATTGCCGGTCTTGCATTATTGCTTTGTTCTTCACTCGCAAGGTCAACCAGTTCGTCGTGGTCGGTGGGATAGGGCGTTTCCGGCTCAATGCGGAAAATATCAGCACCGACGGTTTCCTGAATCACATACGCCATATACTGCGTATTGCCCAGCGTTTCGCCGTCGATTACAACCGTACTGTCATCAACATTATCGGGCATCGAGAAGTACACCACAAGATTTTTTCCGTTTGTGTTACTCGGCGTAGGGGTGCTCTCGTTTGTCTGCGAACTGCTTTCTTCGGGTGTTGATTCGCTGGGGGATTGATTTGTCGAGCAGGCCGCCAGCGACAGCACCATAGTAAGCACCATAAAAAGCGAAATAATCTTTTTCATCGCTTTTCTTCCTTTCTGTTTTTAATAACATTCCTTGAAGATTCCAAGGATTTCTTCGTGGGTCATTTTTTTGTAACTGCCGGGCATAAGGGCACAGGAATCTGCAATTTCTTTCAAATCGGTATTTTCATTCACGCCCAAGTCCTGCAAAGATACAGGCAGTCCGATTTCGACAATGAAATCTTCCAAAGCCTCAATACCTGCAAGGGCGATTTCTTCGTCCGTTTTGGCCTCTGCCGAAACTCCCATAACCTCGGTTGCAAACCGTTTGAATTTCGGCAAGCCGTATTTGTAAATATGGTGGTAATAAACGGGGTGCAGAACGGCAAGCTCCTCGCCGTGGTTGCAGTTTGTGTACGCGCCGAGTTGGTGTTCCATTTGGTGGCACTCAAAATCCATTCGCTTGCCCAGTTTGATAACACGGTTTTCCGCCATTGTCGCCGCCCACATCAAATTGCTTCGTGCGGTGTAGTCCTGCGGATTCTGAATAGCAGCACGCAGGTTGCGGATTGCACTTCGCATAAGCGCCTCGGAAATATCGTCCGATACATTGTCCTCATTCGGCTCGCTGAAATAAATCTCCATAATGTGCGACAGAATATCAAAGCCGCCGGAAACCATTTGCTTTTTTGGAACGCTGTAAGTATAGGTGGGGTCAAGCAGGGCAAATTTAGGGTTGCATTGCGGATAATCTCTGCCCGTCTTGATTTTCAATTCCTCATTGGTAATAACTGCTCCGCCGTTGCACTCGCTGCCCGTACCTGCCACAGTAACGATCACGCCTAGAGGTAACGGCTCGAAGTCAAAAACACCCGGTCTTTTCCAGAAATCTTCCCATACATCGCCGTCATAACGGGCGGCAATCGAAATCGCCTTGCAGCAGTCCATAACCGAACCGCCGCCGATTCCCAAAAGCAGACTGACATCATTTTTCTTTGCCAGCTTCGCACCCTCCAATACCTTCGCATAGGTGGGATTCGCCATAATACCGCTAAACTCCACAACGGTTTTTCCTGCGGCTTCCAAGATGTTTGTTACCTCGTCATAGATACCGTTTTTCTTGATTGAGCCGCCGCCATAACATAGCATAACGGTATCGCCGTAGGCTTTCGTCAGGCAGCAAAGGTATTCCTTTACACAGCCTTTTCCGAAAAACACCTTTGTAGAATTTTCAAAAATAAAGTTATTCATTGTCATAGTCCTTTCTCTGATTTATTGATAATTTGAGCTAATCATTGCATTTGATTTTCCCAAAAATTCACAGCGTCGTTTATCCAACCCTCTGCAACCGTTCCCGTTCCGAGACCGAAGCCGTGGCTTATTCAGCAGACATTACATTCGCCTGAATCCAATTTTCAATGTGTTCCGCGATCACATCGTTGTTCATGTCCTGGAACATGAAGTGGTCGTTTCCAGTGATGCCCTCGTCAGGAAGATGGACAACAGTGCTGATGCCGCCTGCCGCTGTATAGCTTGTTGTAAAGGTATCGGCGGTGGAGGCCATAAAGCCCCACATGGCTGCTGCCGGGACATCGGTAAATTCCTCACCGATGTAGTCGCCGTAATAGAAGGTGACAGGAATTTTCTTTTCCAGCAGTGCCTTGTAGTCATCGCTGTCCACCTGGGGAGCCATACCGGGCTCAATCGCTACGATGGCTGCGATGTGATCGGTATACCTGGCGGTCTCCCAACCAGGCATACCGCCCTGAGAATGGGTCACCAGAATGGAATCTTTTCCTGTACGTGCATAGACCTCGTCGATGGTTGCTGCGACGGCCTGGGCCACCACGGTGTTGTCGATGTTCTGGTCGCCGCCAGCATTGTCCATGCCGGTATCCGGCGTCATCTGGCGGAAGAATTGGTCAAGTGCTTCTTCTCCGGCAGGAAACTGGGAGCCTTCGTTGTAGGTAAATTCGTCATTCAGGTAAGTACCAATGCGGAACTGGGTGTACCAGGTCTGGTCGGAGGGTTCGGTGTTGATGGTACCGGCTACGGAGGTCTGCCCGGCTTCGCCCCGGCGGGGCTGGTCGATCAGGAATACACTATGTCCCATTTTCAGGAACATATCGGACCAGCCTTCCCGGCCATCCGGAGTGGTCATCCAACCCATACGGGACTGACCGTAGCCATGAAGAAATACCATGGGCAGGCCAGTCTCCTCTGCGGGAATTTGGTAAAGCACATTGGCATGATCCACATGGGCAGTGGAACCTTCTCTGGACGTATAGTAGTTGGAAACATCAAAGGTTCCATCTGA
>ERZ835880.1775-NODE-1775-length-16170-cov-3.113869_pt1 | contig 16170 bp, 9 predicted proteins | sample MGYA00519944_ERZ835880 | MGnify/ENA primary metagenome ERZ835880 (study PRJEB31850, sample SAMEA3708787) | human gut metagenome | biome: human gut; feature: human-associated habitat; material: faeces | place: China | collected 2014 ... | reverse complement strand
CGTGATGACGGTAAAAGCCTTAATGAAAATGACTGTCATGTTGATTTAAAAAGAATGTCGGAATATAAAAACTATACGCAAGTTTTTGCTTGCTTTATAGATCCGATATATAAGACGTGCGGTGCGGAGAGAACAATGAATTTAACAGATACATTCCACACGTACACGCAAAATCTACCGCAGAATGTTAAAGCTGTTTTAAGCATTGAGGGCGGCGAGGGGATATATTCACTTTCGGCACTTCGCAATTATCACAGGCTCGGCGTAAAAATCGCGGCACTAACATGGAACTATTCAAATCATATTGCTTCGGGGGCGTTGGAAAGTGACGAAAACAGAGGACTGACCGATTTCGGAAAAACGGTTGTGGCGGAAATGAATAAAATCGGTATGCTTATAGACGTTTCACACCTTAACAGAAAGTCATTTTACGATATTGCAAAGGTAACAAAAATGCCGATTGTCGCAACACATTCTTGCTCGGACTTTATATGCCCCCATAAAAGGAATTTGACAGACGAACAATTTAAAATTATTAAAAACAGCGGCGGTTGCGTCGGAGTGAATTTTTATCCGCCGTTTTTAACGAACAGAGATAAATGCGGTATTGACGATATTGTAAAGCATATTGAGCATTTTATGGAGCTCGGCGGTGAGGATAATATCGGTATCGGTGCGGATTTTGACGGCGTTGACTGTCTGCCCAAAGGTATAAGCGGTGTTGAAGATATGTATAAAATATTTGACAGACTGCTTGCAAGAGGATATACTGAAGAACAAGCAGAGAAAATAAGTCATAGAAATTTTGAAAGGATTTTTGAAAATGCCTAAATTTTTTGTAACACAAGATAAAATATCAGATAATCAAATTATAATAGACAGCGAGGACGTAACTCATATTTCAAGGGTACTCCGTCTTGAAAAAGGTGATAATGTTACGGTGTGTGACGGACAGGGAACGGATTATGACGCTCAAATCGATACGATAGAGCCGAAGAAAATTCTTTTGAATATCGTATCAAGACAAAAGAGCGAAACAGAGCCGAATATAAAGGTTATACTTTTTCAGGCACTTCCCAAAGCGTCCAAAATGGAGTACATCATTCAGAAAACAACGGAGCTTGGCATATCCGAAATTGTGCCTGTGAAACTTTCAAGATGTGTTGTGAAAATAGACAATAAAAAGGACGAGAAAAAGAAAATTGACCGTTGGCAAAAGATTGCCGAATCGGCGGCGAAACAGTCGGGCAGGGGTATTGTTCCGACAGTGTCTGAATTTATGACTATTAATGAAGTGATTGAAAAATCAAAAGAATTTGATTTGTTTTTTGTGCCGTACGAATGTGAAGAACAGAAAACACTGAAAGAGATTTTAACTTCAAAAAGTGACGTTAAGTCGGTGGGATTTGTCATAGGTCCGGAGGGCGGTTTTGATTTAAGCGAAACCGAAAAACTTCATTCAAGCGGTATCGATACAGTAACGCTCGGTAAGAGAATACTACGCACGGAAACAGCCGGTGAGGCGGTTTTGGCAATGACAATGTATGAGATAGGCGATATAAATTAGGAGATGGTTTAAATGACTTTACAAGAGATAATTGATTCAAGTGACAATATTGTATTTTTCGGCGGTGCAGGTGTGTCAACAGAAAGCGGTATACCGGATTTCAGAAGTGTTGACGGACTTTATAATATGAAGTACGATTATCCGCCGGAAACAATTTTAAGTCATACGTTTTTTATGAATAATACGGAGGAATTTTACAAATTTTATCGTGACAAGCTGATTGTAAAAGGTGTTAAGCCGAACAAGGCACATATCGCACTTGCAAAACTTGAAGAAAAAGGAAAACTGAAAGCGGTTATAACACAGAACATAGACGGACTTCATCAAATGGCAGGCAGTAAAAATGTGCTTGAACTTCACGGTTCGACTCTTAGAAACTACTGTATGGATTGCGGAAAATCGTACGATATTGATTATATTGAAAACAGCAAGGGTGTGCCTAAATGCGAATGTGGGGGTATAATCAAGCCTGATGTTGTGCTGTACGAAGAAATGTTAAATGACGATACAATCACAAAATCGGTGCAGTATATCAGTAATGCGGACGTACTGATAATCGGAGGTACATCGCTTAACGTATATCCTGCGGCAGGGTTTATAAATTACTTCAGAGGCAGTAAACTTGTTATTATCAATAAAGCCGCCACTTCTGCCGATAAAAATGCCTACCTTGTTATAAGCGAGCCGATAGGCGAAGTTTTGGGAAGTCTTAAAATATGAAAGTATATTATATGAAAGTCAAAAGCATAAATGCCGATGATGAAAAATGGTTTAAGTATTTGTCGCAAAAACGAATTGAAAAAGTCAATAGGTTAAAAAAGGCAAATAAAAAATCACAGTCAATAGGTGCGGAACTGCTGCTAAATTATGCGGTAAACGGTGATATAAAAAAAACGGTAAAGTGGGACACAGAAAACGGTGGAAAACTTTACTTAACGCAAAACAAGGATTTGTATGTAAATCTATCACATTCCGGCGGATATGCGGTATGTGCCGTACATAACAAAGATGTTGGCATTGACATACAGCACTTGCGAGAATGTGATATGAATTTGGCAAAACGATTTTTTACGGCGGAAGAAACCGAATATATAAATTGTTCAGCCGACAAAAATAATGCGTTTTTTGAGGTGTGGACAAAGAAAGAAAGCTTTGTCAAGGCAATCGGTACCGGACTTACAATTCCGTTAAACAGCTTTTCGGTGCTTTCCGATACAACCCGGTATTACGGTAAAACGTATTGCTTTAAAGAGTATTCGGTTGGAGAAGACGACTATAAAATGTTTGTCTGCTATTTGTCGTAGTTGTAGATATTTGCACTTTCGGGTGAGTAGTTTACAATTTCGTCATAAGCGTCAAGCTGATCTTCACTGCTCGGCGCCCACGGAATAAGCCCGGTACAGTCAGTTGCGGATATGGCATTGCATACGTCAAAGTCAAAATTACTGTTACGGAAAATAACGTGATTCGGATATTTCCTTTTCATAACATCATAACCTTTCTGCTCAAATTTAGTTTGGAGCAGTATTAGTATTATAAAAATCCCGATGAATTATGTCATCGGGATTTTTTCTGTTTTATCATATTTATGAAATATTTGTGAAAATCAAGATTTTTTGTAAGTTCGGGGTGGAATGAAGTTACAAGCATATTGTTTTCTCTTGCGGCAACTATATGACCGTTCAGCTTACACAAAATTTTTACGTTATCGCCGACGCTGTCAATCCACGGTGCACGGATAAATACAAGCGGAAACGGTTTATCCGATACTTCGGGGATAACGACTTCTTCGGAAAAACTGTCGATTTGCTTGCCGTATGCGTTGCGTCTTACAGTAATATCCATAGTACCTATGTGTGCCTGTTCGCCCTCAATATTTTTCGCAAGAACGATAAGTCCGGCACAAGTACCGAAAACAGGCATACCGTTTTCAATCATATTTTTAATCGGCTCATATAAATCGAGCTTGTGAAGAAGTTTGCCGATTACCGTACTTTCTCCGCCCGGAATAATAAGACCGTCAAACGGTTTTTCAATGTCTTTTTTTTGACGTATTTCAAATGATTCCACACCAAGCGCGTCAAGCGAATGTTTGTGTTCAATAAATGCACCTTGAAGTGCAAGTATACCGATTTTCATTATTTACCACGCTCCGCCATAAGTAGTGCAATTTCATTTTCATTTATGCCGACCATTGCTTCGCCAAGGTCCTCTGAAAGCTCTGCAAGAAGTTTGTCATCAGTGTAATTTGTAACTGCTTGAACAATAGCAGACGCTCTCTTTGCAGGGTTGCCTGACTTGAATATACCTGAGCCTACGAATACACCCTCTGCACCAAGGTGCATCATAAGTGCGGCGTCGGCAGGTGTTGCAACACCGCCTGCGGCAAAGTTTACAACAGGCAATTTACCGTTTTCGTGAACATATTCAACAAGGTTGTAAGGCACTTGAAGTTGCTTTGCAGCCTCATAAAGTTCGTCTTCTGACATATTTTGAATACGTCTGATTTCAGACATCATCATTCTCATATGACGTACTGCTTGAACAACGTCGCCTGTACCCGGTTCACCCTTTGTTCTTATCATAGCCGCACCTTCGTTTATACGTCTCAGCGCCTCGCCCAAATCCTTTGCACCGCATACGAAAGGTACTTTAAAATCGTTCTTGTTGATGTGGTACTTGTCGTCGGCAGGTGAAAGCACTTCGCTTTCGTCTATGTAGTCAATTTTGATTGATTGCAAAATTCTTGCCTCTGCGAAGTGACCGATACGGCACTTCGCCATAACAGGGATTGAAACTGCGTCTTGAATACCCTTAATCATTTTAGGGTCGCTCATTCTCGACACACCGCCTGCGGCACGAATATCGGCAGGGATACGTTCAAGAGCCATTACAGCACAAGCGCCTGCCTCCTCGGCAATTTTAGCTTGTTCAGGTGTTGTTACGTCCATAATTACTCCGCCCTTTAGCATTTGGGCAAGGTTTCTGTTTAGTTCCATTTGTGTTGACATAGTTATTAACATTCCTTTCTGCTCGGCTTAAATAAATCAGCCGTCTGTTGACTTTTTCCCTGGGATTGGTTATAATTATACCACCGATTGACACTATTAAAAGTGCCAAAATACAAGTTTTTTATGGGGTCAGATTATGTTTAACTTTATTTTTACAGCCGATAAAGCGTCAAAAAAACCGCTTTACGAACAACTTTATTCGTATGTCGCAGATGAAATAAAAAATAAGAATATTAAAGAAAATGAGCGTATGCCGTCAAAAAAAGCACTGGCGAAATATCTCGGAATAAGCGTAAATACCGTTGAAACAGCATATTCAATTTTGGTACAGGAGGGGTATTTAAGAGCGGTTGCAAGGAGCGGTTTTTATGTTTGTAAGGTTGATATTCCCGTTGGTGACAGAAACTTTGAATATGAAGAAGAACAAGAGAGTGTAACGGCATATAAGGCGGATTTTAAGACAAATAAAGTCGATATAAATTCGTTTCCGTATTCGACTTGGATAAAGCTTTCAAAGGAGGTTATGTACTCAACACCGGAGTATCTTAATTCCGGAAATGTAAAGGGCGATTATGAATTGAGAGAGAGTATTGCAAAATATTTGCACGAATTTCGCGGAGTAAAATGTTCGCCTATGCAGATTGTGGTCGGTGCGGGTATTGAGTATTTGACAATGCTCCTTACAGAACTTTTTGACAGAGATAAAGTGTTTGCCGTTGAAAATCCCGGTTATAAAAAAATATCGGCAATACTCAGAAACAACAACAGAAAAATAAATTATATAGACGTAGACGAAAACGGACTTTGTACGGATTGTTTAAAACAAACAGATTCGGATATAGTGTATGTCACACCGTCACACCAATTCCCGACAGGTGCGGTAATGCCTGTATGGCGCAGAATGGAACTTCTTTCGTGGGCGGAAGAAGGGGAGGACAGATATATAATTGAGGACGATTATAACAGCGAGTTTAATTTTTCGATTAAGCCTGTTCCCGCAATGCAGGGACTTGCAAACAGTGATAAAGTCGTGTATTTAAGCACGTTTTCAAGAGTTCTTGCACCGTCAATTAGAATTGCATATATGGTACTTCCGAAAAAATTGCTTGAAAAATTCGATAAACATTTCGGTACATATTCGTCAACCGTTCCGCGTTTTGAACAGCATACGTTAAATAAATTTATTTCGGGAGGGTACTATTCAAGACATTTGAGCAGAGTGAAAAATATCTATAAAAAAAGACGCGATAAGATTATCCAATCGCTCGGTAACGCAGATATAAGCGGTGAAAGAGTCGGACTTCATATAGTCGTTAAAACGGATAAGGCAAAGGAAATAATAGAGTATGCTCTAAAATGTGACGTGAAACTTTACGATATGGACGATTATTATATGACTGAAAATAAAAAAAGCAATTCAATCATCATAGGCTATGCCGGTGCGGAAGATGATGATATTGAATTACTGAAAAGTATATTTGATAAATTTATATAAATTAAAATATAAAAATAATATTTTGCACGTTCCGGACAATTTATCAACAAACTGAAAAAAGCTCCGATAAAATCGGAGCTTTTTAAATGGAGCGGAAGACGAGATTCGAACTCGCGACGTTCACCTTGGCAAGGTGACGCTCTACCACTGAGCCACTCCCGCATTTCTTGACTGCTTTGTTATTATAGCACGGGAAATACGGTTTGTCAACTGTTTTTTGAAACTTTTTTTGATATTTTTTTTGAAACTGTTTTAAACAGCATATAAATCAGCACGGTTAAGCCGAAATCGAACGATATGTTAAATAGAAAAAGCTGTTTTGAAATATCAGCCGCACCGTTGCCGATATACGGCATAGGGAACTGAATAAGTCCCATAAGTATCACGAAAATAAACGGAACGGCATATCTGTTTTTCTTTTTCAACATCACAATACCAATCAGTAAAAATACTGCATAACTCGGTATTATAAAGAATAACGTTTTCGGCAAATGCTCACGGATATTTTCCCATAAATCAAAACGATATGAGGACGTATTCGGTACATAGCCGTATTTTTTCTCAAATGTACCGAGGTTTATTTTGTTTGTAAAAGCATTTTGTGCGGTTGTTTCCATAACAGATACAAGACGCAGGGGATGAGTGATGTAGAATTTTATAAGTTTTCCGTTACTCATTTTTGAATGAAACTTTTCATTCATAATATCACTTCGCGGCGGATATTTGTATTCTGATTTATCAAGGTATGCGTGCTTACCGCTGTCAGCCGCCATATCTTCGTCAAGTCCCATATCGATTAAATCCTGTTTCGGATTGGGACTGTCTTTTAAAATACCGTAAAACACACTGTTATACTGTGTATCCAAATTAAGCTGACCGCCGTTTATAACGTATCCGCCGACTCCGTGCCAAAGTAAAACGATTGAACACACAATGCACAAATTTCGCTTGTTGCTTTTAAAACCGACATACAATACAGCGATAATAAGGAACGGTGTAAATACGGCACACTGCAATTTTGAACCGAGTAACAGGCAAGACGAAACAGTGAAAAATATTATTACGCTGTTTTTAGCATCGTGTACATTTTCAAACATATACAATCCGAAAAGCACGACAGTTGCAAACGATACAAGCATAACGCTTTGACCGTACAGACTGTTTAAAATCGTCAAATTAATTCCGTTAAAAAATACAACGATAAAAAACAACAGAAAAATACAATGCAAAAACTTATTTTCAATTTTAAATTTGCGTTGTATAAAAAAGCATACTGTTGCGTACCACAAAAACATCATAACCGCCAAAATCCGCATATCAAAAGCACCGAACGGCAGACATATAAGCCTTGCTGTTGCGGTAGGGAATATAAACGTCGTAGTCGGCACTAAAAATAAAAGTCTTGGCACATATAACAACAAGTCGACCGACGTAAATTTCATATTAAAAAATCTTACGGCATAATCGTAAAAAGAGTAGTCGGACGGGAAATCAAGTCCGCACGGACGCATAACTCTTTCAAAATCGCCCTGGTCGGCAACCGAATGGACAGGCGGTACAAATACCGCGTATACAAACACAGCAATGACCGATATTATAAATATTATATCGTATGCGGAAAAAATCTTTTTCTTCAAGTAAAATCACTCCAAAATCAGTAATGTAAATTTATTATACAAAATAACGGAAGCATTTGCAATAAAAATTGTACGCGCAATCACAAAATCTTGTGCAATTAATGTTGATAAATCTTTTATTTTGTGATAGAATGAATATATATTGAGTTTAGTTTTAATATAAAGGAGTTAAATCATGGAAAACGTAAGAAGAATTTATGTTGAAAAGAAAAACGGATTTGACGTTGAGGCAAAGGGTGTACTTGCCGATCTTAAAGAAAACCTTTCTTTAAAAGGTCTTAAAGACGTCAGAATTATTAACAGATATGATGTTTCGGGCGTAAGCGATGAGGAATATCAAAAGGCGAGAAATCTTATTTTCTCAGAACCTCCTGTTGATAATGCTTATGATGAAGAAATTGAAATCAGTGAGGGCAAAGTGTTTGCGGTTGAATTTTTGCCGGGACAGTTTGACCAGAGAGCCGCGTCGGCTGAAGAATGTATTTCAATTCTTACGGAAAAGGAACGTCCGACTGTAAGAAGTGCAAAGGTATATGTTCTTATCGGCGATATTTCAGATGAAGAAACAGAGGCTGTTAAAAATTACGTTATAAACCCTGTTGAGGCAAGAGAGGCGAGTCTTGAAAAGCCGACTTCGCTTGTTATGGAAACAGTTGTTCCCGATGACGTTGCGACAGTTGACGGCTTTACCGAAATGGACGAGAGCAAAATGGAAGAGTTTCTTTCAAAGATGGGCTTTGCAATGGATATGGACGACCTTGCATTCTGTCAGAAGTATTTTAAGGATACGGAAAAGCGTAATCCTACAATTACAGAACTTCGTATGATTGATACATATTGGTCTGACCACTGCCGTCATACTACGTTTTCCACTAAGATAAATGATGTTAAGATAAATAACGGCAAATATGCCGATGTCATTAAGGCTGCATATGATGAATATAAGGCTGCAAAAGCTGATTTGTATGCACCTGACAGAGATACTTGCCTTATGAATATGGCAACAATCATAGTTAAGCAGCTTAAAAAGCAAGGTCTTTTAAAAGAAATTGATGAATCGGAAGAAATCAATGCTTGTTCAATCGTTGTTGATGTTGACGTAAACGGCAAGGACGAGCCATGGCTAATTATGTTTAAAAACGAAACTCATAACCACCCGACAGAAATCGAGCCTTTCGGCGGTGCGGCAACTTGTCTTGGCGGTGCTATTCGTGACCCGCTTTCAGGAAGAAGTTATGTATATCAAGCTATGCGTGTAACCGGTAGCGGTGATCCGAGAGTATCACTAAAGGATACACATGCCGGAAAGCTTATGCAGAGAAAGATTACAACAGGTGCGTCGGCAGGTTACAGCTCATACGGTAACCAAATCGGTCTTGCAACAGGACAGGTTGTTGAGCTTTACGACAAGGGCTACGTTGCAAAGAGAATGGAAATCGGTGCGGTTATAGGTGCGGCACCAAAGAAGAATGTTATTCGAGAAGTACCGTCAAAGGGCGATGTTATTATTCTTCTCGGCGGAAGAACAGGTCGTGACGGTATCGGCGGTGCAACAGGCTCGTCAAAGGCACATAATGAAGAAAGCGTTGTTACTTGCGGAAGTGAAGTACAAAAGGGTAATCCGCCTGTTGAAAGAAAAATTCAAAGACTTTTCAGAGATGAGAAAGTTACTACACTTATAAAGAGATGTAACGACTTCGGTGCGGGCGGTGTATCGGTTGCTATCGGTGAGCTTGCGGACGGACTTGTTATTGACCTTGACAAAGTTCCTAAAAAGTATGAGGGACTTGACGGAACCGAACTTGCAATCAGCGAATCACAGGAAAGAATGGCTGTTGTTGTAAGAGCGGAGGACTCAGATAAGTTTATAGAATATTCAAATAACGAAAATCTTGAGGCAACAAATGTTGCATATGTCACAGACGAAAACAGACTTGTTATGAACTGGAGAGGTAAGACAATCTGTGATATTTCAAGAGATTTTCTTAACACAAACGGTGCAACAAAGAATACGGATATTGAAGTTGTACTTCCTGATACTGAAAACAGTTTCTTTAAGCAAGAAGTTGTTACTGACGTAAAGGCAAAGTGGCTTGAAACACTTTCAGACTTAAACGTATGCTCACAAAAGGGACTATGCGAAAAGTTTGACTCAACAATCGGTGCAAACAGTGTACTTATGCCGTTCGGCGGTAAGTATCAGCTTACTCCGTCAGACGGTATGGCTGCAAAAGTTCCTGTACTTGACGGTGAAACAAATACGGCAACCGTTATGACATTCGGCTATAATCCGAAACTTTCAAGCTGGAGCCAATATCACGGTTCAACATATGCAATCGTTGAATCTGTTTCAAAAGCGGTTGCGTTGGGTGCTGATTATAAGAAGATTTATCTTACATTCCAAGAGTACTTTGAAAGACTTGGAACCGATCCTAAGCGTTGGGGCAAGCCTTTTGCTTCATTGCTTGGCGCATATAAAACACAGCTTGCATTAGGTATTGCGGCAATCGGCGGTAAGGACTCAATGAGCGGTTCGTTCAACGACCTTGACGTACCTCCGACACTTACATCATTCGCCGTTGCACCTGTAAAGGCTGATAAGGTTATTTCACAGGAAATCAAGAAAGCAGGCTCAAAGCTTGTTATGTTCACAGTTAAACGTGACGAAAACGATTTACCTAAGTTTGACGAATTGAAGAAAATGTATGACACAGTTCATCAGCTTATTCTTGACGGCAAAGTATTGTCGGCAAGCGTTGTTAAGGGATTCGGTCTTGTTGAAACTGTTTCAAAAATGTCATTCGGTAATATGATCGGTGTTGAATTTGACAAGAACCTTACAAATGATATGCTATTCTATGCACCGCTTGGCTCAATCGTACTTGAAGTTGAAGAAGAAATTGACGGTGCCGTAACAGTCGGTACAACAGGCTCTGACGCATTTACAGTAGGCGGAGTAAATATTCCGCTTAGCGAGGCGGCTGAAGTATGGAAAAAACCGCTTGAAAAGGTATTCCCTACAAAAGCAGGTCACTTTACAAGTGAGCCTGAAACATTCAGCTATGATAAGAGAAATATAACTGTTGCAACAGAAAAATTTGCAAAACCGAGAGTATTTATTCCTGTATTCCCGGGTACAAACTGCGAATACGATACTGCAAGAGCATTTGAAAACGCAGGTGCTGTGGCAGATGTATTTGTTGTAAGAAACCTTACGGGTGACGATGTTGTTTACTCAATGAAAGAGATGCAAAAGAGAATAAACAATTCTCAAATCGTAATGATTCCGGGCGGTTTCTCAGGCGGTGACGAACCTGAAGGCAGCGGTAAATTTATCGCAACCGCATTCAGAAATCCGCTTGTTAAAGACGCGGTTATGAATATGCTTAAAAACCGTGACGGTCTAATGCTTGGTATCTGTAACGGTTTCCAGGCACTTATAAAGCTTGGTCTTGTACCTTACGGAGAAATTCGTGACCTTGACAGTAATTCACCGACACTTACATTTAACACAATCGGCAGACACGTTTCTTGTATGGCAAGAACAAGAATTGCGTCAAACAAGTCACCATGGCTTGCAAATGTGAATACAGGCGATGTTCATACAATCGCACTTTCACACGGTGAGGGTAGATTTATCGCATCGGAAGAACAGGTTAAGGAACTTGCGGCAAACGGACAGATTGCAACTCAATATGTAAACCTTGAAGATAAGGCAACATATGATATTGACTGGAATCCAAACGGTTCGGTATATGCTATTGAAGGTATAACAAGTCCTGACGGCAGAGTGCTTGGTAAAATGGGACACAGTGAACGTATCGGTAAGAACGTATCGTTTAACGTTCCGGGTAACAAAGACCAAAAGCTGTTTGAGGCAGGCGTTAAATATTTTAAATAATACAAAAAGGCTGTCGGCAAATGTCGGCAGCCTGTTTTATCACGAGGAGAAAGATGTTATATGAAACCGAAAATTGGTGTTGTGTTTCCAAGGATAACGGATAAAGATATAGCCGATTTGGAAATAGAAAAAATAAGAGTTTCAAAAAACAGAAGAAAAATAGGTATTTTACTTGGCTCTGACACGTCCGCTTATCAGCAGGCGAAGGTCGAAAGTGAAGTAAAAAAGGCTTGTAATCTTACGGAAGTAATCGTTAGGGTTGATAACAGAATTAAACAGCAAGATAAAAATGTAATGATTTACGAAGTCGAACCCGGTCAAGAGGGCTCTATGCAGTCTGCATCATCAGGTCCGAAAATCAAAGGTAAAGCAAATGTTTCGGATATGCTTTACGGCAGACCGATTAATGACGATATTATATCAATTCATTCGATTAACGATAATTCGGGCAGAGTTGTATTTTCGGGTAAGGTATTTTTTGTTGAGGACAGAGATATTAAATCTAAAAAAACTGGCAAGGAATTTCACCTCATAACAATGGATATTACCGATAACGAGGACTCAATATCGGCGAAAATGTTCGTTACAAAGACGGAAGATGACGAGCCGTTTAACAAGCTTTTTTCAAAATTGAAAAAGGGAGTCAAGGGCGGCGGTATATATATCGTTGCACGCGGTAAGGCACAGTTCGACCAATATGCAGGTGAAACGATTGTGATGATTAACGATATTGCGGAAATTGAAAAACCGCCTGTTCGTATGGATGAGGCATCGGAAAAACGTGTGGAACTTCACTTGCATACACAGATGTCGGCGATGGACGCGGTTTCCTCCGTAAACGACCTTATCAACAGAGCGATTTATTGGGGACATAAAGCGATTGCCGTTACCGACCACGGAGTTGTTCAGTCATTCCCGGACGCAATGAAAGCGTCAAATTTTAATGAAAAAATTAAAATTCTTTACGGTGTTGAGGGATATTTGATTGACGACAGCAAGAAGATTGTCTATAATGCGGAAAATCAGAATATCGACTCACCGTTTGTCGTGTTCGATATAGAAACAACCGGACTTCACAACGATAAAAACAATATCACCGAAATCGGTGCGGTAAAGGTTGTGAACGGTCAGATTGTCGATAAGTGGTCTACGTTCGTTAATCCATGTCAGCCGATACCCGAAAATATCGTAGAACTTACCGGTATTACGGACAGTATGGTGGCTGACGCACCGAAAATCGAAGAAATACTCGGTGAGTTTTTTGAGTTTTGTAAGGATTGCATACTTGTTGCACATAACGCGGCGTTCGATATAGGATTTATAAAAAAGGCGGCAGAACGTCATAATTTTGAATTTAATTTCTGCTACCTTGATACGCTTATGCTTGCAAGATGTATGTATCCCGAACTTCCGAATTTTAAACTTGATACACTTACAAAACATCTTCACGTTATTCTTGAAAATCATCACCGTGCCGTGGATGACGCGAAGGCTACGGCTGATGTTTTCGTTAAGATGATAGAAAAACTTCGTGAAGAAGATAAGACGGAGCTTAAAACATTCAATGATATTTTTGATTTAAGAAGTGCGTCAAAGAAAAATAAAGCGTATCACATTATCATACTTGCAAAAAATCAAATCGGTTTAAGACATATTTATGAAATGATTTCGGAATCGCATTTGAAATATTTCTTCAGAACACCGAGAATACCGCGAAGTTTGCTTGAAGAAAAACGCGATGGACTTATACTCGGTTCGGCTTGTGAGGCTGGCGAACTTTTCAGAGCGATGATAGACGGTGACAGTGACGAGGAATTAAAGGAAATAGTTGATTTTTACGACTATCTTGAAATTCAGCCGATAGGCAATAATGCGTATATGAAAACCGATCCGAAACACCCTATGGTAAATACGGACGAAGATTTGCAAAATTTAAACAGACGTATTGTTGCACTTGGCGAAAAGTATAATAAACCCGTTGTCGCAACGTGTGACGTGCATTTTATGGATATGGAGGGTGCGGATTACAGAAAAATCCTTATGAATTACAAAGGATTTTCGGACGCTGACAATCAAGCACCGCTGTATTTCAGAACAACGGAAGAAATGCTTAAAGAATTTGAGTATTTGGGCAAGGAAAAGGCGTATGAGGTTGTTGTAAAAAACACAAACCTTGTAGCCGATATGATAGAAGACGTCAGACCGATTCCTGCGAAAAAGTGTCCGCCTGTAATTGAGGGTGCGAAAGAGGGTATCATAAACGACTCGACAACGAGAGCAAAGGAAATATACGGCGATCCGCTTCCTGAAATCGTGCAGAAACGTCTGGATAAGGAACTTCATTCGATTACGACTTACGGTTTTTCGGTTATGTACAGAATTGCACAGGAGCTTGTACGTCATTCGCTTGCGGATGGATATTTGGTTGGCTCACGTGGTTCTGTCGGCTCGTCGCTTGTTGCGTATTTGTCGGATATAACGGAGGTTAATTCACTTCAAGGTCACTATATTTGCCCGAATTGTAAAAACGTAGAGTTTATTGAGTCTGAAATCGGTTTGTCGGGGTGTGACTTGCCCGATAAGGTGTGTCCGAAATGCGGAACGAAGTACAGAAAAGACGGCCACGATATTCCGTTTGAAACATTCCTTGGATTTAAGGGCGATAAAGAGCCTGATATAGACCTTAACTTTTCGGGCGTGTATCAGCCGGTAATCCATAAATACACCGAAACATTCTTCGGCAAGGGCAAGGTTTTCAAAGCCGGAACAATCGGTACTGTCGCGGAAAAAACCGCATTCGGTTATGTAAAGAAGTATTGCGAGGAGAGAAATCTTGTGATGCGTAATGCGGAGATGAAACGACTTGCAAAAGGCTGTGAGGGCGTAAAACGTACGTCGGGACAGCACCCCGGCGGAATTATCGTTGTACCGTTTGAAAATGATATACATGAATTTTGCCCTGTTCAACACCCTGCGGACGACCCGAATTCGGATATTATTACGACTCACTTTGATTATCATAAAATTGACCAAAACCTTTTAAAACTTGATGAGCTTGGACACGATGATCCAACTGTTATAAGAATGCTTGAGGATATAACGGGACTGCACGCACGGGATATTCCGATAGGTGACCCCGAAACAATGAGTTTGTTTACGTCAAATAAAGCGTTGAAATTACTTCCGGGTAAGGATATAGGTACAAATTTGGGTACATACGGAATACCTGAGTTCGGTACAAAGTTTGTACGTCAAATGCTTGAAGATACAAAGCCGACAACATTCTCTGAACTTGTAAGAATTTCGGGACTTTCGCACGGTACGGACGTGTGGCTCGGTAATGCACAGGAATTAATCAGAGAGGGCAAGTGTGACTTGTCGCACTCAATATGTGCCCGTGACGATATTATGATTTATCTTATTTCATGCGGTGTTGAAGAAGAACATTCGTTCAAGATAATGGAAATGGTGCGTAAAGGTAAAGGCCTGACGCCTGAATATGAACAGGAAATGCGTGATAATAATGTGCCTGATTGGTATATTGAATCGTGTAAAAAAATCAAGTATATGTTCCCTAAGGCACACGCCGCAGCTTACGTTATGTCGGCATTCAGAATTGCGTATTTTAAAGTACATTATCCCGAAGCATTTTATATCGCATATTATACGGTGCGTGCGGACGATTTTGATGCGTCGGTAATGGCGAGGGGAGAAGAACGCGTTCGTGAAGAAATGCGTTCAATCAACGCAAAGAAAAAGGACGGAACGGTTACTCCGAAAGAAGAAAACCTAATACCGATACTTGAAATTTGTATTGAAATGTACGCAAGAGGAATTAATTTCGTGCCTGTTGATTTGTACGAATCACACGCAACCGATTTCAGACAGGTTGAGGGCGGTATTCTTCCTCCGCTTTCCGCACTTCCGGGACTTAGCGAAAACGACGCGATAAGCATTACGGAAGAAAGAAAGAACGGCGAATTTAGAAACGTCGAAGATTTAAGAATTCGTACAGGTATAGGTAAAAATCCGCTTAATATCCTTGAAGAAAACGGCTGTTTCGATGATTTGCCGGATACCGACCAAGTGTCATTGTTTGATTAATCAAACTGTTGACATATTGACTTTTTATATTTTCAGAGGTATAATAGAGAAAAAATAATGTCAATATTTCATGAAAAATGGAAGGTACGATATATGACTAAAGAAGAATTTATTAATCATCTGCTTGAAGTAAAAGTTGTTTTGGAAAAACTGGCAAAAAAACAAGAAGTATATGATGAAATAGAACGTAGACTGTATGAAGAATACAGAAAAGAAGAAAGTATAAGAAATGAAAAACAAGGAATAAAGACTGGAATATGTACAATTATTATGGTTATATTGCTTGTAATATTTATTTTTACACTTTTAAAAGATTTTCTGTTTGAGAAAGTGAGTGTATTGGGTGTATCGTTGTTTATTATAATAGTAATATTGGGTATTGTTGCGCGTTACAAGGGAAAGAACGGTAGTATAAATGAAGAATATTATAATCAAAAGATTTCACCTATTGAGAA
>ERZ835880.1770-NODE-1770-length-16209-cov-2.716974_pt1 | contig 16209 bp, 15 predicted proteins | sample MGYA00519944_ERZ835880 | MGnify/ENA primary metagenome ERZ835880 (study PRJEB31850, sample SAMEA3708787) | human gut metagenome | biome: human gut; feature: human-associated habitat; material: faeces | place: China | collected 2014 ... | reverse complement strand
AACTGCAGCTGCGGCGGATGCTGTTGGCTGAGGAGCCGGTGCCTGTTGGACCGGTGCCGGCTGCTGAGGAGCAGTTTGTATCGAAGCAGGAGCTTCTGCGGAAGCATCTGCAGAGGTATCAATAGTTGCCAGCAGCTGCCCCCCTGTTACAGAAGCACCATTGCCCTGCTGAATGGAAACGAGCACGCCGGATTCCGGTGCGGGAACTTCCATCACAATTTTGTCGGTTTCGATTTCAATCAGCACTTCATCTGCGCTGACGCGGTCCCCTACTTTCTTTTTCCATTCAATCAAACTTGCTTCGGAAACGGACTCTGAAAGTTCAGGAACGACTACTTCAATAATGGCCATAAATATTTCTCCACTAACTGGAATTTTTAAACTGTTCGCTATTTGATTTGAATAAGACCTTTCAGAGGTCCGAAAGCATCCGACAGCAATGTCTTGAGCTGCTCAATATGCTTGCTGGCATATCCGACGGCAGGCGACGAAGAGGATGGACGTCCTGCATAGCCCAGACGGCAGCCGACATTCATCGCAGCCAAAATTCTCTGCTGAATATAGGACCAAGCACCCTGATTCTGAGGTTCATCCTGAACCCAAACAACTTCGCTCACATTCGGATATTTCTCGAATTGGCTGTTGAGTTCCAGCTGATTAAACGGATAAAGCTGCTCGATTCTGATAATTGCTACGTTATAAGCAGCAAGTTCCTGACGGCGTTTTGCCAACTCATAGTAGACCTTGCCGGTACAAAGCAGAATTCGGGTAACGGAATTTCTGTCGAGATCTTCAATTTCTCCGATAATCTCCTTGAATTTGCCCTCGGCAAGTTCCTGCATCGGAGATGTTGCGGCTTTGTTTCTCAACAAGCTCTTCGGGGAGAATACGATCAAAGGCTTGCGTGTTCTGCCGACCATCTGACGTCTTAACAGATGGAAAATCTGAGCTGCCGTTGTCGGCTGAGCGATAACCATATTGTCGTCGGCTGCCAACTGCAGATATCTTTCTACACGAGCCGATGAGTGTTCCGGTCCCTGACCTTCATATCCGTGAGGAAGAAGCATTGTCAGACCGGATTTTCTACCCCACTTGGCTTCGCCGGAACTGATGAATTGGTCGATAACTACCTGGGCACCGTTTGCGAAATCGCCGAACTGAGCTTCCCAAATAGTCAGGCATTCAGGAGCTGCCCCTGAATAACCGTATTCAAAACCTAATACAGCTTCTTCAGACAAGATGGAATCGATAACGGTGAATCTTCCCTGAGTAGGAGACAAGTGTTCCAGCGGAATCCAAATACCCGTATCCCAAGTACCGCGGTTTTGATCATGCCAAACAGCGTGTCTGTGCATGAAAGTACTTCTTCCGGCATCTTCACCGGAGACACGGACGGAATAACCGCCGGTCAGCAATGTGGCAAAAGCCAAATGCTCCGCCAAGCCCCAATCGACGTTAATTAATCCGTCTTTCATAGATCGGCGGTCCGTGAGAACTTTTTCCAAAAGCGGATGAACTTTGAAGTTTTCCGGTTCGGTCGTAATGATTTCCGCCAATCTCTTTAATTCTTGAACCGGGACGGCGGTATGAACACGGTCCTGCAAAGTGCCGTTATATCGTGACCAGTTGACGGTATGCGATGTTTTTGCAGAAATGGAAGGAGCAAATTCTTGGATGGTTCCCTCTTCCAGCTGTCTGCGGTAATCAGCAACAAAAGCTTTTGCTTCGTCTTCGGTAATCACACCTTGAGTAACCAGCTTTTCAGCATAAACAGCTCTGGTACCGGGGTGAGCAGCTACCTTGCTGTACATCAAAGGCTGAGTCAGCGACGGGGTATCTTGTTCGTTGTGGCCTAATCTTCTGAAGCAGACGATATCAACAAATACATCTTTATGGAAAGTGTTTCTGAATTCCATGGCCAGACGTGTTGCCATCACTACTGCTTCCGCGTCATCGCCGTTAACGTGAATGACAGGAGCCTCAATTAATTTAGCTGGGTCAGTGCAGTAAGTCATCGAACCTTTGTCGCGCGGATCGGATGTTGTAAAGCCAATCTGGTTGTTGATGACCAAGTGAATTGTTCCGCCCGTACCGTAACCTCGAGTATCGGCAAGGTTCAAAGTTTCCATGACCACGCCTTGGCCTGCGAATGCGGCGTCACCATGAACCAATACGCCTAAAACTTTCAAGCCTTTCGGGTCGTTGAGTCTGTCTTGGCGGGCACGGACACTTCCCATCGCAACCGGATCAACGATTTCCAAGTGAGAAGGATTAAACGCCAAGGCTAAATGAATCGGGCCGTTCTTAGTAACGACGTTGCTGGAGAAGCCGTTGTGGTATTTCACGTCACCTGCAGTCAAATCGCTGCTGGCGTATTTCCCTTCGAATTCTGAGAAAAGTTCTTTGGGAGACTTACCAAGTGTGTTGACCAAAACGTTCAATCGGCCGCGGTGAGCCATACCGATGACCATTTCTTCGATACCGTATTCTGCGGCTTGTTCTACGACAGCATCCATCGACACGATGAAGCTTTCACCGCCTTCCAAGGAGAAGCGCTTCTGACCGACGTACTTAGTATGGAGATATCTTTCCAACCCTTCGGCGGCTGTCAGTTTTTCAAGAATCTTTTTCTTTTCAAGGGCCTGATAGTTCGGAGTTGAACGAGTACTTTCAATCCTTTCTTCCCACCATTGTCTGATAGCCGGATCGGAAACGTACATAAACTCATATCCAACCGTACCGCAGTAGGTTTGACGCAGTGCATCCAAGATCTCGCGAAGCGTCATCTTTTCGGAACCGAAGAAAGTATTAGCGGCGGAGAAAGTGACGTTCATGTCGGCTTCGGTCAATCCGTAAAAAGCCGGTTCCAATTCCGGCACTTTCGGCAATTCTTTTCTTCTTAACGGATCCAATACGGCTCTTCTGGAACCTAAAAAGCGATATGCACTGATTAAAGACTGAACTGCAACCTGTTTACGGGCGATTTCCAATTCACCGTCGGAATGGCCGACAACACCAGAAACTCGTTTCTGAGCCAATGCGGCGATGATGGGTGTATGGGCCACATCATGAGTCCCGAGTTTGCCGTCAGAAGCAGGAGAATTTTGCAAGTTATCAAAGAATTGACGCCATTTATCGTCAACAGAGGAAGGATCTTCGAGATAGTTCTCATAGAGCTCTTCAACATACGGCGCGTTGCTTCCAAAGAGATACGAGGTTTCTTGTAAATCTTTTATCAATTTTTTCACCTTTTAGGCACTTCGCAAAGTGCATTGGGTACGAGAAATAAGGCCTGCTAAATTCGATCAATTATAGACGTCAGGTAATTTAGAGAAAACATTTTTATGATTGGTCTCTCCCATAAATTGGTCTCGCAAGTATAGAAACCGCGCTTGTTTCGAGGGGAAGAATACGACAGAGAAGGAATATGAATTTGTCTAAAGAATAGACCAAAGGAGAAAACTGAGTTCTTGAAACAGCTTTTTCGGAGACCGATAATAAGCTTTTCAGCCGTTAAATAAAGACTGCAAACGTAGAAAACCTGAGGCAGAAAAGAAACCTCAGGTTTTGAGAGCTAAAAGAGTTTATTTAGAAAGGATGTGTTCCGCAGCTTTTGCGCCCGACCACATGCCATAGACGGTAGCGGTCCCTTTAGAAGCTTCGCCGACAACGTAGACATTAGGAATAATCTTTCCGTCAGTTGTTCTAGGCTGCATGAAGGAATTCGTCTTAACACCTCCCGGAGTTGTCTGTACACCTGGGGTTGTAGAAGTTGCGTAATACGGAGGTGTAGTGAAGTCTGTCTTCATATTGTATTTGCGGCCGAAATCTTCATCTTTTCCATTCTTGACGAACTCGGAGTAACGCTTGATAGTTTTCTCAAGATTTTCTGCCGGAACACCAATTTTCTTAGCCAATTCACCAACTGTCGGAGCCTCGACAAAGTAGCCCTTCTCCTTAAAACCTTGCAGTCTCTTAGAAGCTTTCATGGACTTGTCATCAATGATAACGAAGCTCTTTCCTTCAGGCTGCTTCATCATTAAGCGAGACATTGTGGTGTAGTTCGGCGTGTAGTCATCGCAGAACCTTTCGCCTTTGAGATTAACGATGATGCCGCCTTCCAAACGTGCTGCGCTCATTGATACATTGTTTCCGTCCTGAGAATGCATAGAAGGATTTAAGTAGACTTCTGCCGGTTCTTCAACCAAAACTTTAAGCGGCTGTCCCAAGATAATAGCGTCACCTGTAGAACCTTTGGCCGTTGTTGTGGGAAGTCCTTTCCATTCAGGAGCATACTTTTCCATCAAAGCCGGATTATTAGCAAAGCCGCCGGTTGCCAGCACTACATTATCTGCAAAAATCTTGTATTTGTCTTTGCCTTGTTCAACTTCTATACCTTTGACTTTGCCGTCTTCAATAATCAAAGCGACAGCTTTGGTATTCAATTTGACCGGAACACCGACTTCTTTTGCCTTTTTGCTCATGACTTGCATAAGACGAGGTCCAAGAGAAGTGCCGCCGGCAATGCCAATCTGGTAGTCACTCACTACTCGGGTGAGCTCTGCTCCGTTATCGTTCAGCCACTTGACAATACCGTCAGCTGCATAAAGCTGCTCAGCTTCACGCAAAAGAGCTTCTTTAGAAAGACCTGTTTTTTCTTTTCGTTTGAGATAATCAGCGACGGTAAGAGTTTTACCTGCTTTAGTTTGGGGTTCTGTTTCGACAACAACAAAATATTGAGCCGCCAAGTTTGTCGTTCCGCCCATAAACGGCATTTTTTCTACAACAACGACTTCTTTTTTAGCAGTTTTAAGGTCAATTGCGGCCTTCATCCCCGAAATACCGCTTCCTACCACCACCGTTCCTGTATGGATATCTTCGGCCGCAAAAGTCAAATTTACACACAATGCGGCCATTGCAAATCCAATTATCACTTTTGATTTCATTTGGTTCTCCTTGTTGATGGTCTTAAGGCCTTTTCATCATAGGTTGACGGGAAAGAGAACAAAAGGTAAATTCTCTGACATCAGACTTCAAAAAATTTGAACAATGAACCTATTGACTTTAAAAATCTTTGAGTCTGTTCTACGGAACGGGAATTTTCTTGCTGCTTCAAAAGAAAATAACTGCTCACAATCTTCAGTTAGTTTTCACATTAAAAATCTTGAAGAATTTTTTGGAGTTCAGCTTTTTGAAAAGACCGGAAGATACTTAAGGCCAACGGCTGTAGTTCAAGAAATCCTTCCTGACATAAAAGTAATTTTGGATGCTTACTCCTCTTTGGAAAAGTTCAAATTCAAAGAAAAGGAATTGGTTGGTAGTTTAAAAGTCGGCTTTAACGATGCTCTGGTCAATGACAAGTTAGCCGCCGTTTTTCAAAAATTTAAAAAAATCGCACCCAATGTCACTTTGCTCGCCGAAAGTGCCTCCACGGCCTACGAACTCAAAGATAAAGTACTAAAAAATGAACTTGATTTAGCAATCTCGTTTAACTGCGGCGACTATCCTCATCCGCTCAGTACATATCCTCTGGACAGCGAACCTCTCGTACTTGCTGTAGGAGGCAGCGTAAAAATCGAAGAGAACGCTTTTAAGCTCGTGCACAACAAAATTAATCTTCCGTTTATTTCTGCTGATCTATCGGGGGGACCATCTAAATTTTTTCTCAGATATCTAAGTCAGCTTGGCATTACTTTTGAAAACCAGATGCAGGTTGGAAGTTCGGAGGCCGTGCTTTCACTGCTTAAGAATAACTTCGGCTTCGCATATGTTTTTGAGTCGCGCTGCGCTGAAGAAATAAGATCAGGTCAAGTAAAGATTCTTTCCACTCTCTTAGGAGACGTTGACCTTGGAATCTTGCTTTTGAAGAATAAAACTCATACAGAAACCCCGGCAATTAGTCTCATGTCTAAGCTCATCATCAGCACCTTACAAAATAGAAGGCTTCAACGGGACCACTTCATTGAGAGAACCTGCTTGATGAAAAGAAAGAAGTTCTTAGACTTTAAGCAGCTGTAATTACAAAAATCCGCCTGCGAGATAGTTTCTTCCTATTCATGAGTTAACGCTCGGCTATACGGACCAAGGTAACCTAGAATTAGTAAAAATCAAACCATTAAAGATTCTTTAGTTTCTCTTTTTGTCGGCAAGTGGATCCCAGAATACGGATTCCCTGCTCGCACGATCAACCTGAGAAATTATGATTCCCAAAGATAGGAGGAGTTTGGAATGTCTCAGCAGCTCACAATCCGAGAATATGCACAAAAGCATAAAATTTGGGCGGCAACCATCATATTTTTAACCGTTCTTGTGATGTTTTTCTGTCTTCAAGGACTGTACCAGATGGTTTTTCTACATTCCAAACCTGTTCTTTATGCGTTTACTGCAGGAATGGTAGGATTCCTTGCTACATCCGTCGGCTCTTTGCCCGGATTTTTTTTGAATAAGCTGAATCTAAAAACAGAAAATGTCATGCTCGGAACTTCCGCCGGCATGATGCTGGCTGCGGCTATCTTCTCTCTTCTCCTTCCAAGTATTGAAGCAAGCGATAAGCTATTTCAAAACCATACGATTGCCATGTTTTGGGTTATCTTCGGCATGTTCCTGGGCGTCTTTATGCTTTTAGGCATTCATGCAATCACACCTCACGAGCATCTCACTACCGGCAAAGAAGGCCCGGAAATGAATGTCAATGCCGGGATCTGGCTTTTCGTACTTGCCATCATTATTCACAATGTTCCGGAAGGTCTGGCCTTAGGTATTTCTTTTGCGGCTGAGGATACCGACATCGGGATTCCATTTACAGCGGCTATTGCCCTTCAAGATATGCCGGAAGGACTTGCCGTAGTTCTTGCGTTATGCCGCACAGGCATTTCCAGACTCAAGGCAGTCAGCGTCGGTGTTCTCTCCGGACTTATGGAACCTATCGGAGCATTATTGGGAGTGAGTCTTACTTCTCAGCTCGGTTATGTTTATCCGCTTGGTTTAGCTCTATCCGCAGGAGCCATGATTTTTGTGGTTTCCCACGAAGTTATTCCAGAAACACATAAGAACGGACAACAACTGTCAGCCACCTTCGGCATTATGGTTGGTTTCTGCCTGTTAATGCTCGTTGAACAGATGTTTGATTAATATTTTGTTCTCCAGCCTCTTTTAAGAGGCCTTCTCTAGAGCATCATCCTCAGATTATGCCTCATATGGTTTTTACAAATATTCTTTCTTACTTTCTCCTTTATAATTGTGGACACAAAATGACCATCGAGGGATAAATAATGTCTTCTACCTTTTTAAAATTGCGTCTTGATGAAGATTTGAAAAAAGAGGCAAGCGACCTCTCAAAGAGCATGGGTTTTACAATTTCCGATGCAGTAAGAATGTTCCTAGTCACTTTTGTAAAAGAGCAAAAAATTCCTTTTGATATAGAAAAACCTAACAAAGAAACGATTAAAGCATTGAAAGATGCTGAGGAAGGAAAAACTACTCGATACGCTTCGTTTGCTGATTTAGTTAATGAAGTTGACCAAGAACTAAAAAAAGAAAAATGCTAAATCTGGAAATCACCAATTCTTTCAAGAAAGATTTGAAAACTTGCCGGCGAAGAAATTTAGATATTCAAAAGCTTGATTATGTTTTTCAAAAACTTCTTCAAGAGGAAGACGTCTCTCTGTTTAAAGATCATGCACTTATTGGCAATTGGACCAATCATCGCGAACTTCACATCCAATCTGACTGGCTTCTGATATACATAAAGACCTCCGAGAGCATCATTGCAGTGCGTACTGGAAGTCACGCAGATCTCTTTGAGAAACAACATCATTAAAACTCTTAAATCAAACACAAAGTAGCTTGCCCCATACCTCCTTTAAAAAGCAGTATTAAGCGTGCATTTTCCAACAGAAAAAAGCAAATACTATGACGGCTTACCTTCATTTCAGCTAATTAACTTAGGGTCGGAATTCAAAAATCCTTAGGAAGCTTGACTTCGGCCTTATATTCCTTCTTTGGAACAAAAAAGAGCAAAATGCATTCTCCAAAAACGGTGTTTACGCGCCTTTTCTTAATATCTGAAAATTCGATTTATTACCAAAAAGTTGAGCCCCACAGAAAAATGGTAAATTGAATAATCCAGACAGAGGAAGCTTAATTTTCTTCCGGTCGTTTTGTTTTATTGGATAAGAGAGGGTCGATTCGCTGGTCTGGGAGTGCACATTAATTAATTTATCTCAACATTCTTTTTTGATCGGATTGCGTTTTATTATTAATAGATTATCCAACGAATTTAAGAAAAAGGATGCTTCACAAATGAAAAAACCTGTCAAAGTTGTTGTGACCGGTGCAGCCGGCCAAATTGGCTATTCTCTTTTATTTAGAATCGGCGCCGGAGATATGCTCGGTATGGATCAGCCTGTTGATCTGTGCATGCTTGAAAGAAATACAGAAAGCTCTATGAAAGCCGCCAAGGGCGTCAAGATGGAATTAGATGACTGTGCTTTCCCATTGCTTAACAGCATTACTTCAACTCCTGACCTTAAAGAAGCATTCAAAGACGCACAAATCGCTTTGTTAGTCGGCGCCCGTCCCAGAACTAAGGATATGAACCGTTCCGACCTCCTCAATGCCAACGCTCAGATTTTCATTGAACAAGGCCGAGCCATCAATAACTATGCTGACAGAAACATTAAAGTTTTAGTTGTCGGAAATCCTGCTAATACCAATGCCTACATCGCCCGCAAGTGCGCTCCGGACATCAATCCGAAGAACTTCACAGCCATGATGAGATTGGACCACAACCGTTCTTTGACTCAGTTGGCTCAAAAGACCGGCTGCAAAGTTACAGATATTGAAAAATTCTGTGTTTGGGGCAACCACGGCAATACCATGTATCCGGATATCACTAACACATTGATCGCCGGCAAGAAAGCTGAAGACTTGATCCCGACTGATTGGTATCTCGACTACTTCATTCCGACAGTAGCTTCCAGAGGAAGCGCAATTATCGAAGCTCGCGGTCACTCTTCCGCAGCATCTGCCGCCAATGCCGCTGTCGACCATATCCATGACTGGGTTTTAGGCACAGGCGACAAATGGCAGACGATGGCAGTTCCCTCCAATGGCGAATACGGTATTCCTGAAGGTTTGTGCTTCGGAATGCCGGTAACTTGCAACAACGGCGACTACGAAGTTGTTAAAGGTCTTCAATTGACAGACTTCGAACGCGAACATATCCTTCAGAACGTTAAAGCTCTGGAGGCAGAAAGAGCTGTTGTAGATGAGCTTATCGCCAAAGCGTAATTAATTCACAGCTACGAAGCCCGGCTCAGCCCGGGCTTTATTGTTGAGCGGGAAATAAATAAAGGAAGGAACAAAATGAATGTAGTTTTAGACTCGAACTTTATTCTGGATGTTTACTTCTTTAAGAACAAAACTGCTGTCAGCTTGTTTCACCAGCTGGAAAAAGCAGGAGCCAGTTTCTACAGAACCTCTGCTACTTTTGACGAGCTCAGACACGTCTTGGATAGAGAAGAGTTTTCTAAAGGAAACGCGTCTCGGGCTGAAATCTTGGACAATTGGTCTGCCGCCAGCATCAATTTTGAGTCTCCGTTGCCATCGTCATTAAAGTGCCGCGATCCTTTAGATCAAAAATTCATTGACTTGGCAGGCTCGGTTGCTCCGAGTTATCTCATCAGCAAAGACAAAGATATTCTGAGGCTTAGAAGAAAAGCCTCCAAACTCAGGATGAAGTTTAGGAGGCCCGATGAATTCACAACTTTCTGTAAGCTGTCAGATTGATTGATTTGAATCCTTCTTGGCTAATTCAACGTTAAAGTCATTGATAAGCTTTACACAAGCCTGATAATTAGAACTCAACACCAACCCTTCCCTGCTTGGGAATTTGCCTTTAGGCTGCAGGCGTCCGAGTCTTTCATCAAAGAGTTTAGTTCTAATCCAACGCTGGTTGCTCAGCACTTTTGAAACGCCTTCCGGATCGTTGCAGATTAGGACCATATCGCATCCGGCAGACAAAGCAGCCTCGCAGCGCGCCGTAATATCTCCGACTTCTGCAGCTCCCTTCATAGAAAGATCGTCGCTGAAAATCAAGCCGTTAAAGCCTAATCTTCCTCTTAATTCATCTTTGAGCCATTTCTTAGAGAAGCCAGCGGGCGAAGAATCTACCTGCGGATACACCACGTGTGCAGGCATAACGGAAGTCAGCAGCGTACCTAAAGATTGATAAGGAGCTTCGTCGTTACTTCTGATATCGGAGAGAGGTCTGTCGTCTTCCGGCAATTCAATGTGAGAATCTGCCTTGGCATAGCCGTGACCGGGGAAATGCTTGCCGCAATTAGCCATCCCGGCTTCTGCCATACCGCAAATTAAAGCCGTGGAAAGAATGGAGACAACCTTCGGATTTCTGTGGAAAGAACGGTTGCCGATAACGGTACTTTGTCCGTAATCCAAATCCAAACATGGAGCAAAAGTAAAGTCAACTTCGCACGCACGAAGCTCAGCTGCCATAACCAGACCACAGGCACCAGTCAAAGCATGGGCTCTTTGCGGATCGGTGTCATAAAGCTCGCCTAAAGACTTCATGGACGGAATCTGAGTAAATCCTTGACGGAATCTTTGGATTCTTCCGCCTTCATGATCCACTCCAATCAACAGCGGAGGATTCCTTAAAGCATGAATATCATGGGTTAAAGTTCGAAGCTGCTCGATATTTTCAAAGTTTCGGGTAAATAGAATGACCATCCCGACAAGAGGATGCTGAAGTGTTTTTATTTCTTCGTTGGTCAGCGTCGTTCCGCTGATATCGACCACTAACGGACCTAACGGTCTTTCAACTTTATCCATTATTTTTCCTTTCACACACGGCAACAGCCATGCAGACTTTATCAGTATCGCTGAGCGAAATGAAGCAGTCGAGCCCCATTTCCTGCACTAACTCTTTAAGCTCTCCTGAGAAAACTAAATAAGGAGCGCCGAGTTCGTTATTCTTTACAGAAATATCCGTGAGCCTAACCTGGTCACGTATTCCCGTACCTAAAGCTTTGGAGAATGCCTCTTTTGCTGCCCAGCGGGAAGCCGCAAAAGCCAAACCTCTCTTGGAATTTCCGGCCTTTCTTTTATGGTAGGTCTCAAGCTCGGAAGAGCTAAGGACCTTTTCTAAGAAAGCCTTTTCGTGCCTTTGCAGAACTTTCTCAATCCTTTCAAGTTCCACAACATCACATCCAATGCCGGTTATCAATTGAGCTCCTTCAGCACATCCACGTTGTCATTGCATGGATTACCGTATTTATTTGCTTTTTTCTCGCCCGGCAACGACATAAAGATCAACGGAATCACGGACATTGCCACCACGGCCAAAGTAATTGGAAGCGCCGGAATTTCTTGGAATGCCACGCAAATGGTCATAAAGAAAGTACCGAACTGTGGAAATACGGACAAAAAGCCGGGCTTTCCCATATCGTGAAGACGTCTGACGCCAATAGAGACACAGGGAATCGCGACGTAAAGCCATCCGATAAGGAGAAGCGAAAAATACACGATAACTGTCGTGGCAAGTTTTTCGCAAATCCAGTAAACGATGCCTAGAAAAATAAACGAAAAGATATACATCGCCCAGAAGCGGGAGACACCGGTGCGTCCTTTTAATTTAAAGAAATCACGGTTGAGATCGATGTAGAGCCATTGAAAAACTAAAGGGAAACGGTCAATGTAAGAACCAAGTTCAAATGGATTTTTTCCGGGAGTCGGGTTACGCATAAATTTAAAACTTCTTCAGCTCGCTTAATATTTTGCGAGTATTCACAGGTTTATCGTCTAAATAAAAAGAAATCACGTCCCGAATAATACCCTTAACTTCTTTTTCTTGTGCTCCTTCTTGAATCCTGCGTTCCCGCATTGCTGCCAACGTACTCCATGCAACCCCCGTAGATTCAGGGGTTTGCGCGCTTTGAATCCAATCGCCGCGGACAAACTGGTAATTAGTGCCTTCCCTAGGCTCAGGTACTCCGTAGCCTAGAGTTTCCATCAAATCCAGCTCAAAAATTCGCAAACTCACATGCGGCTTATTTTTATCCGCTAAGTTCCTTAAAGTTGTGAAGTAAGAATGAAACAGCTTTGGAACCGGTTCCCTCTTGGGCAGAAGACGCACCAGAATTTCATTCATGTAAAAAGCCGACATCAAAACAGTGTCCGGAAGCATCAGCGTCCCGTGCCACTCGCACTTTGTCAGTGTTTTGATATCACCTTTTCCGCTGAAAGAAACAGCAAGAGGGCAAAAAGGACACAACATACCGCGGTATTGCGACATGGGTCTTTTTGCCCCTTTGGCTACTAAAGAAAGCCGGCCGTAGTCTCTGGTCAGAACCTCAACAATTAAACTAGTCTCCTTCCACGGATAAGTGTGGAGAACAAATGCAGGCTGATGGCTGACTCGATTATCCGGCTCTCTTTGATTATTCATATCCCAGTGATTTCAGTACGGCTGCGTCGTCACCCCAACCTTTGCGGACGCGAACCCATACTTCAAGATATACCTTTTTGCCTAACATTGCAGAAATATCTTCTCTGGCAAGTCTGGAGATTTCCCTGAGTTTGGAACCCTTTTCTCCGATGACAATGCCTTTGTGGCTTTCGCGGTTAACAATCAAGGTAGCGAAGATTCTTGCTCCCTGATCGTTTTCTTCCCATTTGTCAATCATGACGGCAACGCCGTAAGGAAGTTCATCGCCGAGCAAACGGAAAGCCTTTTCACGAATAATTTCCGCTGCCAAGAAGCGCGGGGACTTATCGGTATAGATATCGTCTTCGAAGAGCTTATCGCCTTCAGGAAGGAATTTTCTGATGACTTGAAGAAGAACATCAAGCTGGCGGTTCTTTTCAGCACTAACCGGAACAACGTCAGCGAATGGGAATTTCTTCATTGATTCTTGGATCAACGGCAAAATCACTTCGCTTTCCTTGACTTCATCGGTCTTGTTGATAGCCAGAATTACATTCTTAGCATCGTGCGGAAGCAACTTCAAGACTTCTTCATCTTCCGGTTTCCAGCCGGTGGATTCTATAACCATGACAACAACATCGACATCAGACAAGCTGCTCTTAACAGACTTATTCATTCTGTTGAGAAGTTCGGAGGAATGCTTCGTCTGAAATCCCGGTGTGTCCACGAAAATGTACTGTGCATCTTCAGTGGTCAGGACTCCCATGATTCTGTCTCTGGTGGTCTGAGGTTTCTTGCTCGTAATGCTGACCTTCTCACCGACAAGAGCATTAATTAAAGTGCTCTTACCGACATTCGGGCGTCCGATTACTGCAACATATCCACTGCGAAAGTCTTCAATTTTTTCTGTCATAACTTAAAGCCTTTATAAATTCTTAATGGCTTCGGTCGTTAGAGCTTTCTGAGCGGCCTCCTGTTCTGCTTGGCGACGGGACCTTCCCACGCCGGTAGTAACCACGCCAAGCTTGGAAATCACAGCCTCGACAACAAATTCTTGTTCGTGGGCTGCGCCTCTGACATCAACGACCTCGTAAGACGGAAGCCCAAGATGCTTGCTTTGCAAGACTTCCTGAAGCATTGTCTTGGCGTCTTTACCGAGAGTGGCTGCAGTTAATTGGCTTAACATCGGCTCATACAATCGAATAATGACAGTTTGCGCCTGTTCGAAGCCTCCGTCGATGAATATCGCCCCAAATATGGCCTCAACTGCATCAGACATCGTTGACGGACGTCTGTTTCCTCCTTGGTGCATTTCACCCTCGCCTACGCAGAGGAATTCCCAGACGCCGATTTTCTCTCCGATTTCAGCTAATGTCTGCATTTTGACTAAATTGGCTCTAACCCTTGAGAGAGAACCTTCATTAAAGTGATCCTCTTTCTGAAAAAGCGCATAGCCAATGACACATCCCAAGACTGAGTCACCTAAAAACTCCAGTCTTTCATTGTGCTCGGAGGAAAAAGAACGATGGGTAACAGCCCGTTTCAAGTATTTTTTATTCTTGAAGGTGTACCCGATTCTTTTTTCCAATTCTTCTAATGGAAGCATTTTCTTCCTCCTTAGTCAAAGAAACCGATTCTGCTTGGTTTAGAGACGTTGAGCCAAACCATAAAGGCCTTGCCTACGAGATTCTTTTCCGGTACAAAGCCCCAATAACGGCTGTCCTCAGAATTATCACGGTTATCGCCTAAAACAAAGTACTTGTCCTTAGGTACGGTACAGACCAATCCGCCCGGAACGTACTGGCAAGCCTTCGGATCAGTATGGGTCGGAAGAGCGTAGGCTCCTGACGGTGTGTATTTGTCTGTCAGAATCTTATGAGTTGTTTCTCCGAGCTTTTCTTCGCTCTGAAGAAGTTCCTGCATCTTGTGTTCATCAAAATATGTACCGTCATCTTTCAATGGGACAGGAACGCCGTTGACTTCTAATTTCTTGTTGATATAAGAAATTTTATCGCCGGGCAAGCCAACTACACGCTTGATGTAGTCAATATCCGGGTTAGGCGGATACTTGAACACGACAACATCGCCTCTCTGAGGTTCACCAACGTCCAAAATCTTGGTATTCAAGACAGGAACGCGCAGACCATAGGTGTATTTGTTGACCAGAATCATATCTCCTGTTTCCAGGGTCGGCATCATGGAGCCGCTCGGGATTCTGAACGGTTCAAAGAGGAAAGAACGGAGAACGAAAATAAAGAAAATAATCGGGAAAAATCCTGCTGTGTATTCCAACCAGCGAGGACGTTCCTTGGCGCGAATCAAAATGGCATTTCTAGCAGCTTCAACCGTTTTTTCGCCTCTTCTTAAAGCTTCGGCGTTATCAGCATCAAAAGCTCTCAATTCATCCTGAGCTTCCTTTTTTCTGGTCGGAGCCAGTACGAATACATCCAGCAGCCAGAAGCAGCCGGTGACCACTGTCAAAATAAATAAAATCAGTGCAAAATTCATTTCTAACTCTTACTATTTGTCGTCTTGTTGTAGGATGGCAAGGAAGGCTTCCTGCGGAATTTCCACCGTACCGACCTGCTTCATACGTTTCTTACCGGCTTTCTGCTTTTCGAGCAATTTACGCTTACGGGTAATATCGCCGCCGTAGCACTTAGCCAACACATTCTTTCTCAAAGCCTTAACATTCTCACGGGCAATGACGTTAACGCCGATAACAGCTTGAATTGCCACGTCATACATTTGACGAGGAATAATGCTGCGCATCTTAGAGACAATTTCACGGCCTCTGGCCACTGAGTTGGCTCGGTGAACGATGGAGGACAACGCGTCGACTTTGTCTCCGTTAATCAAAATATCGATCTTCACAACGTCAGCCGCACGGTACTCCTTGAACTCGTAGTCCATGGAAGCGTAACCGCGGGTCAAGGACTTGAGCTTGTCGAAGAAATCAAGAACGATTTCCGCCAAGGGCAAGTCGTAATGAAGATGAACTTGTCTGCCGTGGTAGGCCAAATCAAGCTGAACGCCTCTCTTTTGGTTGCAGAGCGTCATAACCGGACCAACGTATTCATCCGGCACAAAAATCGTGACGGCATCGATTGGTTCACGGATTTCAGCGATTTTTTCGACGGGAGGAAGCTTGGACGGGTTTTCAACGTGGATAACGTCGCCGTTTCTCATCAGCACTTCGTAGACTACGCTAGGCGCCGTCGTAATGAGATCCATGTTGTATTCACGTTCCAATCTCTCCTGCACAATATCCATGTGAAGCAAGCCCAAGAAACCTGCGCGGAAGCCGAAACCTAAAGCTTGAGAGACTTCAGGCTCAAAATGCAAAGCCGCATCATTGAGCTGGAGTTTGGTCAATGCATCGCGCAAAGCTTCATATTGATTGGATTCAACAGGATAGAGACCGGCAAACACCTGGCTCTTGACTTCTTTGAAGCCCGGAAGAGGCGCAGAGGCCGGTTTTTGAGCCAAAGTAACGGTATCTCCCACGCGAGCGTCTTTGAGCTCTTTGATGCCCGCAATAACAAAGCCTACCTGCCCTGCCGTCAATTCATTTCTTGTCTGAGATTTCGGAGTAAATACACCGACCTGCTCAACCAAGTGATTAGCGTTTGTGGCCATCAAGTTGATTTTATCTTTAGGCTTGATTGTGCCGTTAACGACTCTGACGAGCATCACCACACCGACGTAGCTGTCATACCAGGAGTCGATAATCAATGCTTGCAAAGGTGCATCCGGGTCTCCCT
>ERZ835880.1769-NODE-1769-length-16209-cov-3.498019_pt1 | contig 16209 bp, 15 predicted proteins | sample MGYA00519944_ERZ835880 | MGnify/ENA primary metagenome ERZ835880 (study PRJEB31850, sample SAMEA3708787) | human gut metagenome | biome: human gut; feature: human-associated habitat; material: faeces | place: China | collected 2014 ... | reverse complement strand
ATATGGGAGACCTACTCCGCCTTTGCCAACACGTTGGGCGGCGTCATCCTGCTGGGCGTCATCGAAACGGCGGACAAGACCTTCGATTCTGTGAATCTGCCCGATCCAGGCAGTCTGATCCGCGAGTTCTGGTGCATCATCAACGATCCTCTGAAGGTCAGCGTCAACATTCTGGCCGAGAAAGATGTGTATGTGGAGGAAATCAACGGCGACCGCATCATCGTGATAAAGGTGCCACGCGCAGATCGCGCCGACAAGCCGGTGTACGTGGACAACGACACCCGCAACACCTACCGGCGCAGTGGCGAGGGCGACTACCGCTGTACATACGAGGAATATCAGACCATGGTGCGGGACGCAGCCATCCAGTCACCGGATATACATCTGGTACGCGGAATGGGCCTCGATGCGCTCAACTCCGAGAGCATACGCAGCTTCCGGCAAAGAATGAAGCTGTACCGTCCCGGACATATGTGGGAGCGCTTGGATGACGAAGCGTTCCTGCAAAAGATCGGCGCAGTCGGCAAGAACGACGGTTTGCTGCACCCGACTTCTGCCGGACTGCTGATGTTCGGCAATCGGGAAGATATCCTTCGCGCATACCCCAATTACGCCCTGACCTATCGTGAGCAGCTCGAGGCAGAAGGCCACTGGACAGATACCGCATGGAGCGGCAATATCTACGAATATTACTACTGGGCCTACAACAAGCTACAGCAGAACATGAAAACGCCGTTCAAGCTGGAGAAAGGCCACCGAGTGGTTGACACGCCCGTCCGTCAAGCCCTGCGGGAAGTGCTGGCCAACTGTCTTGTCAACGCGGCTTATCGTGGCAGCGGCGGTATTGTTGTCAGTAAGGGTCATCAGGATATCACGCTCTCTAACCCCGGCAGCTTCCGCGTGCCACTCGATACCGCCAGAAGTGGAGGTGTGTCCGACCCGCGAAACGCCGCGATGGCGCGGATGTTTCGCCTCATCGATGTGGGTGAGTACACCGGCGGCGGTATCCCCAACCTGTACCGCGTCTGGAAAGCCGAGAGCTGGCCGGAGCCGGTTTTCACAGAGAGTCGTAACCCAGATCGTGTCTCACTTACACTGTATATGACGAGTCACGGCAGCGGCGGAGAAACCACAACAGGCGAAAAGCAAGTCCCTCTGGGCGCATTGTCTCAGCGCCAACTGCTGATCGACCATCTTACAGACCACCCCACAAGCGACCTGTTTGCGCTCTCCAAGGCGCTGGGCGTCAGCCTGAGCCGCACGGAATCCCTCATACAGCAGCTTGCCGATGAAGGTATCGTCGTCGTGGAGGCAGGCCAAGGGAATCGACTGTATAAGCTGAAAGCGTAAGGCAGCTCAAATTTTGCGCCGCAATAGACAAAGAATAAGAAAACCCCTCTGAAATCAACGATTTCAGAGGGGTTTTGGTCCGAGTGAGGTGACTTGAACACCCAACCTCGACATCCCAAATGTCGCGCCCTACCAGTTGAGCCACACCCGGTTATTCACTTTTCTGTTATTATACCACGGCGGGGAGGAAAATCAAAGATTTTCTGTCTGTGGTCATTTATGTGGTCAAAGCCGCTTTTGTGCCGTTTTCGGCAACCGGGGGAAATCCCGCAAACGCAGGTGTCGCAAGGCTTTGCGGCGTTTCGCCTCACCCTATCCCGGATACCGCCACGGCACTCCCAAAGCAGGCGCGCTACCAACTGCGCTACACCCGGTTATATATTGTCGGCTTGAGCGGCCGCCCCATAGTATACCCTACAGCGCGCCCGTTTTCAAGAGCTTTCTGCACCGGCGGCCGCAAAAAGTTGTAGGACTACAATACATCTTGGACAATTGAATAAAAAGGGTATGAGGAATAGGGCCTCATGTGTTAAAGTTAAGCTACCACACAAAAATTTCCGAAAGGAGACCATATTCCTCATGAGTAAGAGTATAACACAGGACATGGCCTACAGGCAATCCCTAATGAAGTACGCAGAAAAGTACGGCGTCAGCCGCGTCAGCCGGAAGTACAACAAGAGCCGGTCGTACATCTACTTCTGGAAGGCCCGCTGGGACGGCACCGTGGAGTCTCTGGACTGCCAGTCCCGGCGGCCCCACAGCCATCCCAACCAACACACGGAGGCAGAGCTCAAACTGATCCGGGATATGCACCGGCGCAATCCAAATCTGGGCATGGTGGAGCTGTGGCACCGGTTACGGAAGCGAGGTTATACCCGCCGCCCGGAGAGTTTGTTTCGGGTCATGCGGAAGCTTGGTCTGTTCCCTGCAGCTGAGAAGAAAAAAGCATACAAACCCAAGCCCTACGAGCAGATGACCTATCCAGGCCAGCGGGTCCAGGTAGACGTGAAGGTGGTGCCCCGCAGATGTATCGCTGATCCGGAGCTGCGCCTGTTTCAGTACACGGCCATTGACGAATTCACTCGTCTGCGCTTTCTGGCAGCCTACCCGGAGCAGTCCACTTACTCCTCCGCTGATTTTCTAAAAAGGTTGTTCAAATGGTATGCGCGCCGGGGCATCCGGGTGGAGTGCGTCCAGACGGACAACGGTTTTGAATTCACCAATCGTTTTTCTAACAGCAAACGGCATCTGCCGACTCTCTTTGAAGCCACTGCCGCCAAATTGGGGATCCGGCACAAGCTCATTCGCCCCTACACGCCCCGACACAATGGCAAAGTGGAGCGCAGCCACCGTGAAGACCAGAAGCGTTTCTACAATACACACCGTTTCTTCTCTTTTGCCGATTTTGGTGTGCAGTTCGCTGCACACCAAAATCGCTCCAACGACTTACCTATGCGCCCTCTGGGATGGCTCTCTCCTAAAGAAAAACTTGCTGCTTTTTTCGATTCTCTCACTGTACAAGATATTTGACAAACCTACAATGTTCTGAGGTTCCAAATTGAGACAAAGAAAAATGCATCTTGAACAAAGATGAAAAAATTGTAGCGCAACTAGAGTATATAATTAGCAAAAGGACATCAGAAACTTTGAAGAAAAGGGGGGAATAATATGGTGATGAAAGATTGCCTAGAAAAAAATGTCCAAAAAAAGGTGCTGATTGAAAAACATAGGGAGTACTATTTGGTGCTCGATGAAGAAACTGGAGCGATATTTTTAGTTAATGAAACGTCACACTTTTTGTATGAAAATTGTGATGGACAAAGTGTCGAAAGTTTGTGTGAATTGCTTTTTGATCAATGCATTGATAAGGATCAGCTGGACAAAAGGACTGTATACGAGGGATGTACAAAAGCTTTGGAGACACTCTTAAAGATGGAACTTTTGACAATAAAATAAAACGGAGATGGAAGTACGATGCATGTTGAAGGAGTATTAGCTAATAACGATTATATTCTAAATGGTTGTTACATTGAAATTACGTCTAATTGTAATTTGAGATGCATTCACTGTTATAACGAATCAGGAGAGCTCCGAGATCAGATTTCTGTTGAAGCATTTAAAAATGTACTTGGGTGTTATGATAATCCAAAGAAAGCATCAATTACATTATCTGGAGGAGAGCCGCTTCTTCATCCCCAGGTGTGGAAATTTATCGATATGATGCTTGAATCTGGAATTTTAGCAAGAAACATTTTGCTGATTACCAATGCAACATGCATTACTGATGATGTGGCAAACATGCTTGCAGAAAAGCATGTTAGTGTCCAGGTCAGCCTTAATGGATCGAGAGCTGAGTTGCATGATTCTATTTGTGGAAAGGGAAATTTTGAAAGAACAATGGCTGGCTTGCAAAGGCTTTTGTCAAAGCACGCAAATATGGTCATTGTACGTAACATGATGAATAAGCAAAATATGAACGATAACTGGGATATGTTCTGTGAAAAACTTATTGATATGGGTGTCCATAAAATCATGCTGGCAGGGTTGAAAAAAGTAGGACGAGCAAATGAAAACCTTGAGAAAATAGCACTAACACCTCTCGAATATCAGAGCTTGATTGATCGATTGAAGGAGTCTAAAGTAATAACAGGAATAAATGATGAATATCGAAAGCTTGCTGGGGATGAAGCCGAGTCCAACATAAGAATCGATATTCCTGTTCCATATTCTGGCGTTTGCCCATATGTATACCAAGATGAAAATCCAGTTCCAATAAGTCCCAGAATTGCTACAAATGGAGACGTGTATTTGTGTCAATCGTTTATGGATCAACGGTATTGTCTTGGAAATATTAACAAAGACTCTCTACCGCATGCGTTATTCAATGAGAATTTCATCAATCTTGTGAATTTTATGACAACAGGGCGTTTCTATATGGATGATTGCAACAAGTGCGTTCTAAAGTATCAATGTCCGCGTGGATGTATAGGAGATTGTCTGGCCAATGGATCAATCCACGAAACAGATGGAGGCTGCTTTTTTCGAAAAGAAAACGCAATTCGTCAACTCTTGAAACAAAGTGAAGCTATCGTTGCAGAGCATATGCAATTTTAGGCGATTATAATGGCACAAAATAAAATGAATAAGAGGTGAAATGCGATGAAGTATTCAGAACCTTTGGTTGTCCAGGGTACTAGTGAAGTGACTCCGCGTAGTACATGTACAGAGAAGTTTAACTGCACGACGGGGGCAAAATTCTCTTGCTTGCTGGGAATTTTCTTCCATTGTAGTGGTACGTTTTCTTGCACGGCTTTCTAATATCATAACCAATGGGAGGAAATTGCTATGAAATACTCAGAGCCTGTCGTCGTACAGTTTCAATCTGATATTAGTCTGCGCAACTCTTCGTGCGCAAAATTCAGCTGCGGAGGAGTTTTTACTCCGTATCAGTGTGCCAGAAACTTTTTCAGTTGTGAGAATTTTAGCTGCAGCAATTACAATAATACCTAACGTTCGGTAAGCCATAATTGCGGTCTGTGTAGCGGTAGTGACGGGAGTGTCTTCGTTCTCGAGAGGCACTCCCGATTTTAGTTTAGGAGTGGTGACGTGAAAACGATTTTTAAAATATATATTATGGTTGTGCGCCACTGTGCCTGGCAAATCCTTTCATCGTTAGGAGCAGAATTGCTAGTAGCAATGCTGGGACCAATTGGTTTGCAAGTTTATGAAAAACAAGTGCAAGCGTTAGAAGCCGGAGCTTTAGAGCAATTAGTGCTATTTTTGATAATAATGCTGACAGTAAATATAGTAGCAATAATCATTGAAAACTTAGACGGCCTCTTGACTCAAAAAATGCAACTTGAGATTACACGTAATTTTGGGAAACCAGTATTTGAATATATTCAAAATGTGCCATTATACCATATGAGTGATTCAAATTTCGTCGCAGACAAAGAACGCGCAATAAATGCGGTGGAAAATGATATTTTGTTAGTTGTGCAAAATATTAATGGGAGTATCGCACTGATAGTATCGATTATAGTTCTTAGTGTTATGGTGGCTCAATATGATGTACTTGCTTTAGTGGTTCTGATAATAATGGTTATAGTGCAAAATGTTTTTACGAAAAGAGGAACTTCAGAAGGTGTAGAACTGAATAAATCGTTAGAAATGTTCAAAATAAAAGAAGCGTACTTTAACAAATTGTTCGTTGATAAAAATTCATCAAAGGAAATTCGCCAATGGAGATTGACAGATTATATTGAAGGAAAAAGATACTGGTTAAATGAAGAAATAAAGAGGAAAACTTTAGATTTAGAAAAGAAATGGACGGGTATAAATCTTTTTTGGGCCTGTGTGATGTACTTTTTTGAGTTTATTTATTATATAGTGCTATATATAAGATATACTCGCGGATCGGTGATGCTGGGAACATTAATATATCTTATTCAAGTGTTGTCGACATATTTGGTTAGTTTTACGCAGGTGATTCAACATATAAAAATAATAGCATCAATAAAATATGAGATTGATACATACTTTGAATTCGCAGAGAAAACTAATGGGAAGCCGAACATAGCTAAAAGTAGAAAAAATAAGAGTAAAAAAATCATCTTTGAAAATGTCGACTTTGAGTATAAAAAAAGGAGGCTATTGCAAGAAATATCATTTTCTATTAATCCTGGGGAAAAAATTTTGATTGTTGGGGAAAACGGGAGTGGGAAAAGTACACTTTTAAATCTTATTCTTGGCTTATTGCAGCCCACTCGAGGTAAAGTTGATATCGGTGCAAATAAAATCGCTCTAATGGCGCAAGAAAGTTATAAATTCAACATTACGATAAGGGAAAATATTATATTTTCAAAAGAAAAAAACAGAGATAGTTTAATACTAAACACGATGCAAAAGCTAACAGCATTATCGATTGTAGGACGTCTAGAAAATGGACTCGACACACGAATAGGAGCTTCCCTTTATGATGATGGAATAGACTTATCTGGTGGAGAAACACAAAAGATAGTAGCAACCAGAACTCTATTGGATAATGCTGATATATGGATATTTGATGAGCCAGTAGCGGCAATGGATCCTTCATCAGAATATAGCTTTTTTAATACAGTGCTAGAGGAAGATGATAAATCGAAGACAATGATATTTGTATCTCACAGACTCAAAATTGCATCAAAAATGAATCGAATAATATATTTGGAAAATGGAAAAATTGTGGGGATAGGGACACATCAACAGCTTATGACAGGCTGCGAGAAATATCGTCGATATTATGTATCGTGGCTTCTGATGGAGAATGATTGAGATGTTTGATCAAATTAATAAGTATAAAGCATCATTTGGCAGACTGTTTGAAGCTAAAACATTAAAAGTAATGCTCGAAATTGCTCTTCTGACGATTCTTTTATCTTTTTTGGGACCAATAAAAAATATGATTTATACGGAAGTTGTAAACAAATTGTCGCTAGGGATAACGGTCAAATTGGGGATAATCATGTTTGCATCATATATAGTTGTCCAAGTGATAGAAGAGTGTGTTTCCTACTTTCAGATTTATCTCAATACGGTTTTGCAACTCAAACTAGGACAGAGTGTCTCGCATGAAATTAATAATAAGCTTGCAAAAGTTAAACTGAACAGTCTTGAAATGTATGAAATACATGATTTGGTTTCAAGAGCAAACCAAACAATAAAGTCTAGTATTGTGTCATCACTAAATTTGATTATAGCGTTATACACGCCACTGGCGACAATTGTCTTACAGTTGGCGTCGTTAGTATGGGTGGCATGGTATGTGCCAATTTTGATTGCGGTATTTAATGTTCCATACATCTTTATATTAGTTAAAAGTAACCATAGACGTTATGAACTGGAACGAAAAATTACTAAGGAAAAAAGGGTGGAGAAATATTTTGTCGAATTGCTATCGGATAGATATGCCGCAAAAGACATTAGGACTTACGATTTGGTGAATTTCTTTTTCAGTAAAATGATTGATGTTAAAGAAAAGATTACATTGGAATATAAAAGGCTTTGCCAGAAAAACACCTTTCAAAGGACAATTGCAACAGTTACACAAAGTATGGCGATGGCAATGGCATTATTGCTTACTGGATATCTTGTCATTAAAAAGAAAACTCCAATCGGTGCCTTTGTCCTTGTATATAATACGGGACGAAATCTTCAATCAGCCGTATCGAGCTTTGTTGGAACGATATCAACTTGGGATCAGTTTGGTATAAATTTTGCTGACTGGAATCGATTGATGAATTTAGAAGAAGAGCCTGAAGGCGATGAAGATTGTATTGACAAAATTCATGAAATCGAAATGAAAAATGTTGAGTTCCGATATCCTCAAAGAAGTGAAAGTGCTGTTAAAAACATTAATCTAAGAATATTGACCGGTGAGAAAATCGCTATTGTGGGAGAGAATGGAAGCGGAAAAACGACACTATTATATTTGCTTTTAGGAATTTATCGCCCAATATCGGGAGAGGCTAGTGTCAATGGAAAAACAATGGAATTAAATCTTGACAACTATCGAAAAAAAACAGCATGTTTGATACAGAATTTTGTCCATTTTCAGATGACGTTGAGAGAAAATTTGGCTCCGAATGATTTCTCGGAACTGAGTGAGGATCCATTAATTGATTTTGCAAACAACTTTCCGGATAGATTAAATACTTTTTTAGGAGCACTTGATTCAAATGGCGTGGAATTATCTGGTGGGCAATGGAAAAGAATTGCACTTTATAGGACCCTTCATAAAAAAGATGTGGATTTAATTGTCCTTGATGAACCAACAGCAAATTTGGATCCGAAAATATCAGAAAACATAATAAATCGATTGCTAAAACCAAATTATAATAAGACGGTGATTGTTATAACACATGACTTTGAATTGGCAAAAAAATTCGATCGCATTATCGGCATGAAAGAGGGAAAAATCATTTGCGATAGCCCCCCGCAAGCATTTGCTTGGGAATTGTTTGAGAAACATAATAGTGACAAAAGAAGCTTGCCCCAAATAGGTTAGAACCTTATGTCTAAAAATTTTAATTTTCATAAACTTATATTTCAACCACCTCGGATCACATTTTGTGCCGGGGTGGTTTCTTTTTGTAGAAGGACAAGCAAAACTTCGTACAATGCCCAATAGCAGAAACTATGAAACAGTGGCGATGAGGAGGTCAATAAAAATTTAGATCGCTGTGCTTTAAGAAATATACATACCAGGCCGTATCTGCTTTTGATGGAAGCAATACAGTGTGGTTTTTTACCTTTGGTGTGATGAGGGGAAACAGGCCCTTTGAATCCAAAGAGAAGTAAGGCAAAGTGCTGCGAACAAGCCCCATTTCAAAAAAGCGAGAATCAAAAGGGCCGTCACTTGTTCCCAGCGCAAAGGCAAGGCCTCCTAAATACTCTCGGTCGGGATCACTTGGATGAAAACCGGTGAGGTTTAGTGTGAGAATAAGTTTTTTCTGGTCCATATCGCTGCTATGAAAGCAGATTGTAAGGGAGCTATTTGTCAGCTCGACAATACCCTCATAGTAGCTGTAGCGTTGTCGGCTTGCAGGAAGATTACGATGGAACTCTCTGAACTTCGGATAAGTGATCCGCTCTTCAGAAAGGAGTGCTCTAAGTCGGGTGCCTTTCATTTCCCGATCTGAGCAAAGCCCCATAATGAGTGTGGCTTTCAGGCGGGCATCTTCCTCAAAGATGATGAGATAAGAGCCGATAACCACATCCTCTGTCACAGAAGGATAATAACCACGGTAGGTGCCGATAAAACGAGGATTCCGATAACGAATGTTATCGGAATCCTCGAGCCTTTCATGTGTAAATTGGTAAACCTCAACAGGAGGCCGAATCTGTGAATTGTAAAAATCTACAATCTTGGCGATAGTAGCTCTGCTGGGAGCATAACTCTCATCATTGTTGCACTTGGCACAGATAGCGTAGGAAGGAAGTTTCTTTTCATCTATCTTTGCAGAAGGAGGTGTCTTTGAGCGAAGAACTGCAAAATAAGTAGTGCTTATTTTATCCCACATATACTTATAGTTTGCGTGGAACAATATCCGCTCGCTTTCCGAGAGGGGATGACTGATTTTTGGCATACGACCACCCCTTACAAATGTTCAGTGAATATTTTGTTGATAATGCCAGTTTACCACCAAAAAACGTTTATTGTCAATAAAAATATATCAAAAAATAGACTAAAATAAGATTAATAAAAGTAATAAATAGTTCATATCGAACTTACCAAACGAGGGGAGCAGTAATATAATAATGCCATTGAATCGATAAAAAGGCAAAATGCGTATTGAAGCCCAAATGTGTACAGAAGGAGAAACAATACAGAACAAAAAGACATAGGAATAGAGACAGCCAATAAAAAGCCAGGAAATGTAGGAAAACTTTAAGTACGATGGGGTCCAAACCCATCAATGACGGTTTTTAGATCGTTCCCAGGGTTCTTTAACATATTTGTGTATGAAAACAAGCGGATTTCAACAACGAAGTGGATAGAGAAATAGTGCCCTTTTTCGTTACAATGAATTTAGAAAAACGCAAAAGAAGGTGAATGGTGATGTCAGAACGCGATGTGCAGGATAGTCTAAAGTTCATGAGGGAAAAACTCCGTAAGGAACGTAAGGCCCAAAATATGTCCCAACTGACTCTTTCTGCAGAAGCGGATCTGGCCTGTAACACCATTTGCCGAATCGAGAAGGGAACAGCAGAGCCAGGAATCGGCAATCTTCTTAGACTTACCGATGCATTACATATTCCAATGTCAGAATTGTTCCCTCAAGGGGAAGGACCAAAAGCGAAAGAAATTGGAATAATTGATGATGCACAATTACAGGAAATAATTTCTCTGTGGCATAAGATACCGGGGGAAGCACGGGGGTCTGCATATGTGATGATAAAAGGGATGTTAATTGCCGCTCAGCAACTCCCGCAAAAGTAAAAAGGAATGGCAAGAATCTGGTTCTGGAGTAAAATCACCATAAATGGTATGAAAGAAATGGCGATCTCAACGTTTGCGTCGTAGAGAAAGGAAAAAGACAAATGTATAATATAGATAAGCCGCAAGAGCGGCGGAAAGCAACCGGAACGGGCGGAATACCGCCCGAAAACATCCGATTGCGCAGAACCTTGACAACCGAATATTTGCAGCTGTCCCTTTGCTATGGTGTAAGGGATAGAATGTCCATAGAAACAGCCGGATTCACCGGCTGGCGGTAAAGCTGCCTGCTTTTTACGGCGGGTGGCGCTCCCGCAAGCAAAGACACGCACGCGCACAGAGAAAGTGTGCGGGGGTCCAGAGGATAGAACCTGGGCCGTGAGTAAGACATAGCCTCGCGCAGCCGAACGGCTGGTGGACGATGTGCGGTGAGATCTTCACCGCCAGAGATAGAAAAACTGCATCAAGGAAGATTTGGTGCGACCGGCGATGCACCAACCGTCACCGGCCGCACGATCTTCCGCGGATGCCGATCAACAAAAAAGGAGAAACATCATGGAAGAAATGGTGGAAGTCCGCAAGGAGGTTTCCGACATGCCTTGCGGCAATGCGATTCCCGCAGAAGATGCCGGTCATCAGACGGAAAAAGATGTTGCTGGCCGTGAAAGTGACCGTGTTCCCGCCCCCGAGATGAACCCCAAGGTTCAATTGGAACTGTTGTCCGGCGAAGGCCGGAAGAAAGCGATCGGGGCTGTTGTGATCTATAATGCGGTCACGATCCGCGGAATTTCCGTCGTGGAGAACAGCAAGAAGAACCCTTTCGTCAAGATGCCCCGGGCTCCCAAGGGCGCCCGGACCAAGCACAGCGACATTGCCTACCCGATCAACAGGGCGGCGCGCGAAATGCTCTATTCCGCCGTGCTGCAGGAGTATGACCGGCTGCGGAGCGAGGAAGAGCTCCGGCGGCAGGAAACCAAGCTGCAAGTTTCCTGATCTGAAAACAAGACCCGATGAGTGTAAAAGCTCATCGGGCCTTTTTTGTTGCAGCAGTTCTGGACAGAAAAGAGGAAAAACCATGATTGTAGTGGAATGTCTTTATACCAGCAACGAAATCGAGGAAGAAACCATCCTGCGGGAACAGCAGAAACGGTGCCTGGCGGCAGCCGCAAGCTATGGATGGGCTGTTCGGCGGGAAGTGTTTGAGCCGTTGCAGCTCAGCGCCAGAGGCATGGATGACCGAACCGGCATCCAGACGATTCTGGACGATGTGTGCAACCGCCGCTTCGACCTGCTGATGATCGCCAGCATGGACCGTCTTAGCTACGATAAAGAGGAAGTGAAAGCTTTCCTTGCCGAGATGGACCTGAATGGAATCTCGATTTTTAACGTGGGTTCCAACACGGTCACGCTGGCATCGGGCTGGGACCTCATGGCCTTTATCAGACAGATGATCTCCCCTGAGAATGGAGGTGACGCACAGTGACGGTACAATGCCTTTACCAGAATGACCCCAAGGACGCCGCCGCAGTGCTTGGGCAGCGCAACGCCTGCCGCCGCGCGGCCAACAAGCTGGGCTGGCTGATCCAGCAGGAGCGCATCTGCGACGCGTCGGAGGGAACGCCGCTGCTGCTTCGCCCTGATGTACAGGAACTGCTCCGTGATGTGGAGCAGGGGCGGTTTCAGGTGCTGGTGGTTGCCTCGGCGGAAGTCCTGCAATGCCCGGAGGGCGAATGGGAAAGCCTGCTGGCTGTTCTGCAAAAGGGCCGCGTTCGCACCTTTGCCGCCCAGCGCGGCTGCTGGCTCGAACCCGGCGGCCACCGCTGGCCGCCCTTGCCAAGGCCGGATTGGACGAGACTGCACAAATCGGCTTGTCCTGCTGCGGTATCTCCGTAAAACGGCAAAAAACAAGTGTATCTATTTTAATATGTGCCGGGCCTTGGAAAAGGTGAAAAGGCCCGGCACTTTTCTTTTGGGAGGAACTTACCATGCAAAAACAACCTCTTCGCGTCTGGCTGTACGCCCGCACGGCGGACGCCAGGCCCGGTGTCCTGGAAGAACAGTTGAACTCTCTATACAGAGAAGCGGAACGCCGCGGGTACACGGTCGTGAACGGCGGGGCAGAGCACCGCTGCGCCGGCGACCTTGACCGGCCCGCGCTGTTTGCCATGCTGGCTGCCGTGCGCGGCGGGCGGGTGGACGCCGTTATGCTCACCCGGCTTTCCCGGTTCAGCTACCACCGGCTGGCGCTCTATCTGATCCTGTGCTTTTTGCAGGATCACGGCGTGGGGCTTATCACCACGGAATACGAGCTTCGCTACATTCTATATCTGCGCGGGTTCGAGCGTACGCTTTTGGATCGGGCGCAGGAAAACGGCTGCAATGCGCTGTGGGCAGAAGGTGAGTAAATATCCCCCTGCCCAAAACAAGTCTTTATATTATAGGAATAAGGAGGAATGCGCGATGGAAACCCTGTCCGTTTTGCCGGACGGAAGAATCGCCTTGTGTAAGATGGTCCACGGTACAGAGATCACACTGGTGTTCCAAGCGAAAGAATGCCCGGAAACGCTGAACAAAGTAACAAGCCAAATCATGGCCGCCTATGCAGAACGCAAAGAAAAATATGGTAAAACGTCAAAAAGTGGCCGGAAATAGAACGGTTCTTTCTCCGTTCTGGTGATAGCTTTCCGGAGCCGTTTACGGTATTGTTAGAGTACAGAGGATGCCCCAACCATCCTCGCTGCGGGCGCACCAACCGCCCGAAAAGAAACGATGCAAGGTGATGAAATGGTATATTGGGATGAACAGGGGAACACCGTTGAGATCTCCAAGGCCGATCAGCTTTGGCTGGACGATGGATACTTCAAGACCCAGCAGGCGCATCTGCCGCCGGACGCGCCGAGGGCGGCGCTGTCCTACCGGGTGTCCACCAAGGGGCAGGTCGACCACAACGACATCCCCATGCAGAAAATCAAGTGCCGCAAGTTCGCCCAGCAGCAGGGCTGGCGGGTGGTGATGGAGAAGGCAGAGAAAGGAATCTCCGGCTCCAAGGTGTCCGCCAGCAAGCGGGATGTGATCCAGGAGCTGCGGCAGGAGGCGGGCAACGGCAGCTTTGACATCCTGCTGGTCTATATGTTTGACCGGCTGGGGCGCATCGAAAGCGAGACCCCCTTTGTGCTGGAATGGTTTGTCCAGCATGGCATCCAGATGTGGAGCGTCCACGAGGGCCAGCAGCGGATCGAGAGCCACGGCGATAAGTTGATGAACTACATCCGCTTTTGGCAGGCGGCAGGAGAAAGCGAGAAAACCTCGATCCGCACCCGCGACCGCATTCGGCAGATCGTGTCCAGCGGGCATTTTGCCGGTGGGTTCGTGCCGTATGGATACCGGGCTGTCGATAAGGGCCGGGTAAACAAGCGCGACCAGCCGGTGAAGGACTTGGAGATCGACCCGGAGGAAGCCGCCTGGGTGCGCGAAGTCTTTGAAAAAGTGGCCAACGAAGGAGCCAGCGGCTACGCGATGGCCCGGATGCTGAACGACCGCGGCCTGTGCACCCGGCAGGGGGCCAGGTTTCAGTCTGTGAACATCAGGCGGATGATCCGCCACGAGGGCTACACCGGGTATCTGATCACCAAGGCGGCCCGATCGGAGTTTATACAAGAGCTGCAAATCGTGGATGAGAAGCTGTTCGCCAGGGCGAACGAGGTCATCGACTGCCGCAGCAAAAAGCTGGCACAGGAGAAAAACATCGCGGCAAAAACGAATAATCCAACCTTACTGGCTGGCATCGTCGTCTGCGCACATTGCGGGGCGAAGATGTCGGCCTTTTTGCACACTGACCGCTACAAGCTGGCGGATGGCACGATCCGGGAAAAGGTGCAGGCCAAATACAACTGCTACCAGCGCGGCCAGAAACTGCGGGCCTGCGACGGGCAGTCGCTGTACCTGGCGGAACGGGTGGATGCCGTTGTGCTGGAAGTCGTACACGACATTTTCCGCAGAATCCAACAGGAGCCGTATGACAGGAGCATTGAGCAGAAGCTGCGTCAGGAAAACGGCGAACAGGAACGGCAAAAACAGGCCGCCGAGAAGAAGATCAAGGCGGCCCAGTATAAGCAGAAGCGCTACGAGGACGAAGTGATCCGCTGCCTGGACGGCCAGAGCCGGTTTTCCGAGGAAATGCTGGCCCGGTTGATTGCCGAAGCGGAAACGGAGGTGCGGCAGGCGAAAGAGGAATACGCAGAGCTGCTCCGCAATGACACCACCCGCGCAACGATCCAACAGATCCGAAGCTACTACGACGAATTCCTGGGCTGGGCGAATGAGTTTGACCTGGCGACGATCCCCCGTAAACGTGCGATCCTGGGCCAGTTGATTGAAAAGGTGGAGGTGGGAAAGGGGTACAAGGTGACAGTGCATCTCAGGATGAGCTATGCGCAGTTTTTGGGGATAGAGGGAAATGGCGAAATACAAGTGCGGAAGGACGTTTGTGCGTGATGCTCTTTCTAGCGATAAGCGAGAGGAAAATCCTTGCAAAAGCATAAATATTTAACAGTATGACCCTTGAAACGCACACAATTTTCCTATACAATATACATAAAAGAAATTTGGTAAGCGTGAGGGTGTGGCGTGGATGACACAAAATGATCTGAGAAAAAAGTATCCTTATTACGATCAAATCCAGAGGTTTCGCCTGATCGATGATACGTTTATGAGCGTGGTTTTTCAGGACATCGGCTGTACGCAGTTCCTGATTCGTATACTTCTGCAGAATGATGGTTTGAATGTTACCGAGGTGGGGACACAAAATTCACTCAAGAATCTGCGCGGCCGGTCGGTGCGCTTGGATATTATCGCATACGATAAGCAGGGCAAGATTTATAATATAGAAGTCCAGCGCAAGGACGCAGGCGCTTTACCGAAGCGGGCGCGTTACAACAGTTCCATGATGGACGCCAATATTACAAGGCCGGGCGAAGGACTGGAAAATCTTCCTGAAACGTATGTGATCTTCATCACGGAAAACGACTATTTCCAGAGTGCATTGCCGCTCTACCATATTGACCGTACGGTTCGGGAATTGTCTGCACCGTTTCAGGACGAGGCACATATCATTTATGTGAACGGACAATATAGAGGCGAAGATCCGATTGGATCGGTTATGCACGATTTCTTCTGTGCAGATCCAAAAAGCATGAACAATGCAATTCTTGCCAATGAGGTGGCAAAATACAAAGATACAGACAAAGGAGTGAGCAGTATGTGCCGCATTATGGAAGAACTGACGAACGAAAGCCGTGAAGAAGGGCGCTTGGCAAACCTGCTTGAAAATGTCAAGAAGTTTATGGCTCGAGGAATGAGCTTTGACGAGGGGGCTGACACGCTGGAACTGAGCAAAGAGGACAGAGAGTTTGTACTGAGTAATCTTTAACGCGAGCTTGAGACTATGTGCAATTACAGCAAAGGTGTCTATAACGATGGTATGGAGAGAGGAAGGAATACAGGCATTGCGGGCGCTGCTGATATTCTCAAACGCATGGGGATGGACGCCGGCAAGATTGTTGAGCAGCTGATGCTCCAGTATGGTCTCGGCAGGGAAGAGGCAGCCGGGTATGTGCAGCGGGCAGAGCCGCAGTAAATCATTTCGTGCTATCAAAATGTAGCCAGGGCGGCGCCTGACGGGGACGCCGCCCTGGCTTTTTTGACATGACATATCGGTTAAAAACCGTTGACACTTCATGCACGCTATGGTAAGCTGCAAACACCCGCCTGGCCGGTTTTTATGTGCCTTGCTCCCTCTGTGAACGACAGCCTTAGTACGAGCCGTTACGGAGAGCAACTGACTCTTAATCAGTGGGTCCTGGGTTCGAGTCCCCGATGGTGCA
>ERZ835880.1744-NODE-1744-length-16405-cov-3.197798_pt1 | contig 16405 bp, 12 predicted proteins | sample MGYA00519944_ERZ835880 | MGnify/ENA primary metagenome ERZ835880 (study PRJEB31850, sample SAMEA3708787) | human gut metagenome | biome: human gut; feature: human-associated habitat; material: faeces | place: China | collected 2014 ... | reverse complement strand
TGGCATGAATGGAGGAATCTCTTTGCTTCACTTGTATGTAATCCTTTCCTCGGAGTTCGATGTTGTAGACGAACACATGAGGGATTGTGATTTTGTATTGGTTGTAGAGCATAGGAAGTTCCTCTTGCATCATCCAGTTGTCGATATGTGAAAAATAGTCGGAGTAGAGTTTGTAGTGATATTCGATGACAGTCCCCTCTTTGACGGCAGGCAGAGAGAATTTTAGCATTTTATACAGGTTGTTGATTCGCTCGAAAGAAATGGATTCCCGCTTCATGGGTGTTTTGATACATTTTCCATTTTCCATGTTGTAGGAGCAGCCTTCTATGTCACTGGCCCTTTCCTGTCCTTCATCTTTATCGGTAGGAGAGTAGTAAGGAACGGAAACATCGGCGTATGACACTCCCTGCGGTTTTAAAATTTTGATGCGTACCCAGTGCTCGGTAGTCAGCTGAAAACCGTCGTGGTAGATGAAATCACTTTGTTCCTGATGGAATAGATAAATGGCCGTGGCGGTGGTGTCCGGGGCATAAGAGGTGAGAGACAGTTCTTCTTTGGAAGGTTTTCCATATTTCAGATTGAGCTCTATGGTGGCTGTTGTGGCTTGTTGTGGGTAAGCAGGCAACAGATATTGCAATAGAAATGCGCAGAGAATGAATAGTTTTCTCATTATTGTGTTTTTTGTAGTATGCTCACAAAGATAAAAAAAATAGAGAAAGGTGTATCGCCTTTCTCTATTTAATTTTTATTTTATGTATAAAATATATTATACCAAATGTCCGATCCATTCTTCACGGTCGCCGGGGAGAAGGTCGATAACAGGAATTTCTACCATTGTGTAGCATCCCGGCTGTTGCTTCATCGAAGCACGTGCCACACATACTAGCACTTGTGCTGTCAGTGCGGGGTTATTGATGCGCATATTAAATTCGAACAACTGATTCTGTGTTTTGCCGGATACACCTTTGCGAGTGAGATTTACACCATGACCCATATCCAATAGAGCGTCCACGCTCGGAACGAGTTTCACGTGTGTTTCATCATTCACGAAGTAAGGATCTGCTTTGATGGCAGCAGCTACTTCTTCAAATTTATATCCGTCTTTCAGTTCGATGTACACCATGCGGCGGTGGATTCCCGTGCCGGTAGGAATAGTCATGGAAAGAGCGGCTTTCACCCCGTCGATAGCTTTTACGGCTACTGTGTGTCCCATGCTCATACCCGGACCGAAGTTGGTGTAAGTGATTCCTTTCGGAGCAATCGCTTCGAGCATGGTGCGTACGATGGAGTCGCTTCCCGGATCCCATCCGGCAGAGATGACAGCAACTGTATTATGAGCTTTCGCCACAGCATCAAGCGAACGGCGCAGATCGACAATACCTCCGTGGATATCGAAACTATCCACCGTATTGATGCCTAAAGAAAGTATTTCTTTGGCGTAAGTCTCTACGCTACGTGTCGGAGTTGCCAGAACAGCTACATCTACTTTATCCAACTTCGTGATAGTATCAGTGACAGTATATCCTTTCAATTCATCCGGAATATCATTCGGATTACGACGTACAACACCTGCTACTTCAAAATCGGGAGCAGCTTCCAGGGCCTCCAATACATACTTTCCAATATTGCCATATCCAACAATGGCAGCTCTAATCTTCTTCATACTTTAGTTTTTACTTTTTCTTCAGCCACAAAAGTAGTTATAATTAGGGGATTGACAAGAGAGGGGTATGTTGTTTTTGTTTAAAATGAAAAGAGGTTCCCTCTTCCTATATCATATAGGATGTTTTTACTATCTTGCTCTCTGAAACAAAAAAAGGAAAATGACGAACAGCAAACTCATATACATCGAAGACGATCAGATCTTAGGGAATTTGATTACACAAGCCTTGGTTGGAAACGATTCGAGCGAAGAAAGCCTGAACAATGTCATCTCGCAATTCCGCAAGAAATTCCGGTCAGACGAACACATTCATATCAGTACACATCCCTGTATTGGATACCAATTGGATTCCTGACGGACAACCCAACCGGGAGAAACCGAACCCGATTCAGCCTCTCCCGGCCAACAATTTTTATATAATTCATCATTCGCCAAACACCATTCGGGACATAGGTTCAACAAGTTGATACATATATTTCCCCATGAAAGCTAATGAAAGAAACATTGTAACAGTTATCACAAAAAAGAGTATTGCCCAAATAACTGAAAGACAAAAACTACCGCGAATAAGAAGCTTCCTCTCTTCAACAACAAATTTTCCTCTTCCATTTTTTGAATAAATCCAATAAAACAGCAACACTCCTAAAAAGCAAAATCAATCTATTCCATAAGCATGGATTTCAGCCAACGACGAATTACTTGCACGATAACTATCAGTAATTTTTATCTTAAAATAGCGTCCCTTTGTCGGTGTGATGCTGAAGATTTGCTCTTCGAGTACCTTCTGCGCTTCAAATGTACCGACTGCTGTCCAGTTGAGCTTATCTGAACTGACAAAAAATTCACCACCCTTCACATCCCGGTAGCTATCATGCTGCCTTTCAGTCAAGCTGATGTTGGTCAAAGTTGTTTCCTTCTTCATATCCACAACGATTTCGTGCGGAAGTGGAATCGATCCGCCACTCCATTGTGAATGCCAGAAAGTCGATAATTGCCCATCCAGCAAACATGTCGCCACACCGTTTCCGATACCTTCTCCGGTCCGTTCTTCCGTATTAGCTTGTATACTCCAGCCCGCACGATCCAACTTGATTCCGACAACCCGAACTACCAACGGGTAGACGGCGTTTTCAGCAATATTGAACAGCGAAACATTATCCAAACGAATAGGTAAAATATATTCTCCCGGAGTCAATCCGTTGCCGTTGAGCGTCACCGCCAAATCGGTCGTGCTCGTCCCCGTAGGCAAGGTGACAACATCTTCGAATGAATAGTTCCCTTCCGGAAACAGCTTATAAGCTGTGCCGTTCTCTGCGTTATAAGCTGTAACATATCCGGGATCTACGACAAACTGACATTCTACATCCCAATTGTTGTCCGTATCCAAACCGAAACCGACTTCAACTGACTCCGTGTCGAATCCATATGTATAAGACAACGGCTGAATGTCGGTATCCGTGAACCCCATAGCCGGGGTCAACACATCTGTTATCCGGATAAACAATTCACTTTTATCGGCATTGACCGAGTCCTTCTCGCTCGTCAGGTAAAGCGGAAGCACATAAGTCGCTTCCGGATTCGCCTCCATCGCCGCACCGATCAAATCTGTCGACAACGAAAGCGTAACGACTTTACTACGTTCCTCCGACGCAAAATCCAATCGATCGGTGTCCATCGAATAAGAACCTGAAGGGATTATCCGATAGTCCGTGCCATAAAGTACATCGACTTCCTCTTGCGAGTGAACGGCTATTTCCCCGCTTGCCGTCAATGACGGATCACTACCACCCTTATAAACGGAGAAAGCATAAGTATTAAGCTCTCCCGTATTGTAAAGAGTGAGCTCCTGCGTACCGGATTTATTAATATAAAGCACTTTGTGGTATTCTTCCGGTACTAAGTTTTCCAATTCATATTTCGACTCGTCACAAGCTGTCAACAAAAGAACAGCCAGACATGCAATTCCTATATAATTCACTTTCATACAATTCGTTTTTTAGATTAATAACCAGGAGCTTGCACCAACTGAGGATCACTGTACAATTCACTATTCTTGATCGGAACCAAATACTGTCTGACGTTCCATTGGATCGGCTGGTCGATTGGCACGATTTGATTGAACTCCTCAAATGAAGGATTGACAGTCATTCCATTCAGCCCTTTAAATTCGGAGGGCTGCATTACTTGGTCGGCAATACGCCAGCGACGGACGTCATAATATCGGTGACCTTCGGCATGCAGTTCGATTGCCCGTTCATTACGGACCCATTCCATCAGTGACATGGTCGAAAGATCAGCTGTAGTCAATTTACGTACACCGGCCCGTTCCCGAATAACATTCAGGTTCTCTAACGCTTCATCTGTACGATCTAATGCTGCATAACATTCAGCCAAATTCAAATACAATTCCGCCATACGAATCAGAATGATCCGGAACTTGTCACCTGAAGTGGATCCGGAAGACAGATATACCCCGTTCGGCACGATGAATTTCTTATTCAAGAAACCGGTACCTGTTGCATTACGCGTATTAGAAAGTGAATAACCATTCGTATTGGAATTCTTCAAGTTCAGCCATAATGGGTTATTGTTGTTGATTAACGGCATATACTCGCAACCGTCATAGGCAATCCACGCATAGTAACGCGGTTCACGACCAACATTAAACTTGACAATATCATTCTTAATTTCCTCGCTATCCAATTGATCTTTCGACAACTCCGGACTGGAAGCTCCCTCATAGTAACGTGTCAGCCACTCGCTTTGCAAATAGAAATCCGGATCTTTAGCAGGAGGAAGACCGTTTTCCGTATAGAAACGGTTTACAGCCGCCCAAGTAGGTGCAGTCCCATGATAGCCTCCGGCCCACGAACCGTCACTCTTTTTGACAAGTCGGTTCGGAAGCCGCGATTTCGTGACACCGGCATCAATGCCATTCGCATCAAGATTGATAGCCCAAATGATTTCCTTGTTATTGAACCCTTCGTGCGCCGTAATCATATATTGAAACATCTGAACTCGCTTTTTGAACGATTGGTTTTCCTCCGTATCCTCTTCTTTCCCCGGAATGAATGGAAGCGGTACTTTATCAATAGCTGCCTTTGCTTCAGAAGCTTCAAGATCAAACAATTTATATCCGGCAGCTTCAGCAGCTGTTAACGCCTCCTTGCAAGCCGTCAAAGCACGTTCCCACTTGGCAGGGTCATATTTATTGCTAACCAACTCCATTCCATAGCCCGGCGTCTCATAATTGGTGTTCCGCCAGTTCGGATAAACAAATGAACCGTTCCAAAGAGGAGAAGCAGCATAGAGCAGCACACGAGCTTTCAAGCTTTTGCAGATAGTGGCATCTGCACGGCTTAAATTTTCAGTGGTCTGTGTGGCCGGTAAAACTTCGGCTGCCGCATCCAATTTTCCTACAATCCAATCTACACAATAATCAAAATGCGAACGCCCCGGAATTTCGGACGGAAGGATGTTTTGATCTACTTTTGTTTCGATGATAGGACAAGGCCCATAGTTTTGCAATACTTTGAAATGATAATATGCTTCGAGAAACCAGCATTCGGCACGGTATTGTGCCTTCTCCTCCTCTGTCACACCTGCCGGGTTCAAACGATCCAACTGTTCCAAAAAGTAGTGGACATATCCAATGTAGTTATACAAATTCTCCCAGTCACCGATATCATCGGCCGCTGAAACGGTTCCGTACAGCATTTTCTGCATATTCCAGTCCCAGTCTTTCGGCTCGACATATTCATCGGTGGCCAACGAAGCATCTCCACTCCCCTCTCGCCAGAAAGTATATAGCGAGGTGCCTGAGTAAGCGGTAAAAAGGAAACCTAAAGTTGCTGACTCGTCCTTCATTGTGTCATCGAAATCCGGTTGTGCCGGTGGTATGACATCCAAATAGCTGCAAGAAGGGAATGCCAGCAGACCGGCCGACAAGGCTATCTTGATATATTGTCTGATATTTTTTGTTAGTTTCATCTCGTTATTCTATTAGTTAATTAAACATTAGAAAGTAAATTGCACCCCCAGGTTAAAAGTCCGCTGCAACGGATAAGCGTTCCAAGCCAATTCCGGATCCCACAACTTGAAGGGACTGAATACGGCCAAGTTATCACCGCTGAAATAAACGCGGCACATCGGGAAGGTATAACCCAATTCCAACGTTTTGAAACGAAGGAAATTGCCGTTACGCATCCAATAAGAACTCGGTTGGATATTACCCGCGATGTCAGCATTTGAAGTTCCTAAACGCGGGTAGAGTGCATTCGGATTAGGATTGTCGACCGACCAATGGCTCTCGGCAATCCACGACATCAAATTGCGTGGTAAAGATTCCAACGGACCACCATCGCCACCGGAAGCCAAAAATGGAGCAAAGCCGGAGTTGATCATAATTTTACGTTTGGCCGAACCATTGAAGAAGACTCCGAAGTCGAATTTCTTCCAACGAACGTTCAACCCTAACCCATATTGGATACGCGGCATATCCCCGTAAGGCGAAAGCATTACCTTATCCTCGGATGTGATCGCACCATCACCATCGATATCGCGATATTTAATATCACCAGGCATCGGCTTCGAACCTAACTGTGTTTGATCAGGCCAATTATTTATCTCTTCTTGACTGCTGAAAAGCCCTTCTGCCACATAACCGGTCAATCGATTCAACGGTTTGTTAGTTTCCGTTTGCCATACATAGGGATAATTCGGTTCGTCAGAAAACTTGTATTCGTTTCGATTATAGGTGAAGTTACCACGGAAGTCGACTTGCCAGTCTTTTCCAAATTGTTTTTTCCAATTGACACTGACTTCGAAACCGGTATTCAACACTTCGCCGATATTGCTCCAAGGCGTACTGCCCCAATAACCGAGTAGCTTTCCGAAGCTGGCACGTTTCATCAAGATACGGTCGCGGTAGTCACGGAAATAATCGAATGTAATGTTCACTTGGTTAAAAAGCGAAGCGTCAAGTCCGATATCCAACTTTTTCACATGTTCCCATCCTGCATTTTGTACGGCAAGAATATCGAAACCATGCCCCTGACGATTTAACCATTGCCCGGGAAGTCCCGAATGCCAAGAGGCACCGCTCCCAATAGCTACTTGATTTTGGTAAAGAAAATGTTGTGCACCACTGTTGAACTGGTCACTACCAACCAAACCGTATGATCCCCTAATCTTGAAATAATCCACATAATCGGCAATCGGCTCCCAAAACTGCTCCCCGCTTAATACCCAACCGAGAGATGCGGCCGGGAAAAACTCAAAACGATCCTCCTTTGCCAACCGTTCGGAACCATTGTAACCGAAATTGAACTCTACCAAGTAGCGGTTGTCATAATCATAAGTGGCTCGTCCTGAATAACCCTGGTTGCGATTAGGCAAGACTCCATTACGATACTCTCTCATCATATACATGAACATGGCAGTCATATTATGCTTGCCAAACGAACGTTTCCAATCCAAACGGGCATCCAAATAGAATGTTTGATCGGCCTCTTTAGTGATGTCAGACTGGCTGATATAATCCGTACCAGTTTGCAAAAGTTGCAAAGCATAGGTATCGTTTTCGGGATCGTAACTATCGGGCTGTACCTGATAGTAATAAGGAGATAGCGAACGGGTATAATAAGAGTTTGACCAATTTTTAAAGTTCACTAAAACCTTTGCGCTTAAACCTTTTGTGACAAATCCCAAGTCTTGCGAGATATCCAAAGAGGTATTCAGCGTATTGAAGTTGTCTTCTCTGAACGATCCCATCATGTATTGGTAAGGGTTTTCTCCGTAAGCCCCAGCTTTAATTTCGGCATTACCATAATAAATATGATCTTCTTCGCCAGGGAAATAAGCGGGGAAAGAGACAGGATTGGCATACATCACCTTTTTGTAGATATCAGTAGTCTTATTATTCGGTCCCTTTTGGCTACCGATTTGCGCCATCATACGAAGATTGACAGTCGTCGTATTCGTCAACTTATAACTGATGTTATTTTGAAAATTGTACTCCCAATGGTTAATGTTCGGATTGAAAGCTGAATTGTCCGCAGCATTGAGCAAACCTGTATCATGGTTTGCCTGCAAACTCATATAATAAGTAACACGCGACGCACCACCCGATACGTTCACATTAGCACGTTGATTATAATTTCCACTACGGAAAATCATGTCATACCAATCTACATTCGGATAGACATACGGATTGATACCACTTTCTGTCGCCGCAATGATCTCATCCGAATAACGTGGTGTAATTACTGTCGCGCTACGCGCCTGCTGCGCCTCGTTATAGGTGCGCATGAATGTCGGTCCATCAGCAAACTCCGGTGTATTCATCGGCTGGAAATAAGAAGCCTCGACCGACACGTTGACCGTTGCTTTTGTATTTTCCTTCCCATGTTTGGTTGTAACAAGCATGACGCCATTCGCACCACGGTTACCATAGATTGCCGTCGCCGAAGCATCCTTCAAAACCGAAAAACTTTCGATACTTTCTGCCGGAATACGGTTCAAGTCCCCAGACGATATTTCCACGCCATCCAACAAAATCAATGGAGTTGCCACACCACCAAACGTATTGATGCCACGGATATAGAACGCAGAAGTAGAACCCGGCTCACCACTGCTGTTCGTAGAAATGACACCAGCCAGTTTACCAGCCAGTGAGCTGGTCAATGAAGATGTCGGAGCTTTCAGCTGTATACCTTCTGTAGCTGTAATCGCGCCGGTAATAGATACTTTCTTCTGAGTACCGGCACCAACAACAACGACTTCGTCCAAAACTTCATTATTCCCCTCCATCTTAACGTTCAAGACGCCTAAATCACCCACTTCGATCGTTTGTGTCTTATAACCGATATAAGAGATTTCGATTTCATCTTTACCTGTTACTTCAATGGAAAACTTTCCGTCAAGATCAGTCACTGTACCTTGAGTAGTACCTTTAATGATAACATTTACACCGATCAGTGTTTCACCGGTAGAGGCATCCGTAACAGTACCGACTAACGTACGTTTAACAGGCGACTTACTTTGTTGGATTTCAGGGACGGGCAATCTATCTCCCGCATCAGCAACGGCATCCGGAGGACAAGCCCCCAACAAACCAGTACAAAGCAATAAAGCAATTGCAGGTCTCCGCTTTTTTCTAATTGAGATTAAATTCATAAGTTAACATTTTTATTTTATAATAAAAAAATAGCCTAAAGATCCTAAAACACAAAGACTTATAATTTTACACGATTATACATTCTTTATATTTACATTAAGTTCTGCAAGAACTGCGGCTCAAATATAGGCAAATATCCACAACTTTCTATAAAAAAACACACAATAATTTAATCAATTCGATAAAAAGTAAATTAGATTCTTTGTATCATACAGATATAACCAAGATTCTACAACTTATATATTAAATAATCACTCCAAATCACCGCAGTTCTTGCAGGACTATGATAAAACCTACACCATATTGGCACCAAAACTTTTGAAAAACCTAAGGCAACCACATCATCGTTCGTTGCAAACGAACAATTCCCCACCATTGTTCATGGAAATCAATATATTCCCCCTTAATTTCTTCATAAAAGAAATGATCATATTTTTCAGTCATAGTATTAAGCAAGAAGGAGTTTTTTATCCAATTCCTATTTATAGAATTGCGTAACGGGACATCGGGATAAGATGAATGAAAAAATACTTCATCTTGATTGCTTTTTATCATGGAATAAAAGGTAGAGCAAACTCTAACAGGTATTAGATAATAAAAAGTCATTCATGTATCACAAAACAGCTTGTTTCTTCTTTCTTCAACTTCCCGCCTTCCACTCAGCAGAAAGAGCCTGTAAAAAAACTTCATCATTGACAGGGTTTAAAAGGTAAGGAAAAGAGATGGCATACCCGATCCATCATCATACCATACAAAAGGATTTTGCCTAATTTTTGATTTTTTCAAATAAACCTTTTTGTATGATAGCAGTCATATAAATCGTTTTGTAAAATGTAAAAGACAGATTTGGAAGATGATGACAAAAAAGATGAGCTTACTTTTAACCGGTATGCTTTTGTGTTTGGCTCCGGATATAAAAGGTAATGAAACGGACGGAAGGATTAAAGGTATTGTAATGGACGGCGAATTAGGGGGACCACTCGAATTTGTAACCGTTCAGGTTAAAGCAAAAGGTTCGGACAAAATATTGCAGGGAGCCGTTACCGGAAGTGACGGAAATTACAGTATCGGAGGACTGAAGAAGGGGGAATATATAGTTACTTATTCCTATATCGGCTACGCGGAAATTTCTAAAAATATAACAATCAGCAACAATTCTCAAACTCTTAATCTTGGAGAACTCACCCTGGAAGAAGATGCCAACCAATTGGGAGAAGTAGAAATCGTAGCAAAAAAGCCCCAAATGAGATTCGAGCTCGATAGAAAAGTTTTCGACGCAACACAAGATATCGCATCCGAAGGGGGATCGGCCAGTGATTTGCTTGCCAATATTCCATCCGTGGAAGTCGATAACGAAGGATCTGTTTCATTGCGTGGAAATTCCAGCGTAACAGTCTGGATCAACGGAAAAGCATCGGGACTGACAGCAGACAACCAGGCGGACATACTGGAAATGATGCCGGCAGAAGATATCAAACAAGTGGAAGTCATTACCAATCCCTCTGCCAAATACAGCCCGGAGGGAACAGCCGGGATTATCAACATTATTTTAAAGGATGACCGGAAACCCGGTTACTACGGCAGCGTAAAAGCCGGAGCCGATACGGACGGAGGTTATCAGGCAAGTGGAAACATCAACTACAGCAGTAGCAAAGTAGACGCGTACGCCAATCTGAGCTATCGGAACCGGGAAATGAAAGGCGGTGGAATCACAAGTCGTGAAAATACAGCCAACAATAGTTTTCTCGACCAGACCAACAACTCCAAACGACAACACAACAACTGGTTCGGACGTATCGGGGCAACCTGGCACATTACCAAAAGCGACGACCTAGCATTCAACATGACCGGCATGACCGGAGGGGGCGACAACAACGAATCGATCCATTACATTTCGACAGACAAGCAAAAGAATACGGTTTACACCAGCGACCGTACAACAGACGGAAACTCGGACATGAAAATGTATAACCTGGAATTGAATTACTTACACAAATTCTCGGAAAACAGCAATATAGACTTAACCGTCAGCAATAACCAATGGAGAAACGACGGACTAAGCATTTACGAACAATCAACCCGATATACGGACACTGACTTAACCGACAAACAGGAATATCAAACTCAGGAAAACAACATCAAAAACAAAAGCTGGGAAGTTCAGGCCGACTACACAAACAAAATATCCGACGCGAGCCGGATCGAGGCAGGTTATAAAGGGACATTCCAAAGAGAATCCAGCCCTGTGGATACCTATACCGGAACAACTGCTACCGACATCGAACAGGACCAGGCACTTTACAACCGCTTTCTATATAAGCAGGATGTGCATGCCTTGTACATGACGTATGGAGGCAAGTGGAACAATCTGAGCTACCAAGCCGGCCTACGTGGAGAATATTGGCGTGTGGATACCCGCTCGCTGGACTTCGACCAGGAATTTAACGGCAAGCCGTCGGAAACTTTCGAGAAAGACTATTTCAAGTTGTTTCCAAGTGCCTTTATCTCCTATGCCCTCCCTAAAAACAATGAAATACAAGTAAACTATACCCGTCGCCTGCGTCGTCCTTGGGGTGGACAGCTAAATTCATTCCGCAATATTTCCGATGCCTCCAACATTTCTTTCGGTAACCCGGAACTGACACCTGAATATTCCCATTCTTTCGAATTGAATTATATCAAGACCTGGGAATCCGGCCATACCCTATCATTATCCGGCTACTATCGCTCGACAGATGACGTGATCCAGCGCATTCGTTTCTTGAACACGGCAGACAATGTAATGTACACGACCAGTGAAAACGTAGCCCGCCAGCAAAACAGCGGTCTGGAAATCGTTGGAAAAAACAATTTATTCAGCATCCTTAGCCTGACAACGACCGTAAACCTCTACTACTCCAAATTAGACGGTTTCAGCTATCTGCCCGAAGGAGCGGAAGCTCCTGTCACTGGAGAGGAGGATGAAAGCTTCAACTGGAACGTACGCATGATTGCCAATGTCAGTCTTCCTTGGGGTGTTTCCCTACAGGGCACAGGCAACTATAATTCCAAGCGCTTGATGGCACAAGGATACCGCGAACCGAACTACTCAGTCGATCTTGGATTGCGCAAATCTTTCTTAAAAGACAAGTTGACGTTAAGTATCAATGCACGCGACTTGCTGGACTCCCGCAGATTCCGCACCATTACATCCGGAGACGGTTTCTGGCAGGATTCCGAGAACTGGCGTGGTGGCAGAAGAGTTGGTTTTACCCTGACCTACAACTTCGGCAATATGAACAAGAAAAAAGACAAAAGCAGGAGCGAGGAACCGGACATGTATGAAATGGACTAAATAAAAAAGAAGGGATAAACCTTTGCCGCACTTATCCCTTCTTACCTACATCCTCTTATCTTTCAAAACAGGCATCGAAGGCATGTGCCGACGGCAGGAAATCCACCTGTTTGACAAAAGCGCAAGACTCGCGTGCTCCATGTTCACGATCCATGCCGCTATCTTCCCACTCCACCGAGAGCGGACCTTGATAGCCGATATCGTTCAAAGCACGGATAATTTCTTCAAACCGGATCTTTCCACGTCCTAAGCTACGGAAATTCCAGAAGCGGCGGGCATCGCCAAAAGTTGAATGGCCGCCGAACACGCCGATCTGTTTCGGAGTATCGCTCCAATACACATCTTTCATGTGGACATGGAAAATACGATCCGGGAACTGGTTGATGAAGTCTACATAATCCACTCCCTGATACCCCAAATGGCTCGGATCGTAATTAAAACCGAAAGCCGGATGATAATCGATCGCTTCAAGAGCCTTACGGGCAGAATAAGTATCGAACGCGATCTCGGTCGGATGCACTTCGAGAGCGAAACGGACACCTAACTTTTGATATTCGTCTAAAATCGGAATAAAACGTCGGGCAAAATCAGCATACCCTTCATTCACCATCTCGTCGGTAACGGGAGGAAAGGAGTAGAGCCATTGCCAGATCGAACTTCCCGTAAAACCAACTACGGTGTCGACTCCCAGCATTCTAGCGGCATGGGCTGCCTGAATCATATTTTCGACCGCCCGCAGGTGCACTCCATCAGGATCGCCATCGCCCCAGATATAATCAGGCAATACGGATTTATGCCGTTGATCGATATTATCACATATCGCCTGGCCGACCAGATGATTCGAAATACAAAACAGTTGCAAACCGTACTTATCGAGTGTCACCTTGATATTCCGATAATATTCCGGATCTGTCTGCCGAACATCCAAATGAGATGGTAATCCCAATTCAACACCGTCAAAACCAAATGATTTTGCTTTTTCACAAATAACATCCAGCGGTAAGTCTCCCCACTGCAATGTACATAATGTTACAGGACGTGCCATGTTTTTCGTTCTTTTTAAGGTTAATACATTGTGTCTGTTCGACAAATATAAAATATCTTTTTAAATTCATCTACAAATATTTTTCATTTCTGATTATTTATCTTTCCTTTGTAACATTATAAACAACTAAAAAACTTAACTATGAGAAAGAAAGTGTTTTTTGCACTTGGCTGCGTACTCTACTTGACAGGTTGCGACAGTTCTTCACTCGAAAAAGTCATCCCGCAAACAAAGTTTTTCCCCATTCAATTCAGCATTCAGATGGAAAAAGAGATAGTGTCTTTTCCCACCCGCAGCATACCGAATAACGTGATTCCGGAACCGACGGTTTCGAAAGCTGGAGAGAGCGACGCCGAATTGAACGAAATATGTTCCACCATCGAATATGTAGTATTCAAAAACGAAGATACTCCTGCATTAATCAAGCACAAGCAGTTCACTTACAATCCCACCGATCTGGATGCGGATTTCAGTTGCATATATGACAGTTTGCCACAAGGCGACTACAAATTCTACTTTTTAGCCCACAATTCAAAAAACGCTGTATTATCCGGTTCAACTTTTTCTTTCGACAGCATCTCGGATACATTCTACGAAATGATATCCCTAAACATCGATGTTGCAGAAATCACCAACAAAGATGTCTCTCTTCAACGTATCGTCAGCCGTATTGAGTTCATGGCGACCGATTCGGTTTCCGACATACTGAAACAGTTCGATATGGAGATCGACGGAATATCCAATCAGCTGGACATCGCCACCGGTCAGGGGATAAAAATCCCGGATAAGCAAATCCTCTCCTATACATTCAAGAATAATGAGATCGGAGAAGTAAACAAAGTACATTCTTTTTATACTTTCATACCTCCCACCGACAATAAAATAGCCGTCCGCCTTTCGGCCATCGCCAAAAACGACGAACCGATCCGGGAACGGCAAATCGACAATATCATTCCGGAAAAAAACAAAATCATCCGTTATAAAGGCCGCCTCTACAGCCGTTCCGAATCCGACGACACATTCCAGATCAGCATCTACAACAATGGGAAATGGGAAGAGACAACCGATATTGAATTGCCTGATTACGAATAAAATTTGTATAAACACATGCTTTCCATCAACAATACGGCCGCACAAACATTCCTCTATATCGTTTTAATTCATATCTTTGTCATTGAATGATTAATATTTGGAATCATGATTAAGAAGAATATACTCGGTTTATTATTTCTGCTGTCCGCACTCTGTCTGTTCAACAGTTGTGAGGATGATCCGTATTATGATGATTACGGCTGGGCGACCGATGCATTATGCAATAATACCTGGGTTGATTTTTATACCAATAACAAAGGGTACGAATGCGAACAACGGCTCGACTTCTATAACGATCATACGGGAGAAGATTTTACAATTATCTATTATCCTAACGGTATGACTGACGAATTGAAAACAAGTTTTTATTGGGACTGGAAAGACGAATATTTCGATTCTTTCTATGTCGAATATGCAAACGGGACTGATTATTACGAGGATGTTCGAATAGGTAACGAATATTTAAAGTGTTTCCTAAACGGAGACCGGGTGACCTTCGAGGCATTCCACTGGTAATAAAAAAGGCAATCGTAACGATTGCCTTTTTTATTGTAGCTCCGCCGAGAATCGAACTCGGATCTAAAGTTTAGGAAACTTCTATTCTATCCGTTGAACTACAGAGCCATTTTTATAATAAGTGCGACAAAAGTATAATCTTTTCCGCAAACTGGCAAGTATTTAAAGGAGCAATATGCTAATCGAACAGACTTTGCATGACGGATAAGGACTTTATTTCGGGAAAATCCGGCAAATGCAGGCGATAATATTCAAGAATACGGTTTATGACACTCACACGATCCTGCCGGGAAAAAGAATACAACGACATATTCTCGAAGCTGATCTTCAGCAACCGGGCAAAAACCACACTCTCCTGCCGGTTCAGATAATGGCGATGCATCGGTATACGATCGACAAACACGCCATTCAACATATCGAAGCAAGAACCTGCCACATATGATTCGACGTTCGGATATATCCCCAGATAATGCAAGAGTCGCAGCAAAAAGACCAGATGAAAATTCGCCACCCCCTTATCCGAAAGCTCTAACAATTGTATCGACTCGAACAAATACTCGAAAAGGCGCGAATCCGGCTCCGTCTCCTTCACCACGCGGAAAAGGATCTCGGAAAGGAAAAGCGCAAGTATATTTTTCACCGGATTACAAAACACGTCCGTCAACGGATAGCAGAGTTTCGTTTCACGGATACGATGCAAATCCCGCTTATTCAGATGCTCAACCTCCATCTCCACTACCGAAAGAGGCATGAACAACGCTTTCGAGACAGAAGATTTCTTTCCACGGGAACGGGCAACCAGATAAGAAGCACGTCCAAAAGCCTCCGTGTACATATATATAATGGAGTACTTATCATTATATGGAATGGAATGCAGGACAATCCCACGCGTTTTACACAACATATCACTGAAATTTGGAAAACAAAGTTACAACATTTTCCTTCTCAGCCTTGTTTTATTGAATAACAAACTACTAAATTATAAAGAACATATAAACATGCAAGAACTCACGCTCACAACCCCATCACTGCTATTTTCAGCAGTTTCACTTATCCTATTGGCCTATACAAACCGTTTTATTTCGTATGCGAGCCTCGTACGCACATTGAAAGAAAAGCATCAACAGACACACGACCCGAAAGACATCGCCCAGATAGCCAATCTTAGGAAACGGTTATACCTGACACGCTCCATGCAGATATTAGGTCTGCTAAGCCTACTCTTTTGCGTGGTCTCGATGTTCTTCATCTATATCTCATGGCAAATCATAGCCGCCTGGATATTTGGAATAGGATTGCTTCTATTGGCAGCTTCGCTATGCGTATGTATCTGGGAAATAAATATTTCCGTCAATGCTTTAGAGATACACCTACAGGATATGAGTTCCAAATAGATGTTAAATACGACTAACCCAAAACTTTTTTCTTTCAAATATTTTGTCAATTTAAAGAGAACATCTATCTTTGCACTCGCAATCGGGAAATCAACAATCCCAGAGAGCTAAAAGTAAAAACTTTGACATGATGGCCCGTTCGTCTATCGGTTAGGACGCAAGATTTTCATTCTTGAAAGGGGGG
>ERZ835880.1721-NODE-1721-length-16572-cov-5.691167_pt1 | contig 16572 bp, 19 predicted proteins | sample MGYA00519944_ERZ835880 | MGnify/ENA primary metagenome ERZ835880 (study PRJEB31850, sample SAMEA3708787) | human gut metagenome | biome: human gut; feature: human-associated habitat; material: faeces | place: China | collected 2014 ... | reverse complement strand
AATAAGGTCTGCATAAGGAGGATTTTAGATTGTCAAAAAAAGAAATGTATGAACAGAAAACAGAAGAGATCCTGCTTCCGATCGTGGAAGAGTATGGATTTGAACTGGTGGATGTCGAATATGTAAAAGAAGGAAGTAACTGGTATCTTCGTGCATATATTGATAAACCGGGCGGAATCGGAGTGAATGACTGTGAGGTTGTAAGCCGGGAACTTTCAGACATTCTGGATGAGAAGGATTTTATCGATGAAGCGTATATTCTGGAAGTGAGTTCGCCGGGACTTGGCAGACCGCTGAAGAAAGAAAAAGACTTTGCAAGAAGCCTGGGAGAAGAAGTAGAGGTTCGTACTTACCGGGCAATCGACAGACAGAAAGAGTTTATTGGAATCTTAAAAGATTATGATAAAGATACAGTTACCATTGAATATGAAGACGGCGAGACGATGACATTTGATAAAGCAGACATCGCACTGATCCGTCTGGCGTTCGATTTCTAGTGACAGGAGGAAGAAGGAAATGAATACCGAATTATTAGAAGCACTTACAATTCTTGAAGAGGAAAAAGATATCAGCAGAGATACTCTGATGGATGCCATTGAGAATTCACTGATCAATGCATGTAAGAATCATTTCGGAAAAGCAGACAATATCAAAGTAATTATGGATAAGGAGACATGCGATTACACTCTGATCCAGGAGAAAACCGTTGTAGAAGAAGTAGAGGACAAAGTAGAACAGATCAGTCTTGCAGATGCGAAGATGATCGATCCTTCTTATGAGATCGGTGACATCGTACAGATCCCGGTTGAGTCCAAATCTTTCGGACGTATCGCAACACAGAATGCAAAGAACCTGATTCTTCAGAAGATCAGAGAAGAAGAGCGCAAGGCAGTATTTGATCAGTATTTCGAGAAAGAGAAGGATATCGTAACAGGTATCGTACAGCGTTATATTGGCAAGAATATCAGTGTGAATCTTGGAAAAGCAGATGCAATCCTTACAGAGAACGAACAGGTGAAAGGAGAGCATTTCGAGCCGACAGAGCGTATTAAGCTTTATATCGTAGAAGTTAAGAACACACCAAAGGGACCAAAGATCCTTGTATCCCGTACACATCCGGAACTTGTAAAACGTCTGTTTGAATCAGAGGTTGCAGAGGTAAAGGACGGAACAGTTGAGATCAAGAGCATTGCCCGTGAGGCTGGTTCCCGTACAAAGATGGCTGTATGGTCTAACGATCCGAATGTTGATCCGGTCGGAGCTTGTGTTGGTATGAACGGTGCAAGAGTAAACGCAGTCGTAAAAGAGCTTCGTGGTGAGAAGATTGATATCATTAACTGGGATGAGAATCCGGCACTTCTGATTGAGAATGCACTCAGCCCGGCGAAGGTTATTTCTGTTATGGCTGATCCGGATGAGAAGGTTGCAGGAGTTATCGTTCCTGATTATCAGCTTTCACTTGCAATCGGTAAAGAAGGCCAGAATGCAAGACTTGCAGCCCGTCTGACAGGATACAAGATCGATATCAAGAGTGAGACACAGGCAATTGAGTGTGGAGATCTTCCGGAGAACTACATGGAGCAGATGGGTATGGTCGGAGAAGAAGGCTATACAGTCGGAGAAGAGGAAGAAGAGTACGATGATGTTCCGGCAGATGCAGCTGATGAAGACGGAGCAGATGAGATTGAATTCGTTGAGACAGACGAAGAGTAAGATCTGAGGGAGTGAATTGTTTGGCAGTAAAGAAGAAAGTACCTATGCGTAAATGTGTAGGCTGCGGCGAGATGAAACCAAAGAAGGAACTGATTCGGATCCTCAGAACAGAGGAAGAAGAATTTGTCATTGACACAACCGGAAAGAAAAACGGACGTGGAGCGTATCTCTGTCCGCAGAAGGCATGTTTTGAGCAGGCTGTGAAGAACAGAGGACTGGAGCGTTCCTTTAAGCAGGCAATACCGCAGGAAGTATATGAACGGCTGGAAAAGGAGATGGATGAGATTGGCTAGAGATAAAGTACTGTCTCTGATCAGTCTGGCAACGAAAGCGGGGCGCTGCGCAAGCGGTGAATTTATGACAGAAGGACAGACGAAGTCCGGAAGAGCAAGCCTTGTAGTTGTTGCAGAAGACGCTTCAGATAATACAAAGAAAAAATTCCGTGATATGTGTAAATTTTATAAAGTTCCAATGATAGTTTACGGAGATAAAGATACCTTGGGGCATGCGATGGGAAAACAATTCCGTGCATCTCTGGCGATATTAGACGAAGGATTTGCAAAAGGAATATTAAAAGAACTGAAATCCCGTACCTGATGAATGGGAGTAGAAGACAAAGGTTCCCCGTTGATTGCTTGAAGGAGGTAGATTTATATGGCAGATGAGAAGATGCAGAATGAAAATAAAAAGAGTTTAAACACCAGGGAGGATAACGTGGCAGAAGATATTAGAAGAGAAGCAGCTGGCAAAGATGCTGAGATGGCTGCAGATAAAACAACAGAAAAAGAGGGTGCTCCAAAGAAGAAAAATCTTGCATTTGTAGTTCGCCCACAGAATTCAAAGAACAGCAGCAGACTGCAGGGAAAACGTCCGGGACAGGGACGTCAGGGACAGAACCAGGGCCGTCCAAACGGTGATGGAAAACGCCCGGCAGCAGGACAGAGCCGTTCGAATGGTGAAGGAAAACCGGCTCGTACAGAGAAACCGGCAGCAAAAAGCGAAAGACCGGTTCGTTCAGCAGAGGACAGACCGGCACGTCCGGCACAGAACGGAGCACGTTCTGAGAGACCGCAGGGATCAAGAACAGAAAGAACAGGACGTCCGAGTGGTGAGGGAAGACAGGTACGCTCTGACAGACCGGGACAGAAACCATTTGGAGACAGACGTTCTAATGGCGAAAACAGAGGACCACGTCAGGACAGAGACGGACGCGGACAGCGTTCTGACAGAGGAGGACGTGACGGATTCCAGGGACGCGACAACCGTGATGGAAGAGAGAACCGTGACGGAAGAGACGGACGCGGACAGGGACAGCGCTCTGACAGAAGAAATGACAATCGCAGAAACGACAGAAGTGACGCTACACCGATCGTAGAACAGCAGAAGACACAGAGAAACAAAGCGAAAGACAAAGAAAGAGATAATAAGAAGAAAGAATACAGAGATGAAGCTTTCGAAGGAAAAGGAAGAAAAGGCAAGAAGCAGAAACCAGCAGTGGAAGTGAAGAAGCCACAGGTGAAGGAAGAGAAGCAGGAAGAGCAGATCAAACAGATCGTGATTCCAGAAGTTCTTACAATTAAAGAGCTTGCTGATAAGATGAAGATCGTTCCTTCTGTTATTGTTAAGAAGCTTTTCATGCAGGGCAAGATCGTAACTGTAAATCAGGAAGTTGATTATGAGACAGCAGAAGAGATCGCGATGGAATTCGATGTTCTCTGTGAGAAAGAAGAAGTTGTAGATGTAATCGAAGAACTTCTGAAAGAGGATGAAGAAGACGAAAGCCTTATGGTAAAACGCCCACCGGTTGTATGTGTTATGGGTCATGTTGACCATGGTAAGACATCTCTTCTGGATGCAATCCGTAACAGTAATGTAACAGGTCGTGAGGCTGGTGGTATCACACAGCACATCGGTGCATCTGTTGTTGAGATTAACGGAGAAAAGATCACATTCCTCGACACACCGGGACATGAGGCATTTACTGCAATGCGTATGCGTGGAGCAAACTCTACAGATATCGCAATCCTTGTAGTTGCTGCGGATGACGGTGTTATGCCACAGACAATTGAGGCAATCAACCATGCGAAAGCAGCAGGAATTGAGATTATTGTTGCGATCAACAAGATCGATAAGCCAAGTGCGAATGTTGAACGTGTAAAACAGGAACTGACAGAATACGAACTGATTCCGGAAGACTGGGGCGGAAGCACAATCTTTGTTCCGGTATCAGCGCATACACATGAAGGAATCCAGGATCTTCTTGAGATGATCCTTCTGACAGCAGAGGTTATGGAACTGAAAGCGAACCCGAACCGTGCCGCACGTGGTCTTGTGATCGAGGCTGAGCTTGATAAAGGTAAGGGATCTGTTGCAACTGTTCTTGTACAGAAAGGTACACTCCACGTAGGAGATGCGATCGCAGCAGGAAGCGCTCATGGTCGTGTAAGAGCGATGATGGATGACAAGGGAAGACGTGTGAAAGAAGCAGGTCCGTCCCAGCCGGTTGAGATCCTTGGTCTGAATGATGTTCCGAATGCGGGAGAAGTATTCGTAGGATGTGAGTCTGATAAAGAAGCAAGAGCGTTTGCAGAGACATTTATTTCCCAGAACAAGGTAAAACTTCTGGAAGAGACGAAGTCCAAGATGTCTCTGGATGATCTGTTCAACCAGATCCAGGAAGGTAACCTCAAAGAACTTGACATTGTTGTTAAGGCTGATGTTCAGGGATCTGTAGAGGCAATCAAGCAGAGTCTTCTGAAGCTGAGTAACGATGAAGTTGTTGTTAAGATCATTCATGGCGGTGTTGGTGCAATCAATGAATCTGACGTTATCCTTGCATCTGCATCAAATGCGATCATCATTGGATTTAACGTTCGTCCGGATGCAACAGCGAAAGATATCGCTGAGCGCGAGGGTGTTGACTTAAGACTTTACAGAGTTATCTACAATGCCATCGAAGATGTAGAGGCAGCCATGAAGGGTATGCTTGATCCTGTCTTTGAGGAGAAGGTTCTCGGTCATGCGGAAGTACGTCAGACATTCAAGGCATCAGGAGTTGGAACAATTGCCGGTGCGTATGTGCTTGACGGTATCTTCGAGAGAAACTGTTCTGTTCGTCTGATCCGTGACGGAATCGTTGTATTCGACGGACCGCTGGCATCTCTGAAGCGTTTCAAAGATGACGTGAAGGAAGTCAGAACAGGATATGAGTGTGGTTTCGTATTCGAGAACTACAATGACATTAAAGAAGGCGATCAGGTTGAAGCCTACAAGATGGTAGAGACAGAACGCAAGTAAGAATAAAAGATGCCGACATTTGCAGAGCGTTGTAATTGTCAGCAGGTGACAGAATTGTTACTCGTGCAGGGGTCATACATTGCAGGAGTAACTTTTCTGTATAAAAAAGGAGTTAGAACATGAGAAAGAACAGTATTAAGAATACAAGAGTCAATGCAGAAGTACAGCGTGAGCTGAGTAATATCCTGCGTGGCGGGATCAAAGATCCACGTGTTGCACCGCTGACATCTGTTGTTGCTGTTGAAGTAGCACCGGATCTTAAGACATGCAAGGCATATATCAGTGTTCTTGGAGACAAGAAAGCACAGGAAGATACGATCAAAGGTCTTCAGAGTGCAGAGGGATATATCCGCAGAGAACTTGCACGTACAGTGAATATGCGCAACACACCACAGATTACATTTATCGTAGACCAGTCCATTGAATATGGAGTAAATATCAGCAAGAAAATTGACGAAGTGACAAGAGATTTGAAGGATGGAGCTGAGGAATAGATGATCGTATTAAACGATGTATTAAAAGGGAAACACAGTGTAGCCATTGGCGGACACATTCGTCCGGATGGGGACTGCGTTGGTTCTACAATTGGATTATATCTTTATCTGACCACTTATTATCCGGAGATTGAGACAGATCTGTATCTGGAGGAGATTCCGGAAGCATTTCAGATGATGGGACACCGGGATGTGCCGAAGCATGAGATTGTAGAAGGCAAAGTTTATGACCTTTTCATCAGTCTGGATTGTGGGGACGAAAGACGTCTTGGTTTTTCCGAGCCGGTGTTCCAAAATGCAAAGGAAACTTTATGTGTGGATCACCACGTCAGTAATGAGTCTTTTGCAGACACGAATTATATCGTGCCGGATGCAAGTTCTACTTCTGAACTTGTTTTCCGTCTGCTGGATGAGGAGAAGATTACGGAAGAAATCGCATCTTTCCTTTATATGGGGATTGTGCATGATACCGGAGTGTTCCAGTATTCCTGTACTTCACCGGAGACAATGGAAGTCGGTGCTGCACTTTTAAGAAAAGGGATCAATGGAAGCGCGATCATTGACGGAACATATTTTGAAAAATCCTATGTTCAGAATCAGATGCTTGGGAAGGCACTTCTTGAGAGTATGATGATCCTGAATAAGAAAGCGGTTGTCTCAGTGATACGTTTGAAAGAAATGGAGTTCTTCCAGGCAAAACCGTCTGATCTGGATGGAATTGTCAGCGTATTGCGTCAGACAAGAGGTGTGGAGGTTGCAATCCTTCTTTACGAGCTCGAACCGCAGACATTTAAAGTAAGCCTTCGATCAAAAGAAATCGTTGATGTAAGTGCAGTTGCGAAATATTATGGTGGTGGCGGTCATGTGAGAGCAGCCGGTGTTACAATGAAAGGTTCCCCGCATGATGTGATCAACAATCTGACACTTTTAATTGAAAGACAGCTTAGAGCGGCAGAAGAGAAAAACGAGGAAAAATGATAAACGGAATAGTTAATATTTACAAAGAAAAAGGATATACTTCCCATGATGTGGTTGCAGTTCTTCGAAAAGTTGTTGGACAGAAGAAGATCGGTCATACAGGTACGCTTGATCCGGATGCAACGGGAGTCCTTCCGGTGTGTCTTGGAAGAGCAACAAAGGTTTGTGAGCTTCTGACAGATCATGATAAGACATATGAGGCTCTGCTGCTTTTAGGAAAGACGACAGATACGCAGGACATTTCCGGAGAGGTTCTGGAGGAGAGGAATCCGGGCGATCTGACGGAAGAGGAAGTACGTTCCTGTATCGAATCATTTATCGGAGAATATGATCAGGTTCCGCCGATGTACTCTGCGTTGAAAGTGAATGGGAAGAAGCTTTATGAGCTTGCCCGTGAAGGAAAGACCGTGGAGCGTAAGAGCAGAAAAGTCCAGATCCATGGAATTCGCATTCTGGAGATGAATCTTCCGCATGTGCGTATGGAGGTGGACTGTTCTAAGGGAACATATATCCGTACTTTGTGCCATGACATTGGAGAGAAGCTTCAGGTAGGCGGCTGTATGGAAGAACTTGAGCGTACGAAAGTCGGCCATTTCCTGAAAGAAGATGCGGTAACACTGGATGAAGTGCGACAGAAGATGGAACAGGGAGAAGGTGCAGAACTTTTCACTCCTCTGGATCAGATCTTCGCGGAACTGCCGGCCGTTACTGTGACGGATGCGAAGGCATGGATGTCTTATAACGGAAATGATCTTCCGGAACGTTTTCTGTTAGAAAAAGAAGAGTGGACAGATGGACAGGAAGTCAGAGTATATGATTCCAGAAAGAATTTTATCGGTCTTTATCAGTATCGTGCCCCGAAGAAGCTGTTCCATATTAAGAAAATGTTTCTGGATCCTGAAGCAGAGAAAATTGAGAAATAAAGGACGAATAAGACAGACATGCAATATATAAAAGGATTAGATGCCTTTGACGGAAGAAATCACACAGCGGTAACGCTTGGAAAGTTTGATGGATTGCACAGAGGACATCAGAAGCTCCTCAACAGAATAATGAAATATGCGCAGAAGGAAGATTGCGACAGTGTCGTTTGTGCTTTTGATATGGACAGAGACTGTCTGATGACAAATGAAGAGCGAAGAGCATTTCTTGAGGACAAGGTAGATTATCTGATCGAGATTCCATTTACGAGAGAAATGATGGAGATGGAAGCAGAGAAATTTATTGATGAAATCCTGCATAAGAAGCTACACGCATCACACATTGTTGTCGGAACGGACTTTAACTTTGGTCATGAAAAAAGAGGAAATCACCAGATGCTGGAGAAATATGCAGCGAAATATGGCTATACAGTTGATGTGGTCGAGAAAGCATATTACAAAGACCGCGAGATCAGCAGCACTTATATCAGGGAACTTCTCCTCGATGGAAATGTTCCTCTTGCAAATAAGCTTCTGGGGTATCCGTATGAGATCACCAGTGTTGTGGAACATGGACAGCAGCTTGGAAGAACACTTGGATTTCCGACAATGAATCTTGCACCGCAGGAAAAGAAAATCCTGCCAAAGTACGGTGTCTATGCCTGCCGCGTCCTTGTGGATGGTGTATGGTATGGCGGTGTGGGAAATGCCGGGGTGAAACCGACCGTTGCGCAAGAGAAAAGACGGTTGTTCGAAGTTTATGTTTACGGATATGAAGGCGATGCTTATGGGAAGACTGCCACAGTGCAGATCCTGGAGTTCGAACGTCCGGAAACGAAATTTCATTCGGTTGAAGAACTCAAAGACCGCGTGATGAAAGATATGCGGTACGGAGAGGAATATCTGAAAAATCATCCATTCGATGAAAGATAAAAGATTTTAAATTTGTGCTTTACAAGCAGATATCTCTGTGCTATACTATCCGAGGTATCAAATCAGCCGGTGTTCGGTAATCGGATCACTCCGACCATTGCTTAATGCCAGGCGGTTTAACTAAGAATTTTAAGGAGGATATTACAATGATCGCAAAAGAGAAGAAACAGGCTATCATCAAAGAATTTGGAAGAACAGAGGGAGATACAGGATCACCGGAAGTACAGGTTGCTATCCTTACAGCAAGAATCAACGAGCTGACAGATCACTTCAAAGCTAACCCGAAGGATCACCACTCAAGAAGAGGACTTCTTAAGATGGTTGGACAGAGAAGAGGACTTCTTGCATACCTCAAGAAAGTAGATATCGAGAGATACCGTGCTCTGATCGAGAAACTTGGTCTGAGAAAATAATAAGATTTTCCAAAAAAGAAGATCAATTGACAGATCAGAAGCTGCATCTGATGATGTGGTTTCTGGTCTGTTTCTTTTTGTCTGAATTTTTGGTACTTTTTGTTCTTTTTTTGGAAAACTATTTACTTCTTATTATGGAATATGATATAATTTAAAAGCTTGTGGGCAGAGAAGAACCGAGACCACTGAAAAGTGTATTATCAATCGATTACAGTGGGCTTCAATTGCTATGGAATAGTACATTTTTCAGTAGTTTCGGAGCGAATTGTTCTGCTCATATAAAACGAAGATAAGATAAAAAGGAGAAAACCATGTATAAAAAGTTTGAAATGGAACTGGCCGGCAGAACACTGCGCGTGGATGTTGACCGTGTGGCAAAACAGGCGAATGGTGCAGTGCTGATGCATTATGGTGACACAACTGTGCTGTGTACAGCAACAGCATCTGACAAGCCGAGAGAAGGAATTGATTTCTTCCCACTCAGCGTAGAGTATAATGAGAGAATGTACGCTGTAGGAAAGATCCCGGGAGGATTTAATAAGAGAGAGGGTAAAGCATCTGAGAATGCGATCCTGACAGACCGTGTCATCGACCGTCCGATGCGTCCTCTGTTCCCGAAAGATTATAGAAATGACGTAACACTTGAGAATCTTGTTCTTTCTGTAGATCAGGATTGCAGTCCGGAGCTTACAGCTATGCTCGGTGCAGCACTTGCAACAAGTATTTCTGATATCCCGTTTGACGGACCAATCTCTACAACACAGGTTGGACTCGTTGACGGAGAATTCGTATTCAACCCGACAGCAGCACAGAAGGAAGTATCTGATCTTGCATTGACAGTTGCTTCTACAAAGGAAAAGGTTATCATGATCGAGGCCGGTGCGAAGGAAGTTCCGGAAGCGAAGATGATTGAAGCAATCTTTGCGGCACATGATCTGAACCAGAAAGTGATCGCTTTCTTTGACACGATCGTTGCAGAGTGTGGAAAGCCGAAACATGAGTATCAGAGCTTTGCTGTTCCGCAGGAACTCTTTGATGCGATCCAGGAGATCGTTCCGGCTGCTGAGATGGAAGAGGCTGTATTTACAGATGACAAGCAGACAAGAGAAGAGAATATCCGTGTGATCACAGAGAGACTCGAGGAAGCATTTGCAGACAACGAAGAGTATCTTGCGAAGCTTGGTGAGGCTGTTTACCAGTATCAGAAGAAGACAGTAAGAAAGATGATCCTCAAAGATCATAAGCGTCCGGATGGTCGTGCGATCGATCAGATTAGACCGCTTGCAGCAGAAGTAGACCTGATCCCGAGAGTTCATGGTTCTGCTATGTTCACAAGAGGACAGACACAGATCTGCACAATGACAACACTTGCTCCACTTTCTGAAGCACAGAAGCTCGACGGTCTTGATGAAGCAGAGAAGACAAAGCGATATATGCATCATTACAACTTCCCGTCCTACTCTGTAGGAGAGACAAGACCTTCCAGAGGACCGGGACGTCGTGAGATCGGACATGGAGCACTGGCTGAGAGAGCACTTCTTCCGGTACTTCCAAGCGAGTCTGAGTTCCCATATGCGATCCGTACAGTATCTGAGACATTTGAGTCTAATGGATCTACATCACAGGCAAGTGTCTGCGCATCCAGTATGTCACTGATGGCAGCAGGTGTGCCGATCAAGTCTGCTGTAGCAGGTATCTCTGCAGGACTTGTAACAGGTGAGACAGATGATGATTACCTTGTACTGACAGATATCCAGGGACTCGAGGACTTCTTCGGAGACATGGACTTCAAGGTAGCAGGTACTCACGAAGGTATCACAGCAATCCAGATGGATATCAAGATCCACGGATTGACAAGACCGATCATCGAAGAAGCAATCGCTGCTACAAAGAAAGCAAGAACTTACATCATGGATGAAGTTATGAGTAAAGCAATCGCTGAGCCTAGAAAAGAAGTTGGAGAGTTTGCACCGAAGATTATTCAGATGCAGATCGATCCACAGAAGATCGGTGATGTTGTCGGACAGCGTGGTAAGACAATCAATGCAATCATCGACGAGACAGGTGTTAAGATCGACATCGATGATGAAGGAAATGTATCTATCTGCGGTACAGAGAAAGAGAACATGGAGAAAGCTGCGAAGTACATCCAGACAATCGTTACAGATTACGAAGCAGGACAGCTTTTTGAAGGAAAGGTTATCAGCATCAAAGAATTCGGAGCATTCGTTGAGTTTGCACCGGGTAAAGAAGGAATGGTACACATTTCCAAGCTTTCTAAGCAGAGAGTTGACAAGGTAGAAGACGTTGTAAGCATCGGTGATGTTGTGAAGGTTGTATGCCTTGGTAAAGATAAGATGGGAAGATTCAGCTTCAGCATGAAAGATGTTGCAGAATAAGAATCAGAAAGAATAAAAAAAGAGGAACAGAATTCAGGGAACTGGGTTTTGTTCCTCTTTTCTTGTATGTGCAAGGAATACTTTAAGAATCTTATCCATATATTGTGTAGAGAGGAGGGGTACGGACAACAACTGGAGAGGTGGACAAGATGGAAATGGAAAGACAGAACAAGAAGATGCAGGTCTGGAATCTGCTGGCAGAAAAAATCCGTAAACTTGTAGAAGAATCCGTCAGTAATCCGGAGGAACTGCAGGAGATCAGGATACGTACAGGTCAGCCGCTGCTGATTCAGATGAAAGGGCAGGAACGGGTTCTTCCGGACCCGGCACACCCGTATCTGGTTACGAAAGAAGATATTGGTGAGACAATGGGATATATTTGTCATTATTCGCTCTATGCATATGAAAATGAGTTGAAACAGGGATTTATTACAGTGGAAGGAGGTCACAGGGTCGGGGTGGCAGGAAAAGTAATTATAGAAAATGAAAAAGTAAAAAATATACAGTATATTTCTTCGCTAAATGTAAGAATTTCTCACGAAGTACTTGGGTGTGCTGACGCATTGATTCCATATATTACGGAAAATAAACAGATTTGCCATACATTGATCATTTCTCCGCCGTGTTGCGGAAAGACTACTTTGATCCGTGATCTGATCCGTCAGATATCGGATGGAAATGAATACATAAAAGGGTGTTCTGTCGGTGTGGTAGATGAAAGATCGGAGCTTGGTGGGTGTTATCTTGGAATCGCGCAGAATCATCTGGGTACAAGGACTGATATTTTAGACTGTTGTCCGAAAGCGGAGGGGATGATCATGTTGATCCGTTCTATGGCGCCGCGCGTAATCGCAGTGGATGAAATCGGCACAAGTGAGGATATCCATGCCATTGAATATGCCATGCAGTGCGGCTGCCGGCTGATCGCGAGTGTACACAGCCTTGATATGGATGAGGCTTCTAAAAAGCCGATCCTGGGTGACCTGATCCGCAGAAGAATGTTTCAGCGTTATGTTGTGCTTGGACAGGATCACGGCCCTGGCAAGATCCGGGAAATCTATGATGAGCGGGGGCGTGTGCTGTGCAGAAATTAGTCGGATGTTTTCTGATCTTGTTGGCGACGACCGGAGCAGGATGGATGTATGGAAAAGAACTTCGGAATTATCTGGAAGAATTGAGTCATTTTCGCAGAATTATAGAACAAATAAAAGGCGAATTACTGTATGCAGGACTTCCGCTTTCGGAAATTTTTTATAATATTGCATCAAGAGAGAAAGAGCATTATGAAAACTGGCTGATGGATCTGGCATTTCAATGTCAGGGCACACAGGAAAAGCGGTTTGCTGACTTATGGACAGATACGATAGGAAAAGATCTTCCGGAACTGAAATGGAGAGGGAAAATGAATCCTCTGATCTGCGAACCTGGGGAACTGCTTGAAATAGGAGACAGAGAAGGTGTAGTTCGTCTGCTGGAGTATCATTTAAAAAGGCTGGATATGGAAATTGAAAAGAGAACTGCGGAAACGTCTGAGAAGAAAAAGCTCGGTAGCTGGCTGGGGGCAGCAGGAGGGATTTTTCTTGTGATCCTTCTGCTTTAAAAGGGTGGAAACAGAGGGAGAGGAGGGAGAGTATGAGTATCAATCTGATATTTAAAATTGCGGCGGTGGGAATTCTTGTATCTATTCTAAGTCAGGTTTTGAAGCATAGCGGTAGAGAGGAACAGGCATTCCTGACAAGTCTTGCAGGGCTGATTCTTGTATTATCCTGGGTTCTCCCGGCAATTTATGACTTATTTTCTTCGATCCGGCAATTGTTTTCTCTTTAAGGAGGGCGGAAAAGAATTGAACAGTATACAAATCGCACTTTTGGGTGTCGTGGGAACATTACTTGCTTTGCAGTTTAAAAGTGGGAAAAGTGAATATGGCATTTATGTAAGTCTTGCAGTCAGCCTGTTTTTATTTCTTTGTATGCTTTCACGACTTGAAATCTTTGTGCGGACAGTAAAGAAAATTGCAGATTATATAAAACTGGATGCCGGACAGATGAGTATTCTGTTGAAAATGGCCGGTGTAACTTATGTGGCTGAATTTGCATCCGGAATCTGTAAAGATGCAGGGTATCAGAATATTGCTGTACAGATTGAGATTTTTACAAAGTTGACGATCCTTGCGATAGGAATGCCGGTACTTCTTTCGCTGCTGGAACTAATCGGAGATTTTCTGATATGAAAAGGGAAAAACATTTTTGGAAAAAGCTCTTTTGTTTTGTGTTTTTATTTACGGTTGTGACAGGATGTGGCAGTGTGTATGCAGCAGAGCATGGTACAGTGGAGGAAAAGGAAACAGAAGATCGTTCCGGGATGTTGGAGGATGAGCTGGAACAAATGGAAGAAAGTCTGCTGGATGAATTTGATTTCAGACAGATCGATCAGTTATCAGGAGAGACAGAACTGGGAGAAAAAGTTCGGTTTCGTGATCTTACAGAGATGCTGATCAGCGGAAATACGAAGGAATTGGGAGAAAGATTTCTTGAGTTTTTTTCAGGACAGGTGTTCTCTGTTTTTCAGAAAGGAAGGAAGAATCTGGCGCGCCTGCTGCTGATTACAGTGGCGGCTGCATTTTTCTCGAATTTTACAAGTATCTTTCAAAACAGACAGACAGCGGAAGCGGGTTTTTATATTTTGTATCTTGTTGTGATCGCAATCTGTCTGGAAGCATATCAATCGATGAATTTATATGCCGAAGAAAAAACAGGAGAGCTTGTCCAATTGATGCAGGTGTTTTGCCCAAGTTTCTTTCTGGCGGTTGCATTTACCGGAAAGAGCAGTTCGGCGTTGATGTTTTATAATACAATACTGTTCCTGATCTATCTGGTGGAACTGCTTGTACTTCATTTTCTTTTACCGGCTGTGAAGATCTACGGGATGGTGAGGGTCTTATCCTGCCTGACCGGAGAAGATCTTTTCTCAGAATTTGCAGAACTTCTGGAAAAATGTATCCAATGGAGTCTGAAAAGTATGATTGCCGCTGTGAGTGGGATCAGTCTGATCCGGGGATTTTTGAATCCGGCAATTGATTCTTTGAAAATGACTGCTGCGGGACGAACACTGGAGGCGGTTCCGTGGATCGGAGATGTTGCCGGAGGTACAATGGATGTTGCATTAGGAGTTGCAGTACTGCTTAAGAATGGAATCGGTGTAGCAGGAATGATTTTTATAGCTGTCCTGGCACTTATTCCACTGGTGGAATTTCTGATATTGGCATTTTTGTACCAACTTGTGGCGGCATTAGTCCAACCGGTTTCTGATCGGAGAATTACAACATGCATATCTGGAGTTAGTTCCGGTTATCAGCTTATGGTGAAGGTAATAGCATCCACAACACTGTTGTTTGTCTTAAGCATTGCACTTGTGGTGGCTGTAACATCTTAAGGTTTCAGAGGAGAGAGGAGGAATCTGCCGGATGCTTACACAATGGATACAAAAAATCATTTCAATGCTTCTCGTTATGAGTGCAGTTCTGCAGGTGATTCCGGGAAAAGATTATGAAAAATATATTCGTTTTTTCTGTGGACTTGTCCTGATCTTGCTTGCACTATCTCCTGTTGCGGCGTTGAAAGGACTGAAAGCAGAGCAATTTTATCAGAAGGAAGTGTATCAGCAATATGAGAAAGAAATAGAGCGGATGTCGGATTCTATAAAACGGGAGGAAATCGGAATTGGACAATAATTGGCAGGAGTGGAAGGAAAGGATCGTGGGATACACAAGGAAGATAAAACAGGCGGATCGTGGTCAGAAAAGAACAAGATTAGCCATTTTATTCCTGTGTGGACTGCTGCTTCTTGTAGTTGCGGTTCCGGTTCCGAAGACAGGGGAGGTGGATAAGGATACAAAGATTGACGGGAAAGGAGAGACGTATGAGACAGATTCTATGGCAGACTATGAAAAATATCTGGAACAGAAGACAGCGCAGACACTTGGCGTCGTAGATGGGGCGGGAAAGGTGACGGTGATGATCACATTAAAGTCTACAGGACAGAAAGTGGTTGAAAAAGATCGGCAAAGCACACATCAGACGACGAAGGAAGCAGACAGCCAGGGAGAGACAAGAGAAAGTGAAGAGAAATCTCTGGATAAAACGACCGTGTACAGTCAGGGGACAGACGGAACGCAGATCCCATATGTAAGTAAAGAAAATGCACCGGAAGTGGAGGGCATTCTTGTAATAGCAGATGGAGGTGGGAATGCAGTTGTCGCGAAGAATCTGACAGAAGCGGTGCAGGCATTATTTGGTGTAGAAGCGCATAAGATAAAAATAATGAAACGTGCGCCTACATAAAAGGAGGTTTATCTTAATGAAAGGGAAAGTGAAGAAAAACCAGTTGATCATTGTGGCACTTGCGGTTATGATCGCGGCAGCAGGATATCTGAACTACACGGGACGTCTGTTTGGCGAGAATGCGAAAGGAACAAAAGAAGCTAATGCAGATCTTACAAATCAGGAACTTTTGGATATTTCACAGGAAGATACAGAAGCAGGAAGCGAAGAAATTGAAAGTAATGATTCTGAAACAGAAGGAACACCTGGAGAGGCGGTTCTCACAAATGGTTCAGCCCAGACTACGGTAGCCCAGGCAAAAGTTACAAGAGAACAGGTGCGTGCTCAGAATAAAGAAACATTGCAGTCGATCATAGACAATACAGAGCTCAGTGAAGAGGAAAAGTCAGATGCAGTTGCACAGATGGTGGAGCTTACAAAACAATCAGAGACGGAGATGGAAATTGAGACATTGATGGCAACAAAAGGATTTTCAGAGGCAGTAGTAAGTCTGGGGGAAGATAGTGCAGATGTTGTTGTAAATGCAGAGGAGCTTACGGATGCAAACCGTGCCCAGATTGAGGATATTGTGACAAGAAAGTCGGATGTAAAGCCGGAGAAGATTGTAATTACACCAATTCATGAATAGAAAGTATATTTTTGGAAAAACTTTTTATAAAAGATTTGCTGTCAGAGAGGACTTGTGATACACTATTTACTGGTTTATTATGTAACTGTCTACGGGATGCCTGCGGACAGTTATCTATTGCGTGAAAATGATAGGAGATTAGAAATGTCAGAAATTACGAATGAGATAAAGAAAAGAAGAACATTTGCCATTATATCCCATCCGGATGCCGGTAAGACAACATTGACAGAGAAATTCCTTCTGTACGGAGGAGCCATCAACCAGGCAGGATCTGTTAAGGGAAAAGCAACTGCGAAGCATGCGGTTTCCGACTGGATGGAGATTGAGAAGGAGAGAGGTATTTCTGTAACTTCTTCTGTACTTCAGTTCAATTATGGTGGATACTGTATTAATATTCTGGATACACCGGGACATCAGGACTTCTCAGAGGATACATACCGTACTTTGATGGCAGCGG
>ERZ835880.1712-NODE-1712-length-16658-cov-3.166837_pt1 | contig 16658 bp, 8 predicted proteins | sample MGYA00519944_ERZ835880 | MGnify/ENA primary metagenome ERZ835880 (study PRJEB31850, sample SAMEA3708787) | human gut metagenome | biome: human gut; feature: human-associated habitat; material: faeces | place: China | collected 2014 ... | reverse complement strand
AGTCGTCGGTCCAGGCTTCGAATTCGAGGATCTTGCGGCCGTTGAGCCAATGCTCCACGTGGCCGTTGTCGCAGACGATGCGCGACGAGTTCCACTCGCCCTGCGGGTTGACCAGCAGCGAATCGGGATTCGGCAGGTGCATGGCGTAGTCCACGCCCAGTTTCTGCCACTCCTCGAGCCGGGTCGGGGCGTTCGTGGCCTCCCAGCCTTCGTTGTCGATCAGCTGGTACTCCGGCCCGGTGACATAGGGAACCTTGAAATAGGGGTTCTCGACCACATGGTAGAGCATGCCGCTGTTGCCGCCGTAGGAGAGCTTCCAGTCCCAGTCGAGGATGAAGTTCTCATACTGCTTTTTGGTGACGATGTATCCCGACAGGTCGCTGCCGTCGCCGGCGGCCTGGATGCAGCCGTCCACCACGTGCCAGGGCATCGTGAGCGAGTCTCCGTTGAAGTCTTTCCACTGGTCGAGGCTTTTGCCGTCGAAGAGCAGCTGCCAGCCGTCGGCGATTTCGGCCTGGGTGAGGGTGTTGTGTTTGGGGCAGCAGGAGCAGAGGCTGGCTGCGATGAGTCCCGTCGCGAAGAGCGTGCGGAACAGGGTGCGGCTTGGGTTCGATTTCATTAAGATAGAAATTTAAGTAGTAATTCTTTATCTCGTCTCGCGAAGTAAAAATAGATGAAAAGTTTTCCGCTGTACGATAAAATAGTACATATCGAGGCCAATAATCTGAATGGAAAGGAAAAATCGAATTGTCGCGTCATGAAACGTCGTCTTGCAACACCGAGATGTACGAAATTGGCCTTTTTCTGCATCATATTATCTTTGTAGAAAGTCCTGCATTTATTACATTTGTCAATAATCCAAATTTCTATGAAACGAATTTTCCGCTGTATTGCTGCATTTTTGTTTCTACTCTATATCTTGTTTCTGCCGGGGCGTGCCGAATCGGCGAACGCCTCTGTTTATCATAATCTGCGTAACTATACTGTGGATGACGGCCTGTCATCCAATCACGTCTATGGCATCGTTCAGGACTCGATAGGATTCATCTGGTTCGGAACCGACAACGGATTGTGCCGTTTCGACGGCTGTGAGTTCCGCAGTTACACCCATACCGATGGCGACCGGTCGAGCATTTCGAGCAACAATATCCGCCGGCTGATGCTCGACAGCCGCGGGCAGATCTGGCTCGCACTTGATAACGGCGTGGACATTTACACACCCGCGACCGACCGTTTCCGACATTTCGATGTCAGAACTTCCGACGGAGCATGCGTTACGGGACAGACGACCGAAGTCATTGAGGACAGGGAAGGTGAAATTTGGATTGCGACTGTCAATTCGGGGCTTTTTCGCTGGAATCCTGTAACGGAATGCCTTACGGTTTACCGCCATGTTCCCGGTGATGACACCTCCATCGCGCAGGATTATATCTCTACCATTTACGAAAGCAAGGATGGAACCATATGGATTGGAACTTACAGCGAAGGGTTGTGCGCTTTTTCCAAGCAGACAGGATGCTTCACTCATTACCGGAAGGAAACAGACGGACGGAATTGCATTTCGGATAATTCGATCGATGCCATCACAGAAGATTCATACGGCACGTTGTGGCTCGGGACGGTAAGTTCCGGTCTTGATCGCTTCGACCGGAGCACAGGCCGTTTCACCAATTATGACGATAGGAATGGGGAGGGCCGATTGCAACGTATCCACTGCCTGGCAGAGCGGGCGCCGGGCGAATTGCTTGTCTGTGCGAACAGTGGTGCGACACTCTACCGTATTTCTGAATCGGAACTTCGTCCCATAGAGGACACTGAAGTTCCCTTCATGCGTACCAAGTGTTGCAACATCTTCTCTTTTCTATACGACCGCGAAGGAAATTTCTGGTTCGGATCTTGTTATGAGGGTGTAGAATTTCACCCGGCCCGTAACAGCTTCACTTGCTATGCCACACGAAAGAACGATAGTTCCGACCGGGGTAAGGTCGTCAGCGCGGTCTGTGAACTGAAAGACGGGCAGTATCTATTGGGAAACGAAAATGACGGCATCCTGCTCTTCGACAGACATGCCGGCATGGTCGTTCCGTACCGCACGGCTCAAAACGTTGGGACTGCCATTTACAACGTCTTTTCAATGCTTGTCGATGACCAAACGCTCTGGATCGCCGCTTTCCAACGGGGTATCGAAGCCGTGGACTTGAAAAGCCGAACCGTGAAATCCTATTTTGCAGATCCGTCGGATCCCAGTTCTCGTGTCTTCGTCCTATTCCGGAGCAGCAGCGGCCGCATTTGGGCCGGAACTTCCGTGGGGCTTTTTTATTACGACCGGTTTGAAGATCGTTTTGTGACACGCGACCCCAAGGTGCGTATTTCAGACATTACGGAGGATCATGCTGGCCGTCTTTGGATCGCGACGAACGAAGACGGCCTCTACTCCTACGATGCCCGTACCGACCTCCTGCAGCACTACCGGTACGATCCCGACGACCCTGCGACGATCAGCCGCAATGCGGTCAACACGCTTGCCGTCGACCGCACGAACCGGTTGTGGATCGGAACCAACGGTTACGGACTTTGCAGTTATAACGAAAAGGACGGTTTCGTTCGCCATGAAACCTTGCCTCTGCCCAGTAAGATCATTCAGCGGATCATCCCTGAAAACGACAGACTCTGGATCACGACGGACAGGGGGCTGATCGTCTTTTATCCCGCAACTGGACAATTGAAACGTTATTCGCGCGCCGACGGGCTTCACACCGAACAATTTATGTCCAATTCGGGTATCCTCACTTCCGACGGGCGCATCGTGCTGGGTACGACCGATGGTATATGTACGTTCACCCCCCCCCATGACATCATGGGCAACTTGAACCTCTATCCGGTCATAATCACCCGATTTTCGCTTAACGGACTGCCTGTATCCCATGCGGAAGACGGAAGCTCGCCGCTTTCGGTTCCTGTCGAATACACCCGGAAGATCACGCTGTCGCACCGCCAGACCTCGGTGGGATTCCGTTTCGTTTCGCCAACCTACCTCTTTCCGGGAGATTGCCGCTACCGTTACCGACTCGACGGACTCGACGATCATTGGTCCATGACCGATAGCCGGAACGCTTCGGTCAACTACAATAACCTGCGTCCCGGAGAATATTGTTTTCGGGTGCAGGTTGGCAACGGCGACATGCAATGGAATTCTGATGAGACGAAACTCTGGATTCGTATCCAGCCGTCGTTTTTCCGGTCGAAAGGTGCTTTGGCAGGTTACGTGGTACTGACGCTTATCGTAATCGCTGTCGGTCTGTATTACTGGATGCGGCGTACCGAGCAACAGCAGCGAGAGAAGATCGAATCGGTCAAACGCGAGAACGAACGGAATCTCTACGAGCAACGCATCAGTTTCTTTACCAATATTACCCATGAGATCCGAACTCCTTTGAGCCTGATTATTGGGCCGCTGGAACAAGTAATGAAATCACATCGGATTTCCGAGGAGGACGGAGAGTATCTGGCTGTTATCAAGCAAAATTACCACCGACTTCATTCGCTGGTCAACCAACTGCTCGATTTCCGGAAGATCGATTCGAACAAATACAGACTCCGCTACGATATCTGCGATGTCGGCCGACTCGTCCGAGAACAATTGGCTATGTTTGGTCCCACGGCACAACAGCGGCGCATCCGTTTGATCGAAGAGATCCCTGATCGCCTGATGCAAATCACCGACCGAGAGGCGCTGACCAAAATCATAAGCAACCTGTTGTCTAACGCTCTGCGTTTCGCCGCAGAAGAAATCCACATTTGCATCGATCGCAGAGACGACGGTCTTGTGATGGAAGTGTGGGACGACGGTCCCGGTATCCCGGCTGAAGAGCGGGAAAAGGTTTTCGAAGCTTTTTACCAAACCCGGAACAACGGATTCGCGTCCGGCGTCGGAATCGGCTTGCACCTGTGCCGAATTTTCATCCGCCTGATGGGCGGAACAATTACAGCGACAGAACGTCCGGACGGCAAATCAGGAGCGCTGCTGACGGCATTCATCCCTGAACCTGCGAGCGAAAAGATGGATATTCGCGTAAAAACACATCTCAATACGGAAACCGTCGGGCAATCGCAGCCGCAGAAAGAACCCGGAACGAACCTGGCGATACAACGGCCCTCCGCGATGACGGTTCGCCATACGGTCATGGTCGTAGATGATGACAGCAATATTCTCGATTTTTTGGTCAAGGTGCTCGGAAACGATTATTTTGTTATCTCAACGGATAGCGGGGGTCAGGCGCTCAACCTGCTTCGAAACAACGATCCCGATTTGGTCGTAAGCGACATCATGATGGCCGACATCGACGGAATAGAGCTCTGTCGGCGTATCAAAAACGACATTTCCACAAGCCATATCCCTGTGATCTTACTCACGGCTCGGACTGGCGTAAGCTCTAAAATCGAGGGCCTCGAATGCGGCGCTGACGCCTATATCGAGAAACCGTTCTCGCCTGACCAGCTCAAAGCGCAGATTTCCAGCCTGCTTCGTACGCGTGATGAAATCCGGCGCTTCTATGCAGGCAAATTCATGACCGAATTCGATACGGGTTCTCAACAGAACCGGTTGGACGAAGAGTTCATCCTTAAATGCCGCGACGTGATCATCGCCCATATGCGGAATCCGGATTTGTCCGTGGGACTTCTTGCTCGTGAGTTGGCGATGGGCCGCACGCTGATTTTCCGAAAACTGAAAGCCGTTACGGGCTTGACGCCAAACGATTTTATGAAACTCATTCGTTTGAACGAGGCGAAACGGATGATCATCGAAGGCCGATACCGCATTACCGAAATCGGATTTCTTACCGGTTTCAGTTCGTCGTCCTATTTCGCCAAATGTTTTGCCAAGCAGTTCGGGGTTCTTCCGACGGAATTCCTCGAAAAGCAGGACCCCGGAACGCAGTAGCCAGGGGCAGAATGAGCCATTTCTCAACTCCCGGGGCCTCCGAGCCGATTTTATCGTAAAAGTGAACGATATTTTTCAACACGGAATCCCGGATTCAGTAATTTTACATTGAATTCGGCAGGTCGCAGTATCAGCCGGCCAGGATTGACAATGCGGAATCAACCAACCCAAAATTACCCATATGAAACATTACTTACTTTTCTTGCTGGCTTCCTTGGCCTTGTTGACCGGATGCGAGAAGGATGACGATCCTACATCTGTTTCACTCCGAAGTATTACGCGTGAAAAATTCGACTACAAGGGCGGTCTTGCCAGTGCTATTGTAGATGCCGGTGGCCGGGATGTAACGGCGGAGTCGAGCGAATCGTGGTGTCGTACTGCAGTCATCGGCTCGACCGTCAATTTCAACGTTCTTGCGTATACGGGCTCAGAGGAGCGTTCAGCCACGGTCACCGTGAAGGCGGAAGGACTCAAGCCGTTGCTGATCAACGTTGTTCAGGATAAATTCAGGGGGCTTGTCGTTGTACCCTCGACGCTCATCTTCTCCGATACGGACCGCACGCTCTCCGTTGCGGTAACCTGCTCCGGAGTCTACGATGTAAAACTCACGGAGAACCCGAATAACGCATTCTCGTTCTCGAAGAGCGAAGACGGCGCGAGCGTCAGTTTCACATCGAACAAGGCGTCGAGCCGTGTTGAGGTGAAGGGGCGCGCGGAGTTTACACCTGAAGAAGGCGATCCGGTGATCGTTACGCTTATACAACCTAAAAAGAGCACCTATGATTTCCTGCTCGGCACGTGGAACGTAACCAAAACCGATATTTTTGCCGGGAGCATCCAGAATCTCTCGTCGGTCACATTCTCCGCCAAGGAAAATCAATATTCGTACAAGGTCACCATCAACGATCCCGCACTCAAGGATTATCCCTTTACGGCGGAGTTCGCCGATGGCAAAGTGGTCATTCAGACCGGTCAGGAACTGGGTTTTTCGGGAACAAAGTTCTACACCCTCCATTTCAATGGCCCGAATAACGGGCAAGGCAACTATATCTGGTCACAGGCGGGCGTGGTTGCCTGGGCGGCGGAACCTGTCTTTGATGAAAATGCAGGCACGATCCAGCTCGTGTTCAGCGATAACGGCCAGGGCAATGGCCGGGAGGCCAGGACGCTCTGTTTCTGGGAGAACAACGACCGGTATTGGTCGTTTACCGGGCAGCTCTGTTTAACCAACGCACTGGAACTTTCCAAAAACTACTAACCGACACCGAATGCAGCGGGCGGGCCGCGACTTTTGCCGACCGCGGCCCTGCCTGCGCCCCAGAACCAAGAATTTCAATGACTGACCAATGAAAAAACTGACCATACTCATTCTGCTCGTCATGGCAGTGGTGTGCCGGGCTTCGGCACAGAACCGCGTGGTAACAGGCACGGTATCCGAAGAGGACGGTACACCGCTGACGGGCGCCGTCGTCCAGGTCGTCGGCACGAACAATGCCGCCACGGCAGCGATCGACGGGCTTTATACACTCAAAAATGTCCCCTCCGGAGCCGTACTGCGTGTCTCCTTTCTGGGATACGATCCGGTCGAGAAGAAGGTCGATGCCGACCGCATGGATTTCATACTCAAGGCGAGCGCACAGGAAATCGCATCGGTCGTAGTGACCGGTATGCAAAAGATGGACAAGCGAATCTTCACCGGGGCCACGGACCAATTGTTGGCCTCGGATGTCAAACTGGACGGTATCAGTGAAATCAGCCGCGGTCTTGAAGGCCGTTCTGCCGGCGTGTCCGTGCAAAACGTTTCCGGAACTTTCGGCGCTGCCCCGAAAATCCGCATTCGCGGCGCTACGTCGATCTTCGGAGACTCCAAGCCGTTGTGGGTGGTGGACGGTGTGATCATGGAGGATGTGATCAACGTCGACGCCAATTCCTTGTCGTCGGGCGACGCCACGACGCTCATCAGTTCGGCCATCGCCGGACTTAACGCCGATGACATCGAGAGTTTCCAGATTCTCAAGGATGGTTCGGCAACCTCGATCTACGGCGCCCGCGCTATGGCCGGTGTCATCGTCATCACCACGAAGAAAGGTACGCCCGGCATTACGAAAGTCAGTTACACCGGCGAATTCACGATGCGTATGGTTCCCAGCTACTCGAACTTCAACATCATGAATTCGCAAGAGCAGATGGCCGTCTACCAGGAGATGTACGACAAGGGATGGCTCAACTATGCCAATACCGTTTACCGCTCGGAAAGCGGCGTCTACGGCAAGTTGTCGCAACTGATCAACACCTACGACCCTGCCACAGGGCAGTTCGCCGTACTGAACACCCCCGAAGGGCGCAACGCCTACCTGCGACAGGCGGAGTTTCGCAATACCGACTGGTTCAAGGAACTCTTCCGCAACAGCATTCAGCACAGCCACTCGGCCAGCATCTCCTCGGGCAGTGAAAAAGGCTCGTATTACGCTTCCGTCGGTGCGATGGTCGATCCGGGATGGAGCATCCAAAGCAAGGTGAACCGCTACACGCTTCTGGTCAATACCACATTCTCAAGGACAAGCTGACGCTGAACCTCATCGGCAACGCTTCGTACCGCGAACAGCGTGCACCGGGATCGCTCTCGTCGGAGGTAGACCCTGTGTTCGGAACCGTCAAACGCGATTTCGACATCAACCCCTACTCCTATGCATTGCGTTCGTCGCGCACGCTCGACCCTGATGAATTCTACACACGCAATTACACTCCGTTCAACATCAAGGACGAGTTGTCCAAGAACTATATGGACCTGAATGTGAGCGACGTGAAATTCCAGGCTGAACTCAAATGGAAGATCACTCCGAAAGTCGAAGTTTCGGCCCTTGGGGCAATCAAATATCAGGCTTCGAGCACCGAGCATCACATCGAGGACAGTTCGAACCAGGCGCAGGCCTACCGTTCGATGGCCACCTCAATCATTCAGAGCAACAATCCCTACCTTTACGACAATCCCGATGAGCCGAACCGTGACAAATACTCGATCCTTCCCCAGGGTGGTATCTACAAACGGAGCGACTTCCGCGCCAAGAGCCGCGATTTCCGGGCTTCGATCAGCTACAACGACACGTTCAACGACAAGCACATTCTGAATCTGTTCGGCATTGTGGAAGTCAATGCCATCGACCGCCGCGCCACCTCGTTCCAGGGCTGGGGCCTGCAATACGACATGGGCGAAACGCCGTTCTACATCCTGGACCTGTTCAAAAAACAACTGGAGGAAAACACCCAGTATTACAGCCTGTCCAATACACGGGAACGCAACGCCGCCTTCGCCGGCACATTCTCCTATTCCTACGACTACCGCTATACGATCAACGGTACGCTCCGTTACGAGGGTTCCAACCGGTTGGGCCGATCGCGTAAGGCGCGCTGGTTGCCGACCTGGAATATCGCCGGCAAGTGGAGCATCGACCAGGAGTCGTTCTTCGAACCATTGCGTCCGACCTTCTCCAGCCTTGCGCTGCGACTCTCTTACAGCCTCACTGCCGACCGGGGCCCCACATGGGTCAATAACTCCACGGCTACGATCTATCCGCTGAACCCGTGGCGTGGTGCGACTGAAATCCGAGAACCTGCATTGAGTATTTCAGCTCCTGAGAATTCGGAACTGACCTATGAAAAAAAGCATGAGTTGAATGTCGGCCTCGACATGGGATTCCTCGACGACCGCATCACTCTTTCGATGGACGCCTACCGGCGCAATAATTTCGACCTGATCGGCAACGTTGTAACAATGGGTTTGGGCGGTGCCGTGGATAAGCAGGGTAACGTCGCGGAGATGAAATCGCAGGGTGTGGAACTTTCGCTTTTCACCCGCAATATCGAACGTAAAGACTTCAAATGGCAGACCAATTTCATCTTTGCCTGGATGGACAACGAGGTAACCAAACTCAAAACCATGACGCGCATGATCGATTATATCACCGGCACAGGTTACTCGATGGAAGGTACGCCGCGCGGTTCGCTCTTTTCCTTGAAATTCAAGGGACTTAACGAGATGGGCATCCCGACGTTCCTCGCCGCTGACGGCAGCATTACCTCGACGAACATCCAGTTCCAGGAGACTGTGAATATGAGCAACCTCGTCTATGAAGGTCCTGTCGATCCTACCATCACGGGCAGCCTGGGTAATATCTTTAAGTGGAAGGGATTCACGCTCAACGTCTTCATGACCTACTCCTTTGGAAACGTCGTCCGTCTCGATCCGATTTTCTCGAACGGTTATTCCGATCTGACGGCCATGCCCCGGGAATTCGCCAATCGCTACCTCAATCCCGGCGATGAACGACGGACCAATGTCCCGGTTATCGCCAGCACGCGACAGAATAACGATATTTCCAATCTCTATGTCGCGTACAGCGCCTACAATTACTCTGATGTACGGGTCGCCAAAGGCGATTTCATCCGCATGAAAGAGATTTCGCTCTCGTACGATTTTCCGCAATCGGTCACTTCGAAATTGCGCATGAGCGGATTGTCGCTCAAATTCCAGGCAACCAACCCGTTTTTGATCTATTCGGACAAAAAGCTGCAAGGCCAGGATCCCGAGTTTTTCAATACGGGAGGTGTTGCAGTACCGATGCCCAAACAATTCACGCTGACGCTTCGTGTCAGCTTCTAAACCCGCTCCGCCATGAAAATCAAACAACTGATATCACGCATAATGCTTCTCGGCGCCGGTTCGCTCACACTCGCTGCCTGCAACGATTTCCTCGACGAACTGCCCGACAACCGTACTGAGCTCGATACGCCGGACAAAATCAACCGGCTGCTCGTGTCGGCCTATCCTTCACGCAGTTTCACCCGCATGTGCGAAATTGCATCGGACAACTGCGACGACATGGGAGCGAACAATCCTAACACCAGCCTGCTGCTGGAGCACAACAGCTACTGGATGGACATGAACGAGGCCGAGAACGATAGCAACAAAAATACCTGGCAGGCCTACTACTCCGCGATTGCCGCAGCCAACACCGCTCTGGAAGCGATCGAAAAACAGGGTACGCCCAAAGAATTGCTTCCGGCCAAAGCCGAGGCCCTGCTTTGCCGGGCCTATTCGCATTTTTGCCTCACGATGCTCTATTGTCTCCCTTATCATCCTGAAAAAAGTGGCGAATACCTGGGAGTCCCTTACATGGAAGCTCCCGAAACGACGCTCAATCCGGTTTATCACCGGGACAATCTCAAGGAGGTATATGAGAAAATCGACCGGGATATCGAGGAGGCGCTTCCTCTGGTCAGCGATGCCAACTATGCGGTTCCGAAGTACCACTTCAACCGCAGCGCCGCCTATGCCTTTGCCACGCGCTTCAACCTCTATTATCTGAAGTGGGAAAAGGTGGTCGAATACGCCTCCGAGGTCCTCGGCAGTGCCCCTTCGACCGTCATGCGCGACTGGGCGGCAGTCAAGCAGCTGGCCTGGGACGGCTCGGTCCGCACCCTCGACTACATCAGCGTCGGACACTCGTTCAACCTGCTGATGATTCCCATGGTGACCGGTAACGGATCGCTTTTTAACGCCTGGAGCAACTCCGGCGCGCGCTTCACTCACAACTACCGCGTCGCCAAGAGGGAGACCTACCGCGCGAAGCGGCCGATGGGCGGTCCGTGGGACCGGTGGAAGGACAACTGCATCGAAAAGGTCTACCAGCATCCTCCTTTCATTTGGCAGGACAACGATGTCAACAAGATCTACATGCCCAAATGGCCCAACCAGTGGGAGGTAACCGACCCGGTAACCGGCGTAGGAATCGGTCGTTCGACGATGGTGGCGTTCACAACCAATGAAACGGTGTTGAGCCGTGCAGAGGCCTATGTCCATCTCAAGGAGTACGACAAGGCCGTTGCCGACCTCAATGCCTGGATCGGCTCTTTCTATCTGGTCGGACAGAACGGCATCGAATCTCTGACCCGCGAACGCATCGCCGAGGTCTACGGTGATCCGTCATCGGATCGATACATCGCCGAATACACCGCTTTGGAGCCGACATCGCGCAAGCCGCTCCATCCCCACGGCTTTACAGTCGAGGCTGGTGAACAGGAGCACCTTATTCAGACCACGCTCTTTTGCCGCCGCATTGAGACCATCGCCGACGGACTGCGTTGGGGGGACATCAAACGCTACGGCATCGTGATTGATCGTTTCGACGACTCGGCCTACAACGATGACAATACAACCGGATTCACTGTTGCGGCCACGCTCGGCGAGAAAGATCTTCGACGTGCGCTCCAACTGCCTCAAGAGGTTATCACAGCCGGATTGGAGGCGAATCCCCGCAATGAGAATCGTCCTGACCATCCGTTCTGCCAATAACCAATTCGCCAAATATTTATATTGAATTATGCAACCGACAATCATATCCCTGTTCTTGCTTCTGCTTGTCGCAGGCGCAACGACCTCATGCGACAAGGACGAACCGGACGGCAAAAGCATCTTTGTCGATCCCGCCGAGGAAAAGACCGAGTTCGATTTCTGGCTCGACCGGCACTATACGGAACCTTACAACATTCGTTTCGAATACCGCATGCCTGACCGCGAAACCCACTTCAACTACTGGGTCTCGCCGCCGCCCGTGGACAAATCGATCGAGGTGGCCAAACTGATCAAATACTCGACGCTTGACGCCATGGCGGAACTGATGTCCGATCAGAAAGATCCATTGCTCTTCGCAAAGAGTTATTTCCCGCGGGTACTCTATTTGGTGGGCAGTTTTGAGATCAGCAGCACCGGGAACACCGTGCTGGCATCGGCTGAAAATGGCCTTCAAATCAATATTCTCGGCGTAAAATTTTTCGACCGGGAAAAGGACAGCGAACGAATCGCCGGAACGATGCTTCACGAGTTCATGCATATCCTCGATGGTACATATCCCGTACCGAGCGACTACGATACCATTACGCAAAGCGATTACGTGGGTGACAAGTATGCCCAAAGCGGTAATGACTACATGGAGCTGGGCTTCGTTTCGAAGTATGCACGTTCGAGTCCCGCAGAGGACATCGCCGAAACGGGCGGAGCGAGGAGGAGTGGGAGGCGATGCTCTCCTCGATCGAAAGCGCGGACGGCCGCGCCAAAATCGAGAAGAAGCGCTCGATTCTCATCGCATGGCTCCGCGACGATTTTGGCGTGGACGTTGCGAAGTGGAGCGACATCTACCTGCGCCGTCTTTCCGAACTCGGAGACATCGACTGGACGAATCTTGAAGATTAAACTGAATGTATGAAAAAGAGAATCAATATATTAATACTGGCTGGGCTGCTGTTCTCAGCCGTTGCATGCGACGATTCGGAAAATAACTTCAGCGAGTCGACCTCGACCCGGATCGAGCAGACGCTTGAACGCTACAAATTCGCATTGCAGGCCGGGAAGACATGGGTGATGGAGTATTTCCCTGACGAAAATCTCGGTTATGGCGGTTGGATTTATATCGTCGAATTCCAGGATGACCGTATGGTTAAGGCCTGGTTCGAGGGGAGCACTTTCGTCGAAGCCGATCCGCTGCGCACGGAATCGGAATATCGGATCGAATTCTCGACCGGTCCCATGCTGAAATTTGCAACCCATAACGATTATCTGCATTTCTTCTCGTTTCCCGGAGACAACGGCGCCGGCTACCAAGGATGGAAAGGAGATTACGAATTCACGTTCATGTCGCTCTCTCCGGCTTTCGATGAAATCATTCTGCGGGGCATTAAAACCGGCAACCGGATTCGCATGACGCCGCTTTCGGGACAATACACGCCGGAGAGTTACCTCGAAACCATCCGCAGCAGCCAATTGGCGATCACCGAGACCGAATTCAAGGTAATGGCCAATGGCGAACAAATCGGGACACTCACGCGGCCCAACGCGACGCTGACGACCAATTTCCGGCAATATGCCGCCAGCAAAGTTTGGTCGTTCCGCTACAGTTATCGCCAACAGGCCTTCGACGATTATGGACGGCCGAAGGTGGACGAACATGGGAAACCGGTCTACGAAACGGTCGAAGCCAATGATCCCGTCAGCGTCATCTACCTGCCAGACGGCCTCATGCAGTTTTATGCCCCCTACACGTTTCGGGGTGAATTGTTCGGACTTCCGAACCAGACGGTGCAAACCTTCAAATGGCAATTGGGGCCTACCTCGGCATCGGATTGTTACGTTTGCACCGACTCGTTTCTCGACATCAAATTGGTTCCGTGATCCTTAAGAAATGTTTATTCGGTCCGGATGCCGTCTGCCGGCTCCGGACCTTTTTCCTTTAAAACCGATGAAACACTTCTCTTTCTTTCTGACGCTCCTCCTGCTGACGGCCTGTACCAGAGACCCGGAATCCGGCCCGGCTCCCGGCGTCGGACAAACCCCGATGCAGGAGTTTTACATACCCGGCGTATTCCGTATTAAGCTGCGTGAAACGGCAGCCGAACTCGACACCCGTGCCTTTACCCGCAGCGGTTCCGGCTCGGGAATCGCTGCATTCGATGCCGCCGCCACCCGTGCCGGGGCAACTGCCGTACAGCGTGTCTTTTCCGATGGCGACCGTTTCCGCGAACGCCGCCGCAGGGCCGGACTTCATCTGTGGTACGACGTTCATTTCTCCGGGGCGATTTCTGTCGCCGAGGCCATGGAACGCTTCGGCCGGGTGGATGAAGTCGAGTGCATCGAACCTGTTCCGCGTATGGTTCCCGCCGGGGCGACGGTCTCGCAAGCCGATTTCAGCCGCACCTCAGGTTCGGACAATGTCGCAAACCCCGGATTCGATGATCCGCTGCTGGTCAATCAGTGGATTTACCACCGGGTGGGCGCTGCGGTCGGATCGACGGCCGTGGCCGACCTCAACATTTTTCCGGCATGGAGCGTCAGCACCGGACATAAAGACGTCGTCGTCGCCGTGGTGGACGGCGGCATCGACTATACGCATCCCGATCTGGCAGCGAATATCTGGCGCGACGGACAGGGCGCCTGCGGCTACAACTTCTGCCGCCATAATACGGAGATCACCCCCAGCAGCCACGGCACGCATGTCGCAGGTACGATCGGCGCCGTCAACAACAACGGCATCGGCGTCTGCGGCATCGCGGGGGGCGACGGAACGCCCGGAAGCGGTGTGCGGCTGATGAGTTGCCAGATTTTCGACGAACCGGGACGCGATGCCGCGACGATCGAGGAGATCATGGTCTGGACGGCCGACCATGGGGCCGTCATCAGCCAGAACAGCTGGACTTATGTCCCCGGTCTTCCGGACTTGTCGCAGTCGGGCAAAGCAGCCATTGACTATTTTATCAAGTATGCCGGGTGCGATGAGAACGGCAATCAGACAGGTCCCATGAAAGGCGGCATCGTCATTTTTGCCGCGGGCAACGACGGCATTTCCGACCCGGTGTTCCCGGGAGCCTACGAGAAAGTGGTGGCCGTAGCGTCGCTGGGCATCGACGGCCGTAAGGTCGCCGGGTCCAACTACGGTTCGTGGATCGATCTCGCGGCTTTGGGCGGCCATGCTACCGGCGACGAACGATTTCGCGTTTTCAGCACCACGACGAACGGCGGTTACGGTTACTCCGCAGGAACCTCGATGGCCGCGCCACAGGTTTCGGGCATTGCGGCCTTGGCTGTCGCCGCATTCGGTGTGCAAAGACCGGGGTTCACCAGCGAGAAATTGCGGGAAATACTCGTGGGTTCGGGCCGAAAGCAGTTTACGGAAACGATCAATCCCGAGTATGCCGGAATGCTCGGTAACGGACTGGTCGATGCCGAATACGTTCTTTTCTATGATACCCGGCCGGATCCGGTCGACGAACGTACGATTGCGGTTTCGGGATACCGCACCCATGCGGAACTGTCGTGGCGTGTTCCGCGATGCTATCTGGAGCGTCCGGTCTCATCATTCGACGTTTACATCGACACCCGGACATTTTCGGCCGCTACGGTCGACGACATTCCTGCTACGGCCGTCAGACACACTTTTGCTTCCGATGCGAGTCTCGGTGAAACTTTTGCCTGCCGAATCGAGGGGCTGGAACCGCGGCAAATTTATTGCTTGGCAATCGTCGGCCGAAGTCCGTCGGGCGTTCCGTCCCGCCCGGCCGTCATCTCCGTTCGGACCGGAGAAAATACCCCGCCCGAGGCAACCGCTTCCATTCCGAACCTCTTTCTGCAAAGTGACGACAAAGCGGGCAGGAGCATCGATCTTCAACTTTATTTTGCCGATGCCGATGCTCCGGGCGATCGGCTCTCCTACTTCGTTTCGCCTTCCGCGGAAAAGGTCGTGGAGTGCCGCGTACAGAATTCGGAACTGCTCGTACGGCCCTGCGCCGCGGGCTGCACGACGCTGACCGTAACGGCAAGAGACCTCGACGGCGCCGCGGCGACTTCGGAATTCCAGGTGATCGTCGACGGTACGGGCGTTGCGATGGAGCTTTTCCCCAACCCATGCCGTGATGTACTCAACGTACGCATTCCGGACGCCGAGGGCGATTTTCCCATCCGGTTCCACAATGCGGCGGGGCAGCAGGTGCTCGCTACGCAGGTTTCGATCCGCGCCAGCGACAACGGTAACACGGGGCGCATCGACGTATCCGGGCTTTCTCCCGGGACTTACAGCTGCACGGTCGAGTGCCGCGGCCGCAAACTCAACAGCCATATCATCAAACGATAACCGCAAAACCATGTATATCTACCAATCGATCAAACACTTTACCGCGGCATTTCTTTTCGCGACAGGCGGTTATGCGGCGCAAGCCCAGACCACTGATGCCGGGATCATGCCGTTCCTCGGCCTGGAAACCAATGCCCGTACAGCCGGTATGGCAGGGGCCGCGACAGCAGTTGCGGACAATCCGTTGGCCGTTTACGCCAATGCCGCGTTAAGTCTCATCGGCGAACGACATGCCGGAGGCGCCCTGTTCTCCGGACCTTGGAATACGGCTTTCGACAGCGCCAATGTGCTTTACGGCGTGGGGGGATTTTATACTCCCGACTCGCGGAACGCCCTGTTGGCCGGAGTGCGTTATTTCCGCGGACCTTCGGTCGGGTTGACCGACGAACAGGGATTTCCCGCCGGAACGGCCCGTCCGCAAGACCTTTCGGCGGAGGTCGGCTACGGCCGTCGGATCGGCCGGAATCTGGCGTTTTCGCTGACGGCCCGTTACGTCCGTTCCGATCAGGGATTCGGGGAGAAACCGATGCAAGGCGTCTCGTTCGATATCGGTGCGGCCTATCGCGGGACGCTCCGCGCTGTGGAGGGTGCCCGCTGGATCGTCGGGCTGCGGCTGGCCGACATCGGCCCCGATGTGAAAGCCTCCGACGGAGAGCGCTGTGGCCTGCCGATACGTGGGTCGCTCGGAGGTTCGCTCCACCTGCCTTTTCGCTCGAACCACGTGCTCGGCATCGCTCTTGATTTGAGCCACCAGTTCCGGGGAGGGATCACCGGTCTGGCTGCAGGGGCAGAATATACCTTTTTTCGGCACGGTGTCGTGCGTGGCGGATACCACTTCGGTCATAAGAACAAAGGAACAGGCAATTACGCTTCGTTGGGTTGCGGATTCATTGCAGGCCCCGTGCGGTGCGACGCCGCATGGCGCTTGGGCGGCGATAAATTCAATCCGCTCAACGACACGTTTCTCTTTTCGGTCGGATTTCTGTTGTAAACGGCGGTCGGCATCCATACGAAAGAAGCAGCATCTTCCGATGCTGCTT